>Ga0073899_10000263_pt1 | contig 48754 bp, 44 predicted proteins | sample KloWWTmetaKNB5Ph_FD_88975 | JGI IMG/M metagenome (GOLD analysis project Ga0073899, IMG submission 88975) | Active sludge microbial communities from Klosterneuburg, Austria, studying microevolution and ecology of nitrifiers - Klosterneuburg... | ecosystem: Engineered > WWTP > Aerobic digester >... | reverse complement strand
TGGTGTTTCACCCGTGGACCTGCATCGGCCGCAGCCGCGAGGGTGCCCAACGCGGGGGCGCAGGGCAGCAGCGCGGCGCACCCCGACCCGCGGGCACCAGCGCGGAGGCCTACGTCAGACCGCTGTAGGCGTGCAGGCCCTTGAAGAACATGTTCACGATGGTGAAGTTGAAGATCACCGCGCTGAAGCCGATGATCGACAGCCACGCCGAGCGGTTACCGCGCCAGCCACGCGTGGCACGCGCGTGAATGTAGCCGGCATACAGCACCCAGATCACGAAGGTCCAGACTTCCTTGGTGTCGAAGCCCCAGTACCGACCCCAGGCATCCTGGGCCCAGATCGAGCCGGCGATGAGCGTGAAGGTCCAAAACGCGAAGCCGATGATGGCGAAGCGGTACGCGAGGCTCTCGAGCGCATCGGCACCGGGAAGCGTGCGCAGGAAGCGCAAGCCGCGGGCGAGCGGCTTGGCATCGGGCTGCGTCTCGAGGCGCTCGCGGCGCGCCTGGAGCAGCTGCAGAACCGACAGCCCGAATGCGAGGGCGAAGAAGGCGGTGCTGAGGGTCGCCACGAACACGTGGATCACGAGCCACACCGAGCGCAGCGGCTGCGCCAGCGGCACGACCTCGACATAGAAGGTCACGGCCGAACCGCCGAGCAGCACGAGGGCGAGCCCCGCGATGAGCACGCCGAGGTAGCGCAGGTCGTAGCGGATGAGCACCACAAGGTACACCAACACGATCATGAGCGTGCCGGTCATCGCGAACTCGTACATGTTCGACCACGGCACCCGCTCGGCCGCGATGCCGCGGGTGATCGTGCCGCCGAGGTGGAAGAGGAACGCCAGCACCATCAGCGTCGTGCCGATGCGTGCCATCACCATCCGCTTGGGTGTGGATGCCTCGCCAGCACCCGATCCGGCACCCGTCGCCGCGCGACCGGCGGCGCTGCCGGCGCCTGCGCCGCGGCTCGGCGGTGCGACGGCGGTGGCCGTGACCCTGTCACCGAACTCGACCGATACCGAGCCAGCACCAGCACCAGCACCAGCACCACCGGCAGCGGCACCGGCACCGACCAGCTCGCGAGCCTGTTCGCCACGTCCGGCGGCATCCTTCGCGTCGGTCGCGGCCGCCGAGCGCGCGCCGAGGTCGACCGCGTAGGCGATAAAGGAGAGGGCGTACAAGACGACCGCGGTCCAGATCAGCAGCACTGAGGCGTCATCGAGAGTCAGAGCGGTGGGCATGGTTTTCATCCTACGCTTTCGGTTTTTCGCGCTTCCAGGGGTTGCGCGCTGAGATGTTGCAAGGAGGTCGTGCTGCGACTACTTCGTCGTCGGCCCGGCGGCATCGGTCGTCGGCTCGGCGGCATCGGCCGGGATCCCGAGCGAGGCCCCGTGGCTGCGCTCGAGCGCCTCGACCGCAGCGGCGAGGGTGGGATCGTCGCCGCGCGCAAGCGCCGCGTATTCCAGGCGCACACCGGTACCCGAGGCATCCGGTGTCGCCTTCACCCACATGCGGCGACGCGGCACAAACAGCGCCGTCAGCAGGCCGGCAAGGCTCAGGAGCGCGAACACGAGCACCCAGGTCGCCGAGTCGTCGTGGTGCACCTGCAGCGACACGAAGCGCTTGACCGACTTCAGGTAGTTCTCGCCCATCGGCTGCGCGTTCTCGAACGTGATCGTGCCGAGCCCATTCGGCAGATCGACCGTTTGGCCCGGGTCGATCTGGAGCGACGCGACGTCGGTCGTGCGGCCCGTGAGCTTGGTCATCTCGCTCGTGTCGAGCGCGTAGACCGAGCGCGGCACGCCGTCGTCGATGCCGAGGTCGCCCTCGTAGACATCGAGCGTGAGGCGCGGACTCACGAGCGCCGGGAAGCTGGAGGTGAGCGCCCCCGACTCCAGCTCGGCGACGGTCGGGTAGAAGAAGCCGACGAGGCCGAGCTGCACGGGCAGCCCATTGGCGACCTTGACGATGCCGAGCGAGGTCATGTTGTCGTCCTGCGGCAGGAACGCGACGTCGTCGTGGAAGACGACCTCACCCGCGGCATCCCGCACCGTGATGGTGGGCGCGTAGCCGTTGCCGAGCAGGTAGATGTTGTTGCCGTCGATCTTCAGGGGCTTGTTCACCTGCACAACCTCGCGCTTGGGCTCTTCCCCCGGGTGCTGGGTCGACACGTGCGCGACGAAGTTGGTGGCCATGCCGATCGCATGCTGGTTTTCGACCTCGTAGTCGAGCGTGAACTCGTCGAGCGTGAGCGAGTACAGCGGCAGGTTGTCGGTGTCGACGAAGCGGCCGGGGTTGAACGAGCTGTAATCGAGGAGCGTGTTCGTGAACGACGTCCCCTCGATGACCACGCGCTGGCCGGTGTAGGCGAGCCCGCCCCCGATGCCCACCGCGACCAGCACCCCGACGAGGCCGGCGTGGAAGACGAGGTTGCCGCTCTCGCGCAGGTACCCGCGCTCGGCCGAGACCGAGAAGGTGCCGCGCGAGTCGTAGCGAGCCACCCGGTAACCCGACGATCGCAGCTGCTTCTGTGCGAGGTCGATGGCTCGGGATGCCGCGGCAGCCGCGTCTTCGCCCGGCAGCGCGTCGCCCGGCAGCGTGTCGCCGGGCAGCGTTTCGCCCGGCAGCGTGTCGCCACCCGCGGTGCCGCCAGCCGCGGCCTCGCTGCCCACTGCCTCGCTCCCCGCGGCACCAGCAAGCCGCCACTCGCGCGTGCGGAAGTCGGCCAGACGCGCCAGGCGCGCCGGGGTGCGCGGCGGCTGCGAGCGCAGCGCCTGCCAGTGGTGCTTGGTGCGCGGAAGCACGCAGCCGATGAGCGAAATGAACAGCAGGATGTAGATCGCCGAGAACCAGGGCGACGCATAGACATCGAACATGCTGATCGAGTCGAGGAACGGGGCGAGCTCGGGGTAGTTGCTGTAGTACTCGACCACGCCGTTGGGGTCGGCCGAGCGCTGCGGCACGAGCGAGCCCGGGATCGCCGCGATGGCGAGCAGCAGCAGCAGAATCAGCGCCGTGCGCATGCTGGTCAACTGGCGCCAGCCCCAGCGCATCCAACCCACGAACCCGAGGGCCGGCGAGGCGACGCCGCCATCCTTCGACACCGTCCCCTCGGGCGCGGCCGACCCGCCGCTTGCGCCGTCGATGTGATCGGCTGGCCGCATCGGGTCGGTGCTTCGTGCTTGCTGTTCCATTGCCTGATCCTTAGAGGGGAAGTTGCACACTGCTGACGACCGAAGCCAGTCGCGACATGATCTCGTTCCACAAGCCGGTCACCATGAGCAGGCCCAGAACGACCAGCAGGCCACCGCCGACGAGGTTGATCACCCGAATATGCCGCCGCAGGAATGCGAGGGACTTCGCCGCCCAGCCGAAGCCGAGCGCGATGACGATGAACGGGATGCCGAGGCCCAGCGAGTACGCCACCCCGAGCGTCGCCGCCCGGCCAACATCGCCGGTGTTGATCGACAGCGCGAGGATCGAGCCCATGGTCGGGCCGATGCACGGCGCCCAGCCGATCCCCATCGCGACCCCGAGGAGCGGCGCGCCGAGCAGGCCTGCCCGGCCACGGAACTCCGGGCGCATGGTGCGCTGCGCGAAGCCGAACGCGCCGAGAAAGACGAGACCGAGGGCGATCACGATGACGCCCATCACCCGGGTGATGAGATCGCTGTACTCGATGAAGAACAGGCCGACGGTGCCGCCGAGCACGAAGATCGTCACGAACACCGCGGTAAAGCCGCCGATGAACAGCAGCACGCCGGCCATCAGGCGACCACGGCCCGCTGTGCGGGTCCGCGACGCGCGCGCCGGCGCGGCGACCGTGGTGCCCGGGGCGCCCGCAGCGTGGGCAGCGCCCGCAGTGTCGGCAGCACTGGCGGTGCCCGCCCCGGCGCGGAGCGCGGGATTGTCTTCGCCCTCCGTCATCCCCGAGAGCACGCCGAGGTACCCGGGCACGAGCGGCAGCACGCAGGGCGAGAGGAACGAGATGAGGCCCGCCGCGATCGAGATGCCGATCGCGAGGAGCAGGCTGCCATCGAAGATGATCTGCCCGGGGTTCACGGCCCGTTCTCCGCCGAACCGGTCCCCTCGGCGCCCTCGTCCGCTGCGGCACCCTCGGCGATCGTGTCGCGCACGAGCGTGCTCAACGTCGAGGTGCCCTCGATGGGCCCGACGATGCGGGCGGCGACGCGGCCGCTCGCATCGATGACGAGGGTGGTCGGGGTCGCCTGCAGGGGCGCCACCGCCGCGAACGCCATCTTCAGCGGACCGTCACCAGTGGCCATCGCGCTCGGGTAGGTGACGCCGTACTCCTTGGCGAAGGTCAACGCGGTATCGGGCTGATCGTAGATGTTCACGCCCATGAAGCTCGCGCCCGCCCCGGCGTATTGCTGGTGCACGGCCTCGAGGTCGGCCGCCTCGGCGCGGCACGGGGCGCACCCGGCGTACCAGAAGTTCACGACGAGCACCTCGCCGAGATACTCCTCACTCGAGAGGGTCTCGCCCAGCTCAGAGACGCCGGTGAACACCACGGGCTCGCCGCGTTCGCCCGCGGGGATCTCGACGACTCGGCCGTCTCCCGAGATGAAGCCCTTGTCACTGCCCTCGCGGAACTGCTGCGTGAGGCCGTCGTTCTCACTCGAGCACGCGGCCAACGAGACGAGCAGTGCCGGCACCACCAGCACCGCCGCCAGCCGCGCGCGCCAGCGCCGCGACTTCCCCGCGTGCATGCGCACGTCTCTCCTGGTCATACCGCCCCCACATCCACGGCCGATTCGGTCGCCGCCGGCTCGGCATACGCCACCTCGACCCAGCCCGAGCCGTCTTCGGCGCGGGCGAACGAGGTCACGCTCGACAGCGCGCACCGGCGCGTGCGCGGGTCGTGCGCCAGGCGCTCCCCCGCGACGTGCAGATGCGTGATCCAGATGGGCGCCTGGTGCGAGACGATGACGACATCCCCGTCGTCGACGCCCTGCCACGCGGCATCCATCGCCTCGGCCATGCGCGCCGCGATGGATGCGTTCGGCTCGCCCCAGCTCGGCACACTCGGTCGCCGCAGGTGCCACCAGTTCAGGGGATTGCGCAGCGCACGCTGCATCTGCTTGCCCTCGAAGACGTTCGTCGGCTCGATCACGCGCGGATCGATGCGCGGGGTGAGCCCGAACAGCTCGGCGAACGGTTCGGCCGACTCCTGCGCGCGCTGCAGCGGCGATGCGATCAGCTCGTGCACGGGTCGCTCCAGCGAACGCACGTACTCGGCGGCCGAGAGCGCCATTCGGCGCCCATCGTCGCTCAGCCGGAAGTTCGGCAGGCGGCCGTACAGCACGCGATCGGGGTTGAACACCTCCCCGTGGCGCACGAGATGAACACGTTTTGCAGGCACCGTTTCAGTGTACGTGTGAGGTTCCTGAGGGCATCCCGTGAAGAGCTTGTGTGCTCGCGCGCACGCGGCGGGCAGCCCAGGCGGAGGACAGCCCAGAAGGCGGGCAGCCCACGCGCACACGGCGGGCAGCCCAGGCGGGCGGTAGGCAGGCAGCGGTCAGCCGCCCGCGGCGACGCTACCCGGCGACGCTACCCGGGTCCGCGTGCACCCCAGTGCCCGGCACCGAGCTCGAGCGCCGCTCCCAGGGTGGCACCGCCCGCCCCGGCCCCGATGCTGGCGAGGACCGTGCCCAACACGAACACCAACGACACGGCGCCGCTGCCGACCACGGGTGGCCACCAGGCGATCCGCCGCACGGCCAGGCGCGCGATCGTGATCACCAGGAAGACGATGGCGACGATGATCACGCCGAACGTGCCCAGAAACAGCCCCGACACGATCAGCCCGCTATTGCAGCCCGTCTGCACCCCGCATCCGGCGCCGGCCCAGCCGATGAAGGTGCCGAAGGTCGCGGCGAGCGCCGTCACCGCGGCGAGCACGACCAGGCCGATGATCGCGACCGGGAGATCCCACGTCGCTCGCGCAGCACGCACCGCGCGAGCGGGCTGCGGCTGGCGCGGGCCCGAGCGCACGTCCGCCGAGTCGGTCATATGCACACAGTAAGGGACGCGGCGCACCTCAGCGCCCATGCGTGCACGCGAATGGGGAGAACGGGCGCACAACCGTAGACTGGATGACGTGAACGAACGCGCATTGGTAAAGCAGCTTCTTGGTCGTCCCGACGGCGCCGTCTCGGTGTCGGGCTGGGTCGAGACCGTCCGCGACCAGAAGAAGGTGCAGTTCATCGTCCTGCGCGATGAATCCGGTGCCGTGCAGCTCGTCAATCCCGCCACGCGCGAGCTCCCCGAGGGCGAAGCGCCCACGGCCGAGGCATCCGCGGCCCTCGCCCTGACCGAGACGATCTCGCACCTCACGCAGGGCACGTTCCTCACCGTGCACGGCGAACTCAAGCACGACGAGCGCGTCAAGCTCGGCGGCGTCGAGGTGAAGATCTCGACGCTGGATGTCGCAGCCCCCGCCCTGCCCGAGAACCCAATCGCCGTCGACTCGGGGCTCGACAAGCGCATGGACTGGCGCTTTCTCGACCTGCGCCAGGAGCGCAACGCCCTCATCTTCCGCGTGCAGACGACCCTCGAGCACGCGATGCGCACCTACTGGATCGAGCGCGACTACATCGAGGTGCACTCCCCCAAGCTCATGGCGAGCGCCTCCGAGTCGAACGCGGAGCTGTTCGCCCTCGACTACTTCGACACCACCGCGTACCTGGCGCAGAGCCCACAGTTCTACAAGCAGATGGCCCAGTCGGCCGGGTTCGGCAAGATCTTCGAGATCGGCGACGTCTACCGCGCCGACCCCTCGTTCACTTCGCGGCACGCAACCGAGTTCACGTCGATCGACGCCGAGATCTCGTGGATCGACTCGCATGAGGATGTCGCCCGCATGCAGGAGGAACTGCTCGCGTTCGCGATCGCGGCGGTGAAAGACAAGCACGGCGACGACATCGAGCGCCTGTTCGGGCTCACGGTCGAAGTGCCGACGCTTCCCTTCCCGCGCATCCCGCTCGCCGAGGCGCTCGAGATCGTCGCCGCTCGCGGCCACGAGATCCTCCGGGCCGACGGTGACCTCGACCCCGAAGGCGAGCGGCAGATCTCCGCGCACGTGAAAGAGGCGCTCGGGCACGACTTCGTCTACATCACCGACTATCCCGCGCACATTCGCGCCTTCTATCACATGCGCGACGAGCAGACGGGGCTCACGAAGAGCTACGACCTGCTCTACAAGGGCGTCGAGATCACCACGGGCGCGCAGCGTGAGCACCGCGTCGACGTGCTCATCGAGCAGGCCAAGGAGAAGGGCCTCGACCCGGCCGGGCTCGAGTTCTACTTCGACTTCTTCCGCTACGGCGTGCCCCCGCACGGCGGCTTCGGCATGGGGCTCGCCCGTCTGCTGATGCTGTTGCTCGGCGAGTCCTCGATCCGCGAAGTCACCTACCTGTTCCGCGGCCCGACCCGCCTGCAGCCGTAACCCGGCGCTCATGCGCCCACACCATAGGCTGGGCGCATGACCTCACACTCGGCCCTCATCACGACGCTCGACGGCGCCGTGAACTTCCGCGACCTGGGCGGCATGCCCCTGACCGGCGGCGGGCAGACCCGTCCCGGCGTGTTCTACCGCTCCGAGGCGCTGAACACGCTCACCCCGGAGGGCGAGGCAGCACTCGCAGCGAGCCCGATCGGTGTGATCGTCGACTTCCGTATGGATACCGAGCGCGCCGGCGCCCCCGATGTGCTCCCCGAGACCCGCCCGTTCAAGGTCGTGAATCTCTCTGTGATGCAGGGCGGGCTCGCGGGCGCCGCGCAGGCCGCCTTCGCGGCCGCGGACCACACCGGCGCGGGTGCCCCCGACCCCGCCGCCATGCAGCAGCTGATGTCGAACGTGCTGGCGGCCATCCCCACACTCGGCGAGATGTATGTGCAGATGCTCGACGGCGGCGCGCCGGCGTTCGCCGAGGTGGCCGGCCTGGTCGCCGCATCCACCGACGAGACCCCGAGCGCGGTGCTCATCCACTGCACCGCCGGCAAGGACCGCACGGGCGTGAGCGCCGCCCTCATCCTCGATGCCGTGGGCGTCGAGCGCGACGCGATCGTCATCGACTACGCGAGCTCGGCGCAGCACCTGGCCGGCCCCTGGTCCGACGGCATGCTCGAGATGGTGCGGCGCCTGGGCGCACCGGCGACGCCCGCGCTCGTGCAGCTGATCACGGGCACGCCCCCTGAGGCCATCACGCAGGCGCTGGCCTGGGTCGATGCGCACTTCGGCGGCTCGGCGCAATACCTGCAATCGGGCGGACTCAGCGACGCGCAGCTCGCCGCGCTGCGCGCACGCCTCGCGGCGTAGGGGTAGCGCGGCACAGGAGCCTCGCGGCGCAGGCGCATCACCGCGTCACCCTGAGGTGCATCGCGGCGGCGCCGGCGCCGGCTCAGAACGTGAAGTCGACGGCCGCGCGCTCGGCGGCGACGCTGCGCACGAACGTCGCTGCCTCCTCGTGGCTCGGGTGCACGATGTAGCGTGCGAGCGCGTCGAGGTCGGCGAAGTCGGCGACCAGCACCACATCCCAGTTCTGCCCCTCGTAGGCCACATTCGGCTCCACGGTGATGTCGATGATCTCCGGCACGACGCCCTTGAGTGCCCGAAGCGTCTCCGACACCTTCTGGGCTTGCGCGGCACGGCCGGGCGCATCCTCAGCGTTCATTCTCCACATCACGATGTGACGAATCATGGGGGGTCTCCTCAGCGGTTCGGGTTCGCCTCGAGCAGCGCGCTGCGCAGGCGTTCGGGGTTCAGGCGCCAGTGCGCGTGCAGTTGGTCATCGATGAGCACCACCGGGATCTTCTCCCACCACAGCTCGAACAGCGCCGGATCCTCACTGATGGATGCCTCGCGCACCTCGATCTGCTCGGCCACCGCATCGGGCAGCTCGGCGAGCACCTGGGCGGTCACCTCCCGCGCGACATCGCACAGGTGGCACTCCGGCTTGCCGATGAGGGTGATCGTGGTCATGGCTCAAGTCTGGCATGCGCGCGAGCGGCCGCTCGCGCGAGAGACCAAAAACGCCGGCCCCGAAGGACCGGCGTCTGGATGTGCTGCCGCTTGCGCGATCGCTACTTCTTGTTGCGACGCTGGTGGCGAGTCTTACGAAGCAGCTTGCGGTGCTTCTTCTTCGCCATGCGCTTGCGGCGCTTCTTGATGACTGAACCCACGGAAAACCTCACAAATATCGGGGCATGGATACCACTTACGGCATCCGGGTACGTACAAACAAATGCCTTGGGAGAGTCTACCCTACGGCTGAACCGGAAACGCAACGCGGATGCGCACGCACCACCGGATCGTCCGGCGAGGCCTCAGCCGACGTCGGAAATCGGGCGCTGCAGGGCGTTCGTCACGGCGGTCTCGGGCACCCGGTAGGAGCGGCCGAAGCGCACGGCCGGAAGCTCGCCGGCATGCACCAGGCGGTACACCGTCATCTTCGACACGCGCATGATCGCCGCGACCTCCGCGACGGTCAAAAACTTCACATCAGGCAATGCAGCCATCGTTGTTCAGCACCCCATTCATCCCCAGCATCTCATCCCCAGCATCCGCACGATTGCCTCCCCGCGAAACTGTGCCTCACTCTAGGGGCTGGAGTCGCGCAAAGTAAACCCGTGCGACTGTTGTGACTCGTGAGGCTCGTGCGCGGTGCGCGGTGCGCGGTGCCCTCGTGCGCCGGGGCGCTACACCCCGAGACGCTTCATCGCCGCCGCGACGACGTGCTTGGCCTGCGCGGCCGTGCGTCCGAACACTTCCGCGGCGTGCTGCGCGCCCTCCGGGAGCGAGGGGGTGCCGTCGTCATCCGCAAAGGGATCGGCGAGGATCGCGGTATCCGTCTCGTCAATGAGAAACGGCACCAGCCAATCGTCGACCGTGCCGAGCGGTCCGGCCTCGAGGCTGTAGAAGCGGTGCTGGCCTTCCTCGCGCACGGAGACGAGCCCGGCGTCGCGCAGCACCTTCAGGTGCTTCGAGACGGTCGGCTGACTCGCCCCCAGTGCCTGCACGATGTTCGAGACACTGGTGCCCGTGTCCTGTCCAGATCCGGACCTCTCGAGCAGCAGCTGCAGGATCTCTCTCCTCGTGCCATCGGCAATCACGTCGAAAATGTCCGCCATACCCATAGGTTAGTGGCGCGGGAGCACGACTACCATGACAAGGTCCCGGCCAGCGAGGAGGCGGCATGTCGATGGGCACGAGCGGCAGGCGGTCAGCACGACCGCTCCTTCGTGCTGTCCGCGCGCTCCCTGCGGCGTTTCGCACCTTCACGACGGCCTCGCCCCCGCGCTTCGCGCTGCTCGTCTTCTCCACCCTGGTGCTGCTGTTCACGGCGCTGCTCTCGCTCCCGGCGGCCGCAGCCGACGGGCAGCGCACGCCGCTGGCCGATGCGCTGTTCACCGCGGTCTCCACCATCTGCGTCACCGGCCTGAGCACCGTCGACATGGCAACGCACTGGTCGCCGTTCGGGCGCGTCCTGATCTTTCTCGGGGTCAACATCGGCGGCATGGGCGTGCTCACGCTTGCGTCGATCCTCGGCCTGGTCATCTCGAAGCGGCTCGGGCTGCGCGCCAAGCTGATCGCCGCGAGCGACACCAATCCGCTGCGAGCCCACGGCGGGCCGGTCGATGAGAGCCAGACCGTGCGCCTCGGCGAGGTCGGTCAGCTGCTGCGCACCGTCGCGCTGTCGACCCTCGTGATCGAGGGCATCCTCGCGATCCTGCTGTTCCCGGCGCTGCTGCTCGCGAAGGTCGATGCCGTCGCCGCGATCTGGGAGGCACCGTTTTACGCGGCGATGGCGTTCACCAACACCGGTTTCACCCCCAACCCCGGCGGCCTCGCCCCGTTCGCCGACGACTACTTCCTACTCACCGTGCTCATGGTCGGTGTGTTTCTCGGCAGCATCGGCTTCCCGGTGATCTACACGCTGGCCCGGCACGTGTGGCATGTGCGCAGGTGGTCGCTGCACGCCAAGCTGACCCTGATCACCACGACCGCGCTGTTTTTCGCGGGCGCGATCGCGTTCGCCGTGCTCGAGTTCGACAACGTCGAGACGTTCGGCAGCATGGACGCCGTCGATACGACATTCCAGGCCTTCTTCCTCTCGGCGATGACCCGCTCGGGCGGGTTCTCCGTCGTCGACATCGGCGAGCTGAACGGTTCCTCGCTGATCGTCGGCTCGATGCTCATGTTCGTCGGCGGTGGCTCGGCCTCCACTGCGGGCGGCATCAAGGTGACCACCCTGGCGGTGCTGGCACTCGCGGCGTGGTCCGAGGCGCGCGGTCGCGAATCGACGCAGGCGTTCGGTCGCCGCATCCCGAGCGATGTGCAGCGCGTGGCCCTGAGCGTCGTCGCGTGGGGCTCCACGATCGTCGCGCTGTCGACAATCATCATCTTGCAGATGACGGGCGCGCCGGTCGGCGACGTGCTCTTCGACGTCATCTCCGGCTTCGGCACCGTGGGGCTGTCAACCGGCCTCACCGCGGCGCTGCCGGATCCCGCGGTCTACGTCATGGCCGCGACCATCTTCATGGGCCGAATTGGTACAGTGACACTCGCCGCCGCCGTCGCTGCGACATCCCGTTCGCAGCTGTACTCCCTGCCAGTCGAAAGGCCGATCGTTGGTTGATCGCATCAGAAACGACGCCCCGGTTCTCGTAATCGGACTGGGCCGATTCGGCGCGGCATGCGCCGGCGAGCTTGACCGCCTCGGCCGCGAGGTCCTCGCCATCGACGAGAGCCACGAGCTCGTGCAGAAGTGGTCGGAGCGCGTCACGCACACCGTGCAGGCCGATGCCCGCAACCTCGACGCGCTCAAGCAGGTCGGGGCCCAGGACTTCTCAGTCGCCGTCGTCGCGGTCGGCTCGCTGATCGAGGCCTCCGTGCTGATCACGGCCAACCTCGTCGACATGCAGGTGCCCCAGATCTGGGCGAAGGCCGTCTCGCAATCGCACGGCAAGATCCTCTCCCGCGTCGGCGCCCACCATGTCATCTACCCCGAACGCGAGGCCGGCGAACGCGTCGCGCACCTCGTGTCGGGGCGCATGCTCGACTTCATCCGCTTCGACGATGACTTCGTGCTGGTCAAGATGTACCCGCCCAAGTTCATTCGCGGCGTGGGTCTGTACGAGTCGCGCGTGCGCTCCAAGTACAAGATCACCGTGGTGGGCGTGAAATCCCCCGGCAAGGAGTTCCGCTACGCCGAGGCCAGCACGGTGATCTCGAACCACGACCTCATCATCATCTCGGGCACCAACGCCGACGTGGAACGGTTCGCCGCGCTCGACCGCTGACCGGGGCTCCACCCCGCAACCGGCCCGGCGGCCGGGTCGGCACCCTGCCCGGCGATCCCCCGCGAGGCTGCGGGCTCAGGATGCCTCGGCTGCAAGCTCGCGCGCCCGCGCAAGCGCGGCATCGGTCGCCGCGGTGAAGGTCGCATCGAGCCCGGCCGCATCGAGCACCGCGATCGCCCGCTCGGTCGTTCCGCCCGGGCTCGTGACCCGGCGACGCAGCTCGGCGGGGTCCACATCGCCGGCATCAAGCAGCGCGGCGGCGCCGATGAACGTGCCTTCGGCCATCAGGCGCGCCTGCTCGCGGGTGAAGCCCTTCGCTTCCGCAGCGCGCGTGAACGCCTCCATCAGCAGGAAGACGTACGCCGGCCCCGAGCCTGAGATGGTGCTGAGCGCGTCGATGCGCGATTCCTCGGTCTCGATGACCGCGCCGACCGTCTCGAACAGGCGCCGCACGATTGCGACGTGCCCCGCGTCGGCGTGCGTGCCGGCGGCGATGCCGGTGACGCCCTTGCCCACGACCGCCGGCGTGTTCGGCATCGAACGCACGACGGGGATCCCGGCGCCGAGGTTCGCCTCACACGTCGCGATGGTGACGCCGGCCGCGAGGCTGACCACGATCGCGCCCGGGCGCAGCGACGGCGCCAGCTCGCGCAGCAGCCCCGGCACCATGGCCGGTTTGACGCCGATCAGGACGATCTCGGCGGTGGCCGCGGCATCCACATTGCCCGTCGGGGACGTCTCGAGGGCGATGCTCGTGACCCCCGGGAGCGCTGCCAGCTCGGCGGCCTTCGCCGCGGTGCGGTTGGTGGCGACCAGGCCGGAGACCGCGAGGCCGGAACCCGCCAGCCCATGCACGATCGCGCCGCCCATCGAGCCCGCTCCGAGAACGGCGATGGCGGGCAGGGGCGTGTTCTCCGAAGCGCTCATGCGGCAATCCTACGAGAGCACGCCGCGCCGAACCGGGCACGTCGTGCGAGCCCGGCGAAGCTCGCACACCCCCGCGCGCAGGCGCGAGGCGAACGCGAAACCCGAAGCCGCGCCACCGAGTGAAACCCGAGGGCGAGGCACAGATCGCGCGGCTATGATCGGGATCACGACAGCATTCTGCTTCACCGAAGGACAGCAATGACACTCTTTGCAGGCATCAGCGCGCGAGCTGTCAAGACCGAACGACTCACCGTCGGGATCTTGGAGCGCGACGCCGACCGTGCGCTCGCCGCCGATGCGCCGGCGGTGGTGTTCGTGCACGGCAGCCTCTCGTCGTCGGTGTTCTGGCAAGAGGCCATGCTCGATCTTCCGCGCGGCGCCCGCGCGATCGCGGTCGATCTGCGCGGGTTCGGCGCGAGCGATGTGCTTCCCGTGGATGCCACGCGCGGCCTCGCCGACTTCAGCGACGACCTGCGCGCGCTGCTGAGCGCACTCGGCATCACGAGCGCGCACCTGGTGGGCTGGGCGATGGGCGCAGGCGTCATCATGCAGCACGCCATCGACTACGGCGCGCTCAGCCTGACGCTTGTCGCCCCCATCTCGCCCTACGGCTTCGGCGGCACCCGCCGCGACGGCACGCGCCTGACCCGCGACGACGCGGGCACCGGCGCGGGCACGGCCAACGCCGAGCTCGTCGCACGACTGGCCGCCGGCGATCTGAGCGACGAGAGCCAGAGCTCGCCCCGCACGGTGTTCCGCGGCGCCTTCGTCAGCCCGAGCTACGCCACCAGCCGCGAAGACGAACTGATCGAGGCGATGCTGCGCACCTCGACCGCCGAGGGCAACTACCCCGGCAACACCGTCGAGAGCTCCTCCTGGCCCGGCTTCGCGCCCGGCGATGCGGGCGTCCTGAACGCGATGGCACCGCGATTCCACGACGTGTCGGGCATCGTCGATTTGCCGATCCTGCCGCCCATCCTGTGGGTGCACGGCACGGCCGACGCGATCGTGTCGGATGCCTCCTACTTCGATGTCAACTTCCTCGGTCAGCAGGGCCTGTTCCCGGGCTGGCCCGGCGAGCGCGATGCCCCCGCCCAGCTGATGGTCACGCAGACCCGCGACGTGCTCAGCGAATACGCGGCGCACGGCGGCTCGGTCACCGAGGTGACGTTCGACGGGGTCGGCCACGCCGCACACCTCGAGCGTCCGGCACAGTTCGCGGCGGCGCTGGCCGATGTGATCCGGCGCGCACCCGCGGCATCCACGCCCCGCGAGAACCCGCATCCGCCGACCGAGGCGTTCATCATCCCCTCGTCTGACTAGGGCCCTCGCCCCCGGTCACGAGCCGTTTTCGCTCCCGCGGCGCGCCGTGTCACAGGCCGCACCCCATCGGTGCCGCGCAAATAGGATCGACGCATGAGCACATCCGGTGGCAGCAAGGCGATTATCGCCGCGTTCCTCGCAAACATGGGGATCGCGATCGCAAAGTTCGCGGCGTGGGCGATCTCGGGATCCGCCTCGATGCTGGCCGAGGCGGTGCACTCGGTCGCGGATTCGGGCAACCAGCTCCTCCTGCTGCTGGGCGGACGCCGGGCCCGGCGCGTGGCCGACCGCGAGCATCCCTTCGGCTACGGCCGCGAGCGCTACGTGTACGCGTTCGTCGTGTCGATCATCCTGTTCTCCATCGGTGGCGTGTTCTCGATCTATGAGGGCGTGAACAAACTCACCGACCCGCACATGCTCACCGCATGGTGGATCCCGGTCGGCGTGCTCGTGATCGCGATTGTGCTCGAGTCGTTCTCGCTGCGGACCGCGGTGCGCGAGAGCAATCGGGTGCGCCGCCCCAGCCAGTCGTGGGTGTCGTTCGTGCGCCACGCCAAGGCCCCCGAGCTGCCGGTGGTGCTGCTTGAAGACATCGGCGCACTGCTCGGCCTGTGCTTCGCCCTGTTCGGCGTGGGCATGACGGTGCTCACGGGCAACCCCGTGTTCGACGCCATCGGCACCCTGATGATCGGCGTGCTCCTTGTCGCCATCGCCGTCGTGCTCGGCATCGAGACCAAGAGCCTGCTCGTCGGCGAGGGCGCGAACGAGGCAGACCACAACGCGATCGTCGCGGCGATCGAGTCGGGTCCCGAGGTCGAGAAGATCATCCACATCAAGACCCTCTACCTGGGCCCCGACGAGATGCTCGTCGCCGCCAAGCTGGGCTTCGTCTCGAACAAGCTCCTGCGCGAGGTCGCCGAAGACATCGACGTGATCGAGGCGCGCGTGCGCGCGGCGGTCCCGAGCGCCAGCGTGCTCTGCCTCGAGCCGGACATCTTCCGTCCCGAGCTCGAGGGTGCGCGGCCCGCGACCGACACGATCGTGCTCAAGTCGGCAGACTAGGCGCATGTCCTCCTCCCCCATCCTCCTCGCCGGGATCCTGATCGCGGCCGCGGTCCTGATCATGTGGCTCGTCTGGTTCCGTCGCGCACGCAAGGCGAGCGGTGGTCGCTCGGTGTGGAACACGGAGGAGGCGCCACCGCCGGTGGTCACCGAGATGCCGCGCGTGGACCTGCTGGAGTATCCATTCACCGTCTCGCTGGTGCTGAACCCCGAGGAGGCCGCCAACCTCGTGGATGCGCCGATCGTGCGCACCTCCTCGCCGCTCACCGTCGACGGGATCACCGCATTCGGTCGCATCGACTTCCCGGGCCGCGCGAGCAGGTACGCATACTTCAACACCCGTGGGGTCGGCGCCGACCACGGCCTGATCCGCGCGCGGGTGAACATGTTCGATGTGGATCCCTCGGCACCCGGCCGCATGCCCCGCGGGTATCCCGGCGATGAGGATCTCTACGTGTTCCGCACCGAGGTCGACGTCGTCGCGATGCCCCCGCTGCCCCCGGGACCTCCGGGACCTCCGGGACCTCCGACGCCGGGTGCGGGGCCGAGGCCGACAGTCGGGCCGACGCCGTACCCCTGACGCTCGCGCGCCCCGGCCCCGGACGCTGCGGTAGCCGCCAAGATGGAGCCATGGAATACTGCGTCTTCACCGAGCCCCAGCAGGGGGCCACCTACGATGAGCTGCTCCGCTGCGCGCAGGCCACCGAGCGCCTCGGGTTCACCGGGTTTTTCCGCTCCGACCATTACCTGACCATGGGCGGGGACGGCCTCCCCGGCCCCAGCGACGCGTGGACGAGCCTTGCCGGTCTCGCGCGTGAGACCGAGCGCGTGCGCCTGGGCACCCTCGTCTCCTCCGTCACGTTCCGGCATCCCGGGGTGCTCGCCATCCAGGTCGCACAGGTCGACGAGATGTCCGGCGGCCGCGTGGAGCTCGGCCTCGGCACCGGCTGGTATGCCGCCGAGCACTCGGCCTACGGCATCCCGTTCCCCCAGAAGCGCTTCGGACTGCTCGAGGAGCAGCTCGAGGTCATCACCGGCTCGTGGGCCACGCCCATCGGCGAGCGGTACTCCTTCAGAGGCGAGCACTACACGCTGGTCGACTCGCCCGCGATGCCCAAGCCGGCGCAGGCGAAGGTGCCCGTGATCATCGGCGGCGGTGGCCCCACGCGCACACCCGCGATCGCCGCCCGCTACGCGGATGAGTTCAACATCGGCTTCCAGCCCGAGGCGGTCCTCGCCGAGAAGATCGGCGGTGTCAAGGCCGCGGCCGAACGCCTCGGCCGCGACCCGCAGTCGCTGAAGTACTCGGTGGCGCTGACCACCTTCGCCGCCGACAACGAGCGCGAGCTGCTTCGCCGGGGCGCGGAGGCGAACCGCTCGCCCGAGCAGACCCGTAGCGACGCGAACATCTGGGGCGACGCCGAGCAGATCACCGAGAAGGTGAAGCGGCTCGCGGCGCTGGGCGCGCAGCGCGTGTACTTCCAGCTCCTGAACCTGCGAGACCTCGAGCAGCTCGAATACCTCGGCCAGGAGGTGCTGCCGAAGCTGCCGTGACGCTCGGTGGCCCGCGGGTGCCGGCTATGGTCGCCGCTCGGTGAAGAACGCCTGCAGCAGCGCGCGCGCGTCGTCCTCCCGGACCCCGCCGATCACCTCGGCCCGGGAGGGCAGTCGGCGGTCACGGAGCAGGTCGTGCACCGAGCCCGCGGCACCGGCCTTCTCGTCCCACGCCCCGAACACGACGCGCGAAACGCGCGACTGCAGGATCGCCCCCGCGCACATCACGCACGGCTCGAGGGTCACGACAAGGGTGCACCCCGCGAGGTTCCAGTCGCCCTGCTCCGCGGCCGCCGCCCGAAGCGCCACGACCTCGGCATGCGCGGTGGGGTCATGCGTGAGCTCGCGGAGGTTCCGGCCCTCGCCGATGATGCGGCCCGCGGCATCCACGACCACCGCCCCGACGGGCACGTCACCCTCGCGCGCCGCCGATTCCGCGAGCACGAGCGCGCGCGACATCCATGCGTCGAAGATGGCGGGGGTGTGCAGCACGTTCCTAGTACACCGCATCGGGGCCGGCGCCGCGGCCGCACACCCCGCGCACCCGCGCACCCCGCGCACTTCGCACACCCGATGGCTGCCCGGCGACCCGCCCGGCCATCGCACCCGCGGTCGTCGAGGGGCGCGTCGACCCAGTAACCTTGCCCCATGCGCGTGCACGTTGCCGATCATCCACTCATCACCCACAAACTGACGGTGCTGCGCGACCAGCGCACCACCTCTCCGGTCTTTCGTCAGCTGACGGAAGAGCTCGTCACCCTGCTCGCCTACGAGGCCACGCGCGGCGTGCACGTCGAGCCGATCGAGATTCAGACGCCGGTGACGACCACCATGGGCGTGCGCATCAGCGAGCCGCGCCCGATCGTGGTCCCGATCCTGCGCGCGGGGCTCGGCATGCTCGAGGGAATGGTCAAGCTGCTGCCCACCGCGGAGGTCGGGTTTCTCGGCATCGTGCGCAATGAGGAGACGTTCGAGCCCTCGACCTACGCCGAGCGTCTCCCCGATGACCTGAGCGATCGCCAGTGCTTCGTGCTCGACCCGATGCTGGCGACCGGCGGCTCACTCGGTGCCGCCATCGACTACCTCTTCGACCGCGGTGCCGTCGACGTGACCGCGATCTGCATCCTCGCCGCGCCGGAAGGCCTCGAGGCGCTGAAGAAACTCGTCGGCGACCGCGACGTCACCCTGGTGCTGGGTGCTGTCGACGAGCGTCTGAACGAGCATGGATACATCGTGCCCGGCCTCGGCGACGCCGGCGACCGGCTGTACGGCACGGCGTAACCGCGAAGCACCCCGGCGACTGCGCCTGCTCGGCAGTCTCTCCCGGCGGGTGTTCCCCGCAGTGCGTTCCGGAAACTGTTCCCGGCAACGTCCTTCGTCGGCCGCCCTCCTCAGCTGCCCTCGACCAGTCGGGCGAAGCCGCTCAGCTGCGCGAGCCCCTGCGGGCTGCGCGGCAGGTCGTCGAGCAGCGCCGGCGAGTACAGCAGATAGGCGGCGTACTTCGCGCGCGAGATCGCGACGTTCAGCCGGTTGGGCATCAGCAGAAACTCGATGCCCCGCGGAACCTCCGCGGCCGAAGACGCGGCCAGGCTCGTGATCGCGACGGCGGCTTCCTGCCCCTGAAACTTGTCGACCGTGCCGACCGGAACATCGCCGAAGCCCGCGGCATCGAGTGCCGCGCGCACGCACTGCAGCTGCGCGTTATAGGGCGTGACGACGATGATGTCGCGTTGTTCGAGGGCCCTCGGCGCCTGCGCGACACCGACGCCGTCCGCGCCCGCCCGCACCTCGGTCCACGGCCGGCCGAGCACCTCGCGCACGATGCGCACGACCTCGGCTGCCTCCTCCGTCGAAGCGATGGCGTTGCCGACGTGCGCGACCGGGATCGCGTGCAGCCCGGGTTCGATCCCCTCGAGGTGGCGCACGCTCGCGGAGGGATGCGAGGCAAGCTTGCCCTCGTACGACAGCCGCGACACCGGCGCGGCCACGGCCGGGTGCATCCGCCAGCTTTCGGCGAGGAAGAAGCCGAACGCCTCCGGAAGTACGGCGTGCTCGCCGATCACCCAGCCAAGCGCGGAGGTGTCGACGGGTTCCGGGTGCGTCCCCTGGCTCACCTGCGGGAGCTGCTGCGGGTCGCCGAGCAGGAGAAGCCGGGGCGCCACGAGCGAGACGGCGATCGTGTTCGCGAGCGAGAACTGGCCGGCCTCGTCGACGACGAGCAGATCCAGGCTGTCGCGGGGCACGGTGCGCGGATTCGAGAAGTCCCAGGCGGTGCCGCCCAGCACGAAGCCGGTCGTGGCGTGCTCGCTCGCAAAGCCCGCGGCGGCGGCCTTGTTCGGCAGCGCGGTGAATCGATGCGCCTCCGGTCGCGAGCCGCCGAGCGCCTTTGCGACGAGCGCGCCGTCAAGCCCCGCGGCCACCACGCCATCGAGCACGTTCTCGACGACGCGGTGCGATTGCGCGACCACGCCGATGCGCCACCCGTGCTCGCGCACGAGGCGGGCGATCACCCTCGAGCCGACGTAGGTCTTGCCGGTGCCGGGCGGCCCCTGCACGGCGACGAAACCCCGGCGCAGCCGCTCGAGCTCGTCGCTCACCGCGCCGACCGTGTCGCCGGGGACGGCGCGTTCAGCACCATCGGCGCCCAGCTGATGCGCACGCGGCGCGCGCCGCAGGAGGACGTCGGTGGCCGGATCGGCCTCGAGCGCTTCATCGGCGAGGAGCCGCTGCGCCCAATCGGCGATCGCGGCCTCCTGATTCGTCGTGCGGATCGGCCAGCCCGGCGCCACGGCCATGGGCAGCGCGCTCCAGTCACCGCCCGGGGCACGCTCCTCCACCAGGAGCCCGCCCGCAGCGAAGGCGTCATCCAACACCTCGAGCACCACCGCGTCCCGCGTGCCACGCATGTGCGGCCCGTACACCGAGTCGAACGGCGCCGGGGCGTCGTACAGCACGAACACCTCGTCTCCCGCGTTGAGGGTGAACCCCGGAGCCATCGCACCGCGCAGGCGCAAGGCGCGACGCGCATTGCGCTGCCGCCCCGTCGTCTCCCACCCGCGCACCACGGCGCTGCGCGCACGGTCAACGAGCAGGACGTTGCCGCGCTCGGCCCAGGTCTCGACCGGCTGCTCCAGACGGAGGAAGTGTTCGGCCCAGTAGCTCTTGCGCTCGCGCGGGTAGTAGTCGAGCGCCGCTGCCGCCAGACGCAGCGCGTCGGCCTCGGCGCGCTCCGCCGGCTCCGCTGCCGTGCCCCGGGCGCTCCAGCCGGATTCGACCGCCCGCGCGCGCTCGCGCAACCCATGGGCCGTGGCTGATTCCTCGAAGCTCTCCTGCTCCTGTGCGGGGACCATCACGGGCACGATCCCGTGCGACCGTGCGAGCCCCAGCATCCAATCGCGCAGCTTCAGCGTGGAGACGCAGTCGTACTCGTTGTAGTCGGCGATGCCCTGCAGGATCTCGGCTGCCTCGGCCTCACGCCCCGCATCGACCGCGGCCCGCCAGCTCAGGTACACCTCGATCGACTGATCGCCCTTGGTGACCGCCATGTCGGATCGCGAGTCATCGCCCATGTACAGCGGTTCGAGCATCTTGATCGAGTACGAGCGCGAGCCCACCCGCAGCGCACGCCGCACGATCGGGTAGAGATCGACGAACACGCCCGCGCGCAGCAGGGCATCGACCTCCGCCTCGCACACTCCGTAGCGCGAGGCCATGTCGCGCAGGTGCGCGGTCTCGTATGGCGCATAGTGGTAGATGTGCATCTCGGGATGCCGGAGCCGCCGCTCCCGCACGAAGCCGACGAAATCGATCAGCGCCTGTCGCTCCTGCGCGAAGCTGTGGGCCCAGAGCGCGTCGAAGTGCCCCTTCGCATCGACCCAGCCGAACAGGTAGTCAAGCCCCCACCAGCGCCCCGCGCCCTCGGTGTAGAGCGGGTCGCCCTCGAAGTCGAAGAAGAGGTCGCCCGCGTCGGGCTCGGGGATCGCGGCGAGCGCCTCGGGCTGCGGCACCCGAAACGGCGGCGGGCCGACGTGCCCGGGAGCATCGGCCCGCAGCTGTAGCTGCGCCTGCGCGCGCAGCCCCTCGAACGCTTCGCCCGGCATCGCATCCGGCGCCGCGGTCGCCTCGGCGAGCGCATCGATCGTCGTGATGCCGCTCTCGATCAGGCGACTGCGCTGGCTCGGGCGCATCCCGGCGACAAGCAGCAGATCGCGTTCCCGCTCCACCTCCGGGGCGCACCACTCGCAGCGGCCGCACGCACGGTAGCGGTGATCCCCCCAGGGTGCGGGAGCGCTCGCGGCCGATCGCTCGGCGACCAGCGCGCGCAGGCGCGCCCATTGCCGGGCGAACACCGGCATGATGTCGTCGATCCGGTGCACGCTGACCGTGCCGTCGCCCAGCAGCAGCTCCACGGTGTCGCTGCGCGGGATGCGGAGGCGGTCGAGCTGCGCGACGTAGGCCGCGAGCTGCAGCAGGGCCGTAACCCGGGCCGTGCGGGCGAGCTTGGTGTCTTGCACTTTGTACCGGCCATCGCCCTCGCGCACGATGAAATCCGCAAAGCCGATGAACTCATCCGTGGCGAACGTCGCCTGAAACACGACATCCGCCCCGGAGTCGAGCGCGGCGATGCTCTGCTCGACGGCCGCCTGCAGCGCGTCGTCGTCGCGCAGATCGGGTTTGGGCACCTGCACCACGCGACGCCCGGGGGCATCAAGCAGCCCCTGCAGCACACGGCGCTCGTGGGCATCGCCCAGCGCGGCCGCGCGCGCGAGCATTGGGTCTTCCGGCGCCACCACAGCGTCGATGCGCCCGAGCAGCGCGTCAAGCCGACGGAGTACCGCGAACTCGCAATGCGCGGCCGCGCTCAAGTCGCTGGCGCTGGTGACGATGCTGCCGTTGTGGATGTACATGGGCTCCCCTGTGTTGCCAGACACGCTACCCGGAGCCGCGGACACGGCAGCAGCCGGACTCCATTCTCGTGCGGGGCCGGATTCTCGTGCGGAGCCGGATTCTCGTGCGGAGTCGGATTCTCGGGCGAAATGCGCGAGAAAGCCGAAACGACGCCGATAGGCTGGAAATTCAGCCGTCCCCGCAGCAGAGGAACCCCAGTGACCATTCCCCAAGACCCCCAGCAGCCCGGCGAGCCGACGCCCCCATCCGGTGGGGAGCAGCCGACCGCCGCGTACCCGGCGGGCGGTTTTCCGACCGAGCAGCCGCCGGTGCCGCCGTACGGCCAGGGCTACCCCGGCGCACCGCAGCCCGGACAGCCCGCATACGGGCAGCCGCCGGCGTATGGGCAGCCGCCGGCGTACGGGCAGCCCCCCGCGCCCGGCTATGAGCAGCCTGGGTATGGCCAACCGATCGCACCGCCCGCACCGGGTGCCCCTCGTTCCAAGACGCTCGCGATCATCGCGCTCGTGCTCGCCGTGCTCGGCCTGCTCATGTCGTTCGTCCCCGGCGTGAACCTGTTCGCCGGCGTGCTGCTCCTGCCGGCATTCGTGATCGCGATCGTGGCGCTCGTGAAGAAGATGGGCGGCAAGGGGTTCTCGATCTCTGCGCTGATCATCTCGGTGGTCGGCTGGATCGTCTCGATCGTCATGGTCATCCTGTACTTCATCGGCCTCGCGGCCGTCGGGTTCCTCGAGGACCCGCAGAACTGGAACGGCCCTTCGACGTCGCAGGAGGAAGACTTCTGGGATGACGAGGAGACCGTCGACGAGGGCGATGCCGATGCCGCGGAAGAGGCCGTCCCCGGCACCTACGACGAGGCCGCGTTCATCCGGATCGCAAAGCCGGAGGTCGTGCGCATTCTCACGGCCGAGATCCCGAACGCCACGCCCGAGCTCGTCGCCGCGATGTTCCCCGACTCGGTGCTGCTCGCGCTCGGTCAGGCCGTCGTCGCGCAGGACCAGATCGCCGGGGGCCTCATGGGCACCGAGCAGGAGGAGCAGTTCCGCACCGCGTTCGTCGAGTCGATGGCGTCCTCGGGCGGCATCTCGCTCGAGGCGGCCGGCGCGTTCTTCGACGTGGTCGCCGACAACGCGCGCGCATACCTGGTCGAATAGCACCCTCCTTGGCGCCGGGCGCGCTGAGCACAAGGGCGGCTCGGGTCTTCGGACCCGGGCCGCTTTTGCGCATGTGGGGTGGGCGCATGTGGGCTCGGCGCATGTGGGCTCGGGTGCCGCACACGCAGGGGCTACCCCGGCGGCACACCGGCAGACGTCGCGAACGATCGCACCTCGCTCCACCCCTGTGGGGCCACGTCGATCACGAGCTGCGAATGGATCTGCTCCTTCATCGCCTCGACATGGCTGATGAGCCCGACGACGCGACCGCCCTGGCGAAGGTCGTCGAGCGTCGCCATCGCGATCTCGAGCGTGGCGCCATCGAGCGAGCCGAAGCCCTCATCGATGAACAGCGTGTCGAGTGTGATCCCTCCGGCGCGCGCCGAGACGACTTCGGCGAGGCCGAGCGCGAGGGCGAGCGAGGCCAGGAAGGTCTCGCCACCGGAGAGCGAGTGCGTCGGCCGAAGCCGGCCGGTGTGCTGATCGAGCACCGAGAGCCCGAGCCCCGACTGCCTGCCGCGGGCTTCGAGCTCGTCGCTGTGCTCGAGGCGGTACCGCTCGCCCGACATCTCCGCAAGGCGTCGGTTCGCCGCGTCGACGATCTCTTCCAGCTCGGCCGCCAGCACGAAGGCCTCGAGCTTCATCCGGTGGGTGTTCGGCGCCCGGCCGGCGACGGCATTCGCCAGGTGCTCGATCAGGGTGTGCTCGGCCTCCATCTCGGCCACGGCGGCGCCGCCGCGCGCCGCTTCGTCGATCGCGTCGTGCAGCTGGCGCGCGAGTGCCTCGACGCGAAGCTGCGCGCGCAGTGCGGCGTCGTGCCGCGCCTTCGCCGCGGCGCTCACGGCCCGGGCGTGCGCGGTGTCGACGGGCGCCTCGGGGAGGGCGAGCATCTCGGGTTCGAGCAGCACCGCGCGGTGATGCGCTCGCTGCTCGCCGTGCGCGCGCACGCGGGCGTCGGTCGCCGCGAGTTCGGCATCGGTGCGGAGGGCATCGAGCGCCTGCGCTGGTGCGGCGAACCCGTGTGCTTCAAGCGCGGCGTCGCGCACCGCGCTCGCCGCGGCCTCCGCGGCGCTCCAGCGCGCAAGCTCGGCCCATGCCTCGGCCAACTGCCGGGTGCGCGTGATCTCGCGCTCGGCGGTATCGCGGCGCTCACGCACCGACGCGAACCCGGCGCGCGCCGTTTCAACCCGGCTGCGGGCGGCCCGAAGCACGCCCTCGGCCTCCCCGCGCTGCAACGTGACCGCCCCCTCCCGCTGCCGCAACGCGCTGAGCGCATCGGCCGCAGCGTCGCGTTGCGCCAGCACCTCGGCGCGTGCGGCGGCGAGCGCCTCGAGGCTGGCGGCGGCGTCTTCGGCGACCCCCAGCCGTTCCGCGGCTTCCGCACGCAGGAGCCGGAGCGTGGCGAGATCACGGCCGCCCGTGCCCCCGCGCGCCTGTGCGAGTGATTGCTCGATGACGCGCGCATGCAGGGCGGCCGCGCTCTCGCGCGCGCTGCACGCGTCACGGTGCAGCAGCGCTTCGTCGATCTGCCCCTGCGTGACCGGTTCGTCATCGCCCGGGTGCGGCGCGGGGTGCTCGGCAGACCCGCACACCTGGCACGGCTCGCCGGGCACCAGCGCCGCGGCAAGCTCGCCCGCGATGCCGCGAAAGCGCAGGTCGCGGAGCCGGTCGACCGCGCCCGATGCTGCCGTGAGCTCACGCCCCCGCTCGCGAAGCTCGCGCTGCGCCTCGAGGACCTGTGCCTCCAGCGACTCGGCCTCGACCGCGGCGTCGACCGCGGCCGCCAGGGCCGTGACCGCGTCTCGCTCGGTCGCCACGAGCGCCGCCTGCGCGCGTGCGAGGGCGATCGCTTCGTCGAGCGCACGAATCTGCGTGGGGGCGAGCGCCTCGGCCGCCTCGATGGCCTCGATCTCCTGCCCGATCTCGCCCAGCAGCGCGGCGAGCGTCGCCACCCCTTCCTCCTGCTCGGGCAGCGCCTGCTCGATCGCGAGGATCTCGTCGAGGCCGCCGCTGGCGCGCACCCGCGCGTCGAGCAGGGTCGCGAGCGCGTCGCGGGTGCGCACTGGCTCGCCCGCGTCATGCCACGCGCGCTCCGCGGCCGCCGCCTGCTCCTGGGCCGTCGTTCGCGCGTCCGCGGCACGCTGCGCGGCGTCGATCGTGTGCCGCACAGCCGCCGCTTCGCGCGCGAGGCTGGCCTCCTCACGATCCGCGGCGATGCCCGACTCGGCCTCATCGAGCGCGGCCAGCGCGGCCAGCGACGCGTCACGTCGTCGCTGGTGGGCGGCCACGGTCTCGAGGGTGCTCGCGTGCGCTTCCAGACGCGCAGCCTCAGCGGCGAGCGCCTCGAGGTTCGCCTCGCCCGCTTGCACCCACGCCACGACGCGCAGCGCGCCGAGCTCGCAGGCGGCGATGCGCTCGGTCAGTGTGCCCGGGACGCCCGGGACGCCCGGTGCCCCGGGTTCCATCGGTTCCGCAGCGAGGGGCTGCTCGGCGAGCGCCGCCTCGCCTTCGGCGCGCACCGCATGCACCTCGGCGAGCGTGGCCTCCGCGCGCGCCACCGCACCCTCGAGCCCATCGGCGCCACGCTCGAGACGGGCCCGCGCATCCTTTCGCCGCGTTTCAAGCGCGCTCTCGTAGTCCTCGAAGCGGCGCGTGCCGAACAGGGTGCGCAGCAGCGCCTGCCGCTGCTGCTGCTCCGCCTGCAGGAACTGCGCGAAGCGGTTCTGCGCAAGGAGGACCACCTGCAAGAACTGATCGCGCGTCAGCCCGATGATCTCGCCAAGCAATTCGCCGACCTCTTTGCCTCGAGCGGCGAGCCCCACCCACTCGCCGTCCGCCCAGCGGGCAAGCTGCGCGGTAGCCTTCTGCGGCGTCATGCCCGCCCCGTGCTTCTTCGGTCGCAGGTACTCCGGCGTGCGTTCGACGCGGTACCGCCCCGCGGTGGTGCTGAACTCGAGCGCCACGCGCGACGGCTCGCCCTCGCGCGCGTGGTCGCTGCGCACCCGGCGGCCACCACCCTCGTACCGCGGCACGCTCTCGTACAGCGCGAAGCAGATGGCGTCCAGGATGCTCGATTTGCCGGCACCGGTCTTGCCGGTGATCAGGAAGATGCCGTCATCGGCGAAGCGGTCGAAATCGATGACCTGTCGGCCGCGAAACGGGCCGAAGCCCTCGATCTCGAGCCGGTGCACCCTCATGCCAGCACCGCTGCGCTCGTGTGCTCCTCGAGCACCTCGCCGACGATGTCGCGCTCCGCGTCAGACAGCCCCACCCCGGCGCGCACATGCTCCAGGAAGGCGTCGACGAGCTCGAGATCGCTCGTCGCGGCACGCACCCGCGCGCCGTAGTCGCGGTCGTCGCCCTCGCGCGCGGGCGGCTTCAGCATCAGGGTTGCGCACCAGGGGAACCGCGCCTGCAGCTTGCGCATCGGATCGATCGGCGGCACCGCGTCGGTGAGCACCGCGCACACCCATGCATCGGTGTGCTGCGCATACTCCTCGCGCTCGAGCAGTTCGTCGAGTGTGCCGGTGAGCGTCACGAGCGCGCGCGGCACCGGCAGCGCCAGCCACTCGACGGACGCGAGCCCCGTGGCATCCAGCTCGACGATCCAGGCGCCGCGCGCCTTGTGTTGTTCGCTGAAGGAGAAGAACAGGGGTGCGCCGCAATAGCGGATGCGCTCGCTCAGCTCGGCGCGACCGTGGATGTGCCCGAGGGCGATGTAGTCGGGGCCATCGAACGTCGACAGCGGCACCACGTCGATGCCGCCCGATTGGATGTCGCGCTCCACGCCGGGGCTCGGCGCGGTACCGGCAGCGAAGCAGTGCGAGATCGCCACCGAACGCGCTGCCGTGAGCGCTTCGGGGCCCTCGGAGGCATCCGTGCCCTCGGCCCGTCTGACCGCGAGGTCGTGACGCACGAGCGACATCGCGTGCTCGAGCGCCTGCGCCTGGGTGCGCAGCGTGACCGCGGGCCACTGGGCCCGCACGATCGAGGGCTCGAGGTAGGGGATGCCGTAGAACAGGACCGGCCCGTGCGCGTCTTCGATGACCACGGGCGTGCCCACCGTCGCCGGATCGGTGATGATGTGGATGCCGGCATCCCGCGTGAACTCTGCCATGAACCCCAGCCGCGCGGCCGAATCGTGATTGCCGCTCGTGATGAGCACCTTCGCACCGGCGGCCCGCAGACCCGACAACGCGGTGCTGAGCACCGGGTAGCACGCGGCCGAGGGAGTTGCCGAGTCGAACACATCGCCCGCGACGATCACCACGTCGATCTCGCGCGTGCGCACCTCCTCCACCAGCGCGTCGAGCACCTCGGCGAGCGCGTCGAGCGTGCTGTGCCCGTGGAAGGTGCGGCCGATGTGCCAATCGGAGGTGTGCAAGATCCTCATGCTCCAAGGCTAGAGACCCCCTCCGACATTGCGTGCAGGCGCCCCGCGCCGACGGGCACTCCCGGCGACGCGGCCCGTCACGATGACCTCGCACCCAGGCAGGCGATGCACACTTGAGGGGTGCCGTCTGAATGCGGCACACAAGGAGCTCCCATGACGACCCCCGCCGACGCCGACGCCGACGCCGTGGCCCGCCTCGCCACCGACGTCCGCCCTGACTTTCCGGCGCTGCGCGACGAGCACGCTCCCGCGTACCTCGATTCCGCCGCGACATCGCAGACCCCGCGGCAGGTCCTCGATGCCGAGCGGGCCTTCGTCGACGCCGGCACCGCGGCCGTGCACCGCGGCGCGAGCGAGGCGACCGGGCGCGCGACGCTCGCGTTCGAGGATGCCCGCGCCGACGTCGCGCGGTTCGTGGGTGCCCGCGAAGACGAGATCGTGTGGACCCAGAACGCCACCGATGCCCTGAACATGGTCGCGCTCGGCATGGCGGACGCCAGCGCTGGGCTCGGCGATCCCCGCTTCGCGCTCGGTCCCGGCGACGAGATCCTGGTGACCGAGGCCGAGCATCACGCCAACCTCATCCCCTGGCAGCGCCTCGCACGCCGCACGGGAGCGAGCCTGCGCTGGGTCCCCGTGCGTGAGGATGGCACGTGGAGCATCGACGATGCGCGGGTGGCGCTGAACTCCCGCACCCGCGTGTTCGCCTTCGCGCATGTCTCGAACGTCACGGGGCTCATCGCGCCCGCGCCGGAGCTCGCCGAGCTCGCGCACACCGTCGGGGCGACCGTGGTGCTCGACGCCTGCCAATCTGTGCCGCACATGCCCGTCGATCTCGCCGCGCTGGGCGTGGATTTCGCCGCGTTCTCCGGGCACAAGATGCTCGGCCCCACCGGCATCGGCGTGCTCGCCGGCCGCGCCGATGCGCTGGCGGCGCTCCCGCCCGCCCGCACCGGCGGTTCCACGATCACGACCGTCACCATGACCGACGCCGAGTTTCTCCCGCCGCCGCAACGCTTCGAGGCGGGCACGCAGGCCGTGACGCAGGCGATCGGCCTGGGCGCCGCGGTCCGCTACCTCGAGGGCGTCGGCCGCGAGCGGCTCGCCGCGCGAGAGCAGCAGCTGGCGACGATGCTCATGGATGCCGCAGCCGCCGTCCCCGGCGTGCACATCGTCGGCCCGGCCGCCGGTCACGAGCGCGCCGCGCTGGTGAGCGTTGTGGTCGACGGTGTGCACGCGCACGACGTCGGACAGTTCCTCGACGCCCGCGGGGTCGCCGTGCGCGTCGGGCACCACTGCGCCCAGCCGCTGCATCGCCGGCTCGGCGTCGCCGCCACCACCCGGGCCAGCGGCTATCTGTACACCAGCGACGAAGACGTGGCGCGCTTTCGCGCGGCCCTCGCCGAAGTCCGTCCCTTTTTTGGAGTTTCCTCGTGAACACCGATCTTGCATCCCTGTACCAGCAGGTCATCCTCGACCATGCCCGCAAGCGCAGCGGCTTCGGCCTGAGCGCCGACGCGGCGGCGCGGCACCACGAGCTCAACCCCACCTGCGGCGACGAGATCACCGTCGGCATCGCGAAGGACGAAGACGGCACCCTCTCGGTCCTGGGCTGGGAGGGCCAGGGGTGCAGCATCTCGATGGCGTCGGCATCCACGATGTCGGAGCTGTGCGCGCACCGCGACGCGACGGAGGTGCGGACCCTGATCGACCAGTTCCGCGCCATGCTGCGCGATCGCGAGGGTGGCGAACCGCCCGAATCACTCGAGGATGCCGTCGCCTTCCAGGGGGTCGCACGCTTCGTGATGCGCATCAAGTGCGCCATGCTCGCCTGGGTCGCGCTCGAGGCGTGCCTCGAGCAGCTCTCGGCACGGGAGCGCACCGCCCCCGCCGCGAGCTGAGCGCGCCGTCGCTGCAGGGTGCGGGGTCCGGGCGCGGGGTGCGGGGCCGTCAGCGCGCCGGCAGCACCCATCCTGGCCGCACGAAGTGGCAGGTGTATCCGTTCGGGATGCGCTCCAGGTAGTCCTGGTGCTCGGGCTCGGCCTCCCAGAACGGGGCCTCGGGCTCGATCGTGGTGACCACCTTGCCGGGCCACAGGCCTGAGGCATCCACATCGGCGATCGTCTCGCGCGCGATGCGGGCCTGCGCATCCCCCAGCGGGAAGATCGCCGACCGGTAGCTCGAGCCGACGTCATTGCCCTGGCGGTCAAGCGTTGTGGGGTCGTGGATCTGGAAGAAGAACGACAGGATGTTGCGGTAACTGGTCGTTGCCGGGTCGAAGACGATCTCGATCGCCTCCGCGTGACCGGGGTGGTTGCGATACGTCGGATGCGTGTTCGCCCCGCCCGTGTAGCCCACGCGCGATTGGCGCACGCCGGGCTGCCTGCGGATCAGATCCTGCATGCCCCAGAAGCAGCCGCCCGCCAGCACGGCCGTCTCAGTGCCGGGGATGTGTGTGATTGCGCCGGTGTCGTCCATGCCTCAACCGTAACCCCACACCGCGGGCCGCGGGCGGGTATGGCAGGCGGGGATGGCAGGCGGCGGGCGGGCACGGCGAAGCCGGCCGCCGCGCCCGTCAGATCATGTACCCGGACCACTCGCCGGGGTCGGAAAACTGTGCGTCGGCGTCGTACCGCCCGGCCCGGTACCGCTCGCGACGCTGCGCGAGCGCCTCCTCCGCCACCGCCTCGGCCACCTCGACGATCTGCTCGAGCTCACCCTGCAGCTCCTCCATCGGCAGGCCGGCGTTCACATGAATGTGCCGCCGCGCGCCACGGCGCTGCTCGAACACGCTCCCGGGCAGCACGCCGATCCCCCGGGCGGCGAGCCGCCGCACCACCGCCTCATCGTCGACGACGGGGATCCACAACGACGGCGCGCTCGTCGCGCCCGGCATCGCGAAGCCGCGCGCCATCAGCCAGGCCCGTGCCTGCGCGTGCCGGCGCTGGTACTGCCCCGACGCGTCGCGCACGATCGCGGAGGCCTCCGGTGAGTGCAGCAGTGCCGCGAGCGCGTCCTGCATCACACGACTCACCCAGCGGTGGGAATATGCGATCTGCTGCTCGATGCGCCCGATCACCGCCCGCGGGCCGCCGACGACCGCCACCTGGATGTCGAGCCCGTGGGAGTGGCTGTACCCGGCGACGAGCACGGTCGCCTCGGGCGCGCGGCGCCCCAGCGTCCTGCGCGCCGGATGCAGCAGGGCGAAGTTATCGAACTCCACGACGCGGGCACCGGCGCGGCGCACGAGCTCGGCGGCCTCGTCGATCCAGGCCTCGCTCACCGACAGACCGGTGGGCGAATGGCCGTTGGGCTGCAGCAAGAACACCTTCGCCCCCGCGTGGAACGCACGCGTCAGCTCGCGCAGATCGGGGCCGTCCTCCTGCCAGCCGATCGGGATCACCCGGGCGCCGATGCGGTCGAGGATATCGAGCACCCGTGGCACCGTCGGGTCCTCCACGGCGACGGCGTCGCCCTTCTCCAACATGGCCACCAGCGCCTGCTCGATCCCGTCGATGCCGCGGTGCACCGCGACGACCGCATCGGCGGGGAACGGCCAGTGCCGCTCGACCGCACGGCGCAGCTCGGGGGTGATCGGCGGCGGATCGGCGCGGTTGAGGTCTTCCCCCAGCTGCACCACCTCGATGAGCGCCCGGCCGAGATCGGGCAGCAGGCGGGCGTCCGGCCTCGGCCGCCCCAGATCGATGCGGGTCCGCCCCACCACGTCCCGCAGCTGCGCGAACCGCAAGGGATGCTGCGCGCGCGGAGGCCCGAGCACCGTCGTGCCGCCGCGCGTCTTGGTCTCGATCACGCCCTTCGCGCGCAGCTGCTTCCATGATTGCCCCACGGCCGCGGGACTCATCCCGAGCGCGTCGGCGACCATGCGGATCGGCGGGAGCTTGTGCTCGGGCGCGATCTCTCCAGACTCGATCAGCGCAACCAGCGCGTTCGCGAGGCGTGCCGCGTTGGGGTGGTCGAGCTCGACGCGCAGGCGCGTCAGCAGCGCTGCGTCATCCATTCGGCCCCCTCCCACGCGTCTTGTCTCAAGAATATCGCGCCGTAACAGGCTCGATCGGCCTGCGGGCTCCGTTGCTATCGTGGCGCTTGACCGGGCGAGCGCCATCGCCATCGGATGAGCCCCGCCCCGAAAGGACCGCGCCAGATGACGTACGCCCGCTACACCCAGTTTGAGTACGACCCCGCCCGCCGCGACGAGGTCCTCGCCCACTGGCGCGACCCCGAAACCTCCCACCCCACGAACGAGCCCGGCTTCGTCCGCGGCTTCGTGCTCGACTCGCTCGAGCAGCCCGGACTGCTGCGCGTGATGACGCTGTGGGAGGAGCCGGAGCAGTTCGACGCGTACTTCGCCTCGCCCGGGCACCAGGCGATCGGCGGCACCATGGGCGAGCGGTCGGCGAAGATCACCGTGCGCGACGGCCTCGAAGATGTGCTCCTGCTCGCCCCGCCCGCCGCGCCGGAGCGCGACGACGCCGGCCACGTCCGCATCATCCGCGCGCGTATCCGCGACAATGCGAGCATCCCGGCGCTTCGCGAGTTCTGGCGTACGAGCGGCCGCGAGGCGCTCGAATCGGCCGAGGGCGTGCACGCCTCGCGCGCCTACGTCGACGAGGCGGCCGGCCTGTTCATCATCCAGGTGTGGTGGTCGGATGCCGAGACCGCGACCGCGTTCGTTGCCTCCGACGAGCACGAGGCCAAGCTGACGGTGCCCCTTGACCAGTGGGTCGATCGCATCGACCGCGCCGAGGCCACCCCGCTCGACTGAGTCGCCTCCAGGTCGCGCGCGGCACCCCCTTGCGTTGTCGGCCGCGGGCCCCATACTGGTCGGCATGAGCACACCGCAGCCGCCCGTCATCATCCTCGTCGCCGGCCATTGGCTGGGCGCCTGGGCATGGGATGCGGTGATCGCTGCGCTCTCCCGCCGACACGACGTCGCGGTGGCGCTGACCCTGCCGGGTCTCGACCCCGACGACCCGGCACGGCTCACCCGCACGCTCGACGACCAGGCCGCCGCGATCATCGCCGGCATGGAGGCTGCGGGCGCGACGCGGGAGCGGCCCGTCGTGCTCGTCGGGCACAGTGGCGCCAACGCGCCCATCTGCGTCGCGATGGATCGCCGACCGGAGCTCATCGCGCACGTCGTATGGGTTGACACGGGCCCGGTGGGCGACGGCATGGTCGTCGAGCCAGACCTGCCCGCCGATGTGCTCGAGGTGGGCTTGCCCGCGTTCGATGTGCTCGGCGCGCAGGCGAGCCTGGGCGACGTCGACGCGTTGGACGGGCTCGACGAGGCGGCCCTCGAGCGCTTTCGTCGCCGCGCCGTCTCGGAGCCGGCCTCCGTGCTTCGGGCTGCTCCCGCGCTGCGCAACGAAGCCCGGCGGCACGTGCCGTCCACCATGGTCTACTGCTCGATCCCGGCCGCGCAGATCTTGGAGTGGGTGCGCAGTGGCCATCCTTGGATGCGCGAGCTCGCGGCAACGCGCACGTACACCGTCACCGACCTCCCCACCGGGCACTGGCCGATGTGGAGCAGGCCGGAAGCGCTCGCCCGCATCATTCACGAGGCGGCCGAAGTCGCCACCCACGCCGCACCGGCGTAACACCGCGCGGCGCGTGCGGCGCGGCGCGTCCGGCGCGGCGCGGCGTCCTACTTCGCGAGCGCCCGCGCGAGCCGATCGCCGCTGAACTGGGTGATCTGGGCGATCACAACCAGCACCACGACGCAGGCGAGCATCATGTTGCCGTCGAATCGGCTGTACCCATACGAGAGCGCGAGGTAGCCGAGGCCGCCCGCGCCCACAGCACCCGCCACGGCCGTGAACTCGACGATCCCGACCGTCGCGATCGTCACATTGCCCACGATCCCCGGCAGCGCCTCAGGCAGCTGCACCCGGCGGATGACCTGCCAACGCGTGCCGCTGGCGGCGAGTCCGGCATCCAGCAGCGGGGCGTGCACCTCGCGCAGGCTGGTCTCGATCAATCTCGCGAACAGCGGGATGGATGCGAGTGACAGCGGCACGATCGCGCCGGCGACGCCGAGCGCCGTGCCCATGATGAAGCGGCTGAACGGGATCACCGCCGCCATCAGGATCAGGAACGGGATCGAGCGCAGGATGTTGATGATCACCGAGAGCGTGCGGTGCACGATCGCGCGCGGGAACAGCCCGTTCGGCGAGGTGTTGTGCACGATGACGGCCAGCGGCAGCCCGATCACGAGCGAGATGACGAACACGATGCCGACCATCTGGAGCGTCTGCCACAGTGCCGGCACGAGCAGCTCGAAGATCTCGGGCCAGGTGCGTCCAGCCATCTGCAGCATGCCCAGCGCGCTCATGCTGCACTCCCGTCGTCATCGGCCGCCCCATCGTGCGGCGCCCGCGGCTCTGCCCGCAGGCCCATCGGATCGAGCACGGCCCGCAGCGACTCGAGCCCGAGGTCGATGCCGATCACGACGTACCCCGCCGTGCGACCATCGACCTCTTCGACGCTCGCACCCTGGAAGGAGACCGCCTTGCCGGTGTGCTCCCCCAGCCGCGCCATCCAATCCGTCGGCACGCTCGACGACGCGTAGCGCACCGTGTAACTCGGGATGCCGGCGCGCGTGCCGACCTGCCGGGGCACGAACAGCTCGCGACCGAGCGAGGAGTCCGGGTCAAGCAGGAGGTCGCCGGTGCCGCCGCGCTCGATGATCTGCCCCTGCGACATCATCACGACGTGGTCGGCGATCTCGCGCACGACATCCATCTCGTGCGTGATCATGACGATCGTGAGTCCCATCTCGGCACGCAGCTCGCGCAGCAGATCGAGGATCGAGCTGCGGGTGTTCGGATCGAGCCCGGTGGTGGCCTCATCGGCGAGCAGGATGCTCGGCTCGAGGGCGAGCGCACGGGCGATGCCCACGCGCTGCTGCTGACCGCCCGAAAGCTGTGCGGGGTATGCGTTGGCGCGGGCGGTGAGGTGCACGCGGTCAAGCAGCGCCGCCGCGCGCTCGCGCTGCACCGAGGTGGGCACCCCCGCCATCTGCATCGGAAGCATCACGTTCTGCAGCGCCGTGCGCCGGCGCAGCAGGCTCGACCCCTGGAAGATGGTGCCGATCGCCCGGCGCTGCGTGGCAGTCGCGCGATCCGACAGTCCGCTGGCGACGACCCCGTCGAGCAGCACTTCACCGCTGGTGGGCTGCTGGAGCAGGTTCATGCAGCGCGCGAGCGTGCTCTTGCCTGCGCCGCTTGGCCCGACGATCGCGGTGATGCTTGCTCTCTCGACAAAGAGGTTGATGTCGGTGAGCACCTGATGTGCGTGCTCACCGACACCGAAGACCTGCGAAAGAGAACGGGTCTCGATCACTCCCGAATGCCGGTGGCGATGTCGCCGAACTCAGCCTCGACGTAGTCCGCGACGCGCGGGTCCTTGAACGCCTCGATGAGCTTCTTGTAGTTCGCATCGCTCGCGTCGGCGCCGCGGATGACGAGCTGGATCGCGTACTCGTCGGGGAACGACATGGTCACGACCTCGACCGATTCGTCGTAGCCGGCTGCGCGCAGGAACGACGTCGGCAGGAAGGCGAGGTCGGCGTCTTCGACGCTGCGCGCGAGCTGGGCGGCGCCGGCGGGAACGAAGGTGACGTTCTTCTCGTTCTTCACGATGTCCTGCACCGTGTATGCGGCAGGCTTCACCGAGCTGTCGATCTCGATCAGGCCGACCTGCTGCAGCACGTTGAGCGCGGCAGCGCCGTTCACCGGGTCATCGGGGATCGCGATGAGGGCGCCCTGCGGCAGCGCCTCGATCGTGTCGTGCTTGGTCGATGCGAGCGTGACGAGCGACGTGTAGATCGGGGCCACGGCCGCGAGGTCCCAGCTGGTCTCGCCGGCGAGGACGATGCCGAGGTAGGGCTCGTGGATGGCGACGTGGCCATCGATCTCGCCCGCCGCGAGCGATTCGTTCAGGATGCGGCTGTCCTGCAGCTCGCGCGTCTCGATGGTGATGCCGTAGTCGGCGGCGACCTCGTCACGAACGAAGCCCAGCACACCGCCCTCGAGCGGGTTGTCGGCACCCGAGGCGAGCATGAACACCGTGCCCGCGCCCGCGTCGGTGGCGTCTTCCTCGCCTGCAGGTGCACAGGCCGAGAGCGCGAGCGCGGCTGCTGCTGTGACGGCCACGACTGCGGCAAGACGGGTGTTACGGGCCATGTCATCTCCTGGGGCTACGGGGCGGTGCCCGGCGCGATTTCGCACCGGGGATGGCATAACTCTAGGCACGCCTCCCGCGTGTCACGCCCCGCGTTACGGCGCAATTTCCTGTAGAAAATAGCGCCTCCCAGCCCGGCGCGCCCCCGTACCGCCGGGCGATGCCCACCGCGGCTTCAGCCGCCTGCACCCGCCACGCGCTGCAGCCGCGCGAGAGCGGTCACCGCGACCGAGACCGGGCCCGCGGCATCCGGGGTGGCGCTCCCGGGCACGTAGCCGCCGGCGGCGTGGAGGCGCTCGCGCAGATCGTCACCGACGGCGGTGAGCGGCGCGTCGATGGCGAGGCTGCGCATCGCCAGCACGGTGGCCCCGCGACGTTCGCGCGATGACCCGAGCAACCCCGTGAGGCCGTTGACGAGCATCTCGACCACGATGCCCATCGCCGTGCCGAAGGCGCCGCCGCGGGGCAGAAACGCCCGGACCAGCTCGGCATCGGTGGTGGGCTGCCCATCCGCGTCGAGGCCCGCGCCCTCCGGCACCCGCTCCCCGCGCGCACGCAGCTGGGTCCACCGACCCTTGGTGAGCAGCGACGACGAGGTGTCGACGACGATGGGGGTGGTCGATGATGGGATGGCCGTCGCCACCGGGTTGGTGCCCAGGGCGGCCCTGTGCCCGCCGTGCGGGGCCACCAGCGGCGGCGAGCCCACCGCGATCGCACCCAGCAGTCCCGCATCGGCGATGGCCCGGGCGAAGGGGGCGATCCGACCGAGCGAGCCCGGCGCGGTGACCGCAACGATCCCCACTCCCCCTTCCTGCGCGCGTGCGCACGCCAGCAACGCGGCCTGGGCGAAGACGATGGGCGCGAAGCGGCCCTCGGCATCGAGCACCACCGCGCCCCCGCGATCGTCCGCGATCGGCGGCTCGTCCCAGCGCGTCTGCGCAGAATCGAGGGCGCCAAGCGCCAGCGAGAGCCCGAACTCGGGCATCCCCACCCGCTCCGCCTCCACGATCGCGGCCGCCGCCATGCGCACGGCGGGGCCATCGGCCTGCCCCCGCGCGACGAAGGCCGCCCGCAGCAGCGCCTCGAGCACGTTCGAATCGACGGTGGTGTTCGACACGGTGCTGTTCGACACGGTGCTGTTCGACACGGTGCTGTTTGACACGGTGCTGTTTGACACAGTGCTGTTTGACACAGTGGCCTTCGACATCGCTGCCCTCCGGTTCTCGCGGCATTCGGAAGCCCCCAACCTACCCGGCCGCCCGCGCCCGCCGCCGCAGCGGGTGCGAGTTGTCTCCCAAGGCAACACAACGCGCGATGCGTGCCGCGCACAAGTATCGTGGCCTAAGTCGCGCGCTGCGCGGTTCGGGTCGAGGCGCCGTCTGTGGCATCCACCCGCCCGCCGGCGGCCGCACTCTGTCAACTACGAAGGGACCACCATGACTGCGCCAGAACACCTCAAAGGCCAGTGGCGCGAATGGCGTCACGCTCGTGTCGCCGAGCTGACGCGCCCCTATGGCTGGACCGCGCTGGTGGCCCAGGACTGGCTGAAGGAGGGTGACGCGGGCATCACGCTCGAGCTGCTCCCCGGTACGTGGTCGGTCGAGGGCGGCAAGGTCATCTACACGCCCGGCGCGGATGGTCCGAACCTCTCGGTCGACGGTGTGTACCCCACCGGCCCGGTCGAGATCGTCCCCGGTCGCAACCAGACCTATGGGCACTTCGCCAGCGTTCCCGTGTACTTCGGCGATCTCGAGGTCGAGACGATCGCTCGCACCACCGACGAGGGCGAGAGCCTGTACGCCGTCCGCGTGCGCGACCCGCGCGAGTCGGCCCGGAAGGACTTCTCGAACCTCGAGTCGTACGACTACGACGTGGCCTGGCGCGTGCCGGCCACGTTCACCCAGACCGAGGCGCTGGATATCGAGACCGTGACCGTCGAGATCGGCGTGCGCGAGACGACCACCCGCATCGGCGTGCTCACCCTGGAGCTCGGCGGCGAGCGCTACGAGCTTGCCGTGATCGGCAAGACCTCCGACAATCGCGGGCTCGTTCCCGTGGTGCACGTGCGCGACCTCACGAGCGGCGACACCACCTACGGTGCGGGTCGCGTGCTGGAGCTCGAGTGGGCCGACGAAGCATGCACCCAGATCGACGTCGCCGACTTCAACTACCTCACCCCGTTGCCGTGCGCGTTCACCAACTTCGTGACGTGCCCGATCCCGCCGCAGGAGAACCACCTGCGCCTGGCCGTGACGGCGGGCGAGAAGCGCCCGGAGGTCACCCTCGAGCGCGTCCTCACGTACGCCGGATAGCGCATCGCGTGGGGCGGAGGCCCCGCCCCACGCGACTCGCGGCGGCGACGCCTCCCCGTCCGCTCAGGCGGCCGACGAGGCCTCCGGCCACGGCAACACCTCGTAGACCTCGATGGTCGCGCCGGGTGTGTCGGCGATGTGCGGATGCTGCCGCAGCAGCGCGGTCGCCTCCGCCATGTCGGCCGCCTCGAGGAACGAGTACGCGGTCGCGGTCCCGTTGAGGGTCGAGCGCGAGGTGCCGCTGTGCGTCACGGAGTGCGCATCACCGAGCAGGGAGCCGTACTCACGCAACCGTGGGCCGGCGGCCTGCGCCCACGCCGCCCATGCCCGAATCTCTGTGTCGGCTCGCGTGCGCTGATCCTCCGCACGCAACTCCCACTCCGACGCCGGAGAGTGGTAGATGACGATGAAATTCGGCATTGCAACCTCCCGAGTTCGGGCGCTCGACGACAGCGCCGATACGGCGGATTCTACGCCCGCACGCGCGAAAAGTCCGGGGCGCTTCGGCTACCGTCCCGGGATCTCCTGGCGCAGTTGCGGAAACTGATCATCGCGCCACTCGACGGTCGTGATCCGCCCCTCGGCGAGCTCCTGCTCGCGCATGCGCAGCTCGACGCGGCGGATCTTGCCGGAGATGGTCTTCGGCATCTCCCGGAATTCGATGCGACGGATGCGCTGGAACGGCGCGAGGCGCCCGCGCGCGAAGCGCAGGATCTGCAGCGCCACCTCGTCGCAGGCCTCGTAGCCCTCGGCGAGGGTGACGTAGGCCTTCGGCACCGCGAGGCGAACCGGGTCGGGGGCCGGGACGATCGCGGCCTCGACGACCGCGGGGTGCTCGATCAGGACGCTCTCGAGCTCGAAGGGGCTGATCTTGTAGTCCGACGCCTTGAACACGTCATCGGTGCGGCCGATGTAGGTGATGTACCCGTCGGCGTCACGCGTGGCGACATCGCCGGTGTGGAAGAACCCGCCCTCCGTGGCGCGCGCGTTCTGCTCGGGAGCGCCGACATAGCCCGCCATCAGCATCGGCGGCGCGAGCGAGAGATCGAGGCAGACCTCGCCCTCGTCGCCGACGGCGCCGGTGAGCGGATCCACCAGCACCACGGGGCATCCCGGGAGGGGGCGTCCCATCGAGCCGTCCCGTACCGGGACGCCCGGCGAGTTGGCGACGATCGCCGTCATCTCGGTCTGGCCGTAGCCGTCACGGATCGTGAGCCCCCACGAGTCGCGGACGGTGGCGATCACCTCGGGGTTCAGGGGCTCGCCCGCCGAGATCGCCTCGCGCAGGCTCCCAGGCCCGCCCGAGAGATCGGCTTGGATGAGCATCCGCCACACCGTCGGCGGCGCGCAGAACGTCGTCACCTGCTCGCGCCGCAGCGCGTCCATCAGCGAGTGGGCATCGAAACGCGGGGCGTCGTACACGAACACGGTCGCCTCGGCGATCCAGGGGGCGAAGAAGCACCCCCACGCGTGCTTGGCCCAGCCGGGCGAGCTGATCGTCAGGTGCACGTCCCCGGGGCGAAGCCCGAGCCAGTACATGGTGCTGAGGTGCCCCACCGGATACGAGGTCTGCGTGTGCTCGACGAGCTTGGGCAGGCTCGTCGTCCCCGAGGTGAAGTAGTAGAGCAACGGGTCGTTCGGCGCCGTGCCGGGGTGCGGCGTGGGTGCGGCCGGGCGCGTGAACGCGTCGGCGTAGTCGTGCCAGCCATCGGGCGCCCCCGTGCCGCGCTCCTGCCCGACCGCCGCGGCATCGCCGCCGTTGCCGACCCGGATGCGGGTGCCGGCCCCCGACACCGTCTCGAACTTTTCGACATCGTCCGCGCCGCAGATCACGTGGCTGACCCCGCCGCGCTCGATCCGGTCGAAAAGATCGGCTGGCCCGAGCGCAGTAGTGGTCGGCAGGGTGACCGCGCCGAGCTTCATGATCGCCAGCATCGACTCCCACAGCGCCGCCTGGTTGCCGAGCATCAGCATCACGACGTTGCCCTTCTCGACGCCGCGTTCGCGAAGCCAGGCCGCCAGCTGATCCGATCGCGTGGCGAGCTCGTCGAACGTGCGCTGCACCCGCGAGCCGTCGGCCGCCGCGATCACGAGCGCCGGGCGGTGGTTGCCGCGCGCGATGGCGTCGAACCACTCCACCGCCCAGTTGAAGCGTTCGCCCACATCGGGCCAGGCGAAGCGCTGGACCGCGGCATCGCGGTCGTCACGCAGGCGAAGCAGCAGGTCCCGTGCCGCACGATATTGAGTGATCGACATGACTTCGCTCCGCCTCTCGTTCGGCGCCGCCGCGCCGTGCCCGCGCCGTGGTGGGCGCGCGCACCTCATTCTCGCGCGCGCATCCAATCAGGCGCGAATCGCCTCGCCCACCGAGTGCGCATGGATACCCGAGCTCAGCGACACTCCGCCGAGCTCGAGGTAGAGCTGCCCCTCCGTCACCGAGAGCGTCAGCGCGTTTCGGCGTTCGAGCGCGGCTGCGGCCGCGTCGATGAAGCCCGGGTCGAAGCTGCGCAGCACGATGTCATCGGCACCGTAGACGGACTTGCCTTTCCACGCGCCCATCACGCGCGCGGGGTCCCGGTGCGTGTAGACCACCGTGCGGTCGGCGAGCTTGCTGCCGAAGTGCAGGCGCGCGGCGTCGGGGGCGCCCACCTCGATCCACGCGGTCACGCGGCCCGTGGCATCCCGCACCAGCACGGCGGGCTCGTCGCCCGCCGCGATCCCCTCGCTGAACGCGATGCCCTCCTCGTACTCGAGCGCATACGCGAGCACCCGGGTGAGCATGTAGGCGCTCGTCTCCGACGCGTGCATCGCCACCCGCAGGCTGAGATCTTCGTAGACGCCGCGATCCACGTCGGCCAGCTGGACGGTGAATGTGTGGATGGTTGCGCCGATTGCCATAACGCTCGAGTCTACGCGCGCCCCGGCCGCCGGCCGCCCCGGCCTGCCGCTTCGCCGGCTAGGCGCAAAAACGTCGCCCGACCCACAACGGGCCGGGCGACGTTGCAACACGCGTCTCGCGCCGCCTACCAGGCGGAAGCGACCTCGGCGTGGGTGCGGAGGATGCCTTCCGTCGTGCCCTCGGGCGCGCGGCCGATGCCGCACTCGGTGCCGACGCCGAAGCGCTGGACGAACTTCGATGCGGCGTCGATGCGGCGCTGCGCGCCCTCGGCGCCATCCTCACGGTGCACGAGGCCGAGGTAGAGCTCGGTGGCGTCGGGAACCTCGAGGCCGGCAAGCGGCGCGTAGTACGCGTGGTCGGTGCGCTCGATCGGCACGGGCAGGTGCAGCCAGGTGATGGGGCGGGGTGCTGCGGCAAACAGCGCGTTGCCGAACTTCACGAGGTTGCCGGCGTCGCTCGGCTCGATGAAGTGCTGCTCGTTGGCGTCGCCGTAGCACAGGTGAAAACCGAGCTCCACGTCGGCGGGCACCTGTGCGGCCTGCTCCACTGCGCGCTCGACGATGCCTGCCCAGACATCGCTCCACCACGAACCGAACTGCGCGCCGAACTCCGACTCGTAGTCCGCGGCCTCGATGATGGCGAACTCGACGGCGACATCCCACTGGATCGCGAGGTCTTCGTGCGGAATCGCCTCGAGGATCTCGGCCAGCTCGGCATACAGCTTGTCGCGGTACACGGGCTCGATGCGCGTCCGGTCCTCACCCTGGAAGAACACCGAGACCACGGCGACGGGGGTGGGCAGCGAGACCTGGAAGCGCTTGCCTGCGGGGATCACGCCCTCTGCACGGAGCTTCGTGAACAGCGCGTACGACTCCTTCGCCGCGCTCGCGTAGCCGAGTGTGGGAATGACGATGGATGCGGCATCCACGCCATCGGCGATGCGCAGGCCGCGCGCGTCGAGGTGACGCACCATGATCGGCTCATCGCCGACCCGCTCGAGCCCCTCGGCCTGGCCCAGCAGGTCGCCCTGGAAGATGATCCAGTGGTAGCGGTCGCCCACTTCTCCGTCGGGGAAGCGCTTGAGCTGACCGCCCATGAGCTCCGCGGCCGTACGGAAGGTGGTTTCGGCGTCGTTGTAGTTGACGCTGCCGACGAGGAGTGCGCCTTGAGGCTGAGCCATGTCAGATCGCTTTCGCGTGGGAGGAAGCATCGGGCTTCCCGGGGTGATGGGGGGCCGCAGTCCTTGCCCGGCACGCTGCTTCTGAGCGCTACGGCGACCGGGCGCGAGGCCTCGCGCCGGCCTGCGTGTGTCTGGTATCCATCGTCTCACCGCGCCCGCATCGCGACAAATTCCGCTCACGTCTCGTCACCCGGCGCGCCCCGCGAGCACGCCCCGCACGCCGCACGCACGAGGGCCCCGCGGCCGATGGTGTTCGGCGGCGGGGCCCTCGTCAACGGCACCCAAAGGCGCCGGGTGGATGCTGCAACCTACGCCTTCGCGGCGCCGGTCTTCTCCGAATCGAGCAGGGATTCGGCGCTGTCCTCCTCGGGCTCGGAGAGGTAGCGCTCGAGGCTGTCGTCGAGCTCGGCGAGCCACGGCGTGTGGTGCACGACGGCCATGGTGCCCGTCATCACCGAGGTGTAGACCTCGTCGCGGTAGCCCAGGATGTTGGCTTGCTTGTCGGCCTTCCACTCGAGGAAGATGCGGACGACCTCGTCGAGGTCGAACATCGGGTAATCGGTCATCTCGATGAGGTCGCGGATGTAGTCGGCCTGGAACCGGATCTCCTGCTCAGCGTTCGCGATCGTGTCGGCGCGCGCAAGCCAGGTCGCCATGTGGGCGTCCTGATCTGCTTGGCTCGGCAGTTCGATGTCACCGAGGATCACATCGCGGACGTACCAGGCCTGCGCGTCGAACATGTTGAAGGTGAACCACTGGTCCTGCGCGCCGAGGTAGAACAGCTTGTCGTTCGCCTGCGACACGACGCCGCGGTACAGCGTCGCCGGGTAGATGCAGTTCGGCGAGTCGAGCGCGAGGTCGGAGGGCAGGAACGGGTAGTGGTGCAGGTAGCCCGTGCACAGCACGACGGCGTCGAAATCGCCGCTCGTGCCGTCACTGAAGTACGCGGTCGACCCCTCGAAACGCTCCACGAGCGGCACCTCCCGCATGCCCTCGGGCCAATCGAAGCCCATGGCCTGCGTGCGGTAGCTGAGGGTGACCGAGCGCGCGCCCATCTTGTACGCCTGCACGCCGATGTCCTCGGCCGAATAGCTCGCACCGATCAGGAGCACGTCCTTGTCGGCGAACGACTCCGCGCCGCGGAAGTCGTGCGCGTGCTGCAGGCTGCCCGTGTAGGTCTCGATGCCCTCGAACTCGGGGACGTTCGGGAAGCTGAAGTGGCCACTGCCGACGACGACGTGGTCGAACTCGCTCGACTCGGTGACGCGGTTGACGAGGTCCTCGACGGTGACCGTGAACTTCTGGGTCTCCTCGTCGTACTGCACCCAGCGCACGGCGGTGTTGAAGCGGACGTACTTCTTCACGTCACTGTGCTCGGCACGTCCGCTGATGTAGTCCCAGAGCACGGCGCGCGGGGGGTACGACGAGATCGGGCGACCGAAGTGCTCGTCGAAGGTGTACTCGGCAAACTCGAGCGCCTCCTTCGGCCCGTTCGACCAGAGGTTGCGGTACATGCTCGAGTGCACCGGCTCACCGTTCCCGTCGGTGCCGGTACGCCAGCTGAAGTTCCACTGACCACCCCAGTCCTCCTGCTTCTCGTAGCAGACGATCTCGGGGATGTCGCGGCCCTGTTCCGAGGCGGACTCAAACGCGCGAAGCTGTGCCATTCCGCTAGGTCCGGCTCCGATGATTGCGATGCGAGCAGTCAAATCTGTTCCAATCCTGGCCATCGGCCATTTTGCACCGTTGGCGCAGACCACAGTCCGCGCAAGCAACGTGAAAGAAATCACCGTCTCGCCAGTCGCGACCTTGGCGCAACACTTGCGAAACGGGCGCACCGCATGGTAAACGCAGTGCGTTCTGAGCGAGTTTACCATGTTGCGTTTTTTGGGGCTCAGAAAGTGCTGATCACGAGGTCACATTGCCCCGGCAACCCCGAAGGGCCCCGGCGATGCCGGGGCCCTTCGGTGTGAAACGCGTTCGATCAGTCGAACTGGTTCATGGTGTTGTCCTTGCCGCCAGCCTTGAGGGCTGCGTCGCCGGCGAAGTACTCCTTGTGGTTGTCACCCATGTCGCTGCCGGCCATGTTCTGGTGCTTGACGGTGGCGATACCCTCACGGATCTCGCGACGCTGCACACCCTTGACGTAGGCGAGCATGCCCTGGTCGGCGAAGTAGCCCTTGGCCAGGTCATCGGTCGACAGTGCGGCCGTGTGGTACGTCGGCAGCGTGATGAGGTGGTGGAAGATACCGGCCTGAGCGGAGGCATCCTTCTGGAACGTGCGGATCATCTCGTCAGCAGCGGCAGCGAGCTCGGTGTCGTCGTAGTCGACGCTCATGAGCGCGGCGCGGTCGTATGCCGAGACGTCCTTGCCCTCTTCGACGAACTTGTCGAAGGCCTGCTGGCGGAAGTTGAGCGTCCAGTTGAACGACGGGCTGTTGTTGTAGACGAGCTTCGCGTTCGGGATCTCCTTGCGAACCGCGTTGACCATCTCAGCGATCTGGCCCACGTGCGGCTTCTCGGTCTCGATCCACAGCAGGTCTGCACCGCTCTTGAGCGAGGTGATGCAGTCGAGCACGACGCGGTCGAAGCCGGTGCCCTGACGGAACTCGTACAGGTTGCTGGGCAGACGCTTCGGGCGGAGGAGCTTGCCCTCGCGCTTGATGATGACGTCGCCGTTGCCGAGGTCGTCAGCGGTGATCTCTTCGACGTCGAGGAACGAGTTGTACTGGTCGCCCAGGTCGCCGGGCTCGTTCGAGACGGCGAGCTTCTGGGTGAGGCCTGCGCCGAGCGAGTCGGTGCGCGCAACGATCACGCCGTTGTCGATGCCGAGCTCGAGGAAGGCGTAGCGCAGCGCGTTGATCTTCGCGATGAAGTCCTCGTGCGGGACGGTGACCTTGCCATCCTGGTGGCCGCACTGCTTCTCGTCCGAGACCTGGTTCTCGATTTGGAGCGCGCAGGCGCCGGCCTCGATCATCTTCTTCGCGAGCAGGTACGTCGCCTCGGGGTTACCGAAGCCGGCGTCGATGTCGGCGATGATCGGCACAACGTGCGTCTCGTAGTTGTCGATCTGGTCCTGGATCTCGGCAGCCTTGGCGGTGTCGCCGGCGGCGCGTGCGTCATCGAGGGCGGTGAAGAGGAGGTCGAGCTCGCGGGCGTCAGCCTGGCGGAGGAAGGTGTAGAGCTCTTCGATCAGCGCGGGGACCGAGGTCTTCTCGTGCATCGACTGGTCGGGGAGGGGACCGAACTCCGAGCGGAGAGCAGCAACCATCCAGCCCGAGAGGTACAGGTAGCGCTTGTTGGTGCTCTTCAGGTGCTTCTTGATCGAGATGAGCTTCTGCTGACCGATGAAGCCGTGCCAGACACCGAGCGACTGGGTGTACACCGACGAGTCCTCGTCGTACTCGGCCATGTCCTTGCGCATGATGTCAGCCGTGTACTGCGCGATCTCGAGACCGGTCTTGAAACGGTTCTGCGCACGCATGCGGGCGACGTACTCAGGGTTGATGTCGTGCCAGCTGGCACCGTTGGCTTCCTTGAGCGCCTGAACGGCCTTGATGTCGTCTTGGTAAGCAGTCATATGGTCTTCCTTTGCTGTGGCGTAGACGCGATATATCTACCATGCGCCAAGAAGAAGGGGTCTTCAGGCCAAACTGCGCGAGAAGATCTGCCGTTCTTCTCTCATTCAAAAGAAGCAGGTGGCTCGCGGCACCGATCGCGCTTCGCCGCCCGGTGCGCGGCGGCGAAGCGCGGCGCGGCTACGGCAGCCGCGACGGTCCGCTGATCACCTGAATCTCCGTGAAGCTGGCGAGACCCCAGGGCCCGTTCTCGACCCCGAGACCGCTCCACTTGTGTCCGCCGAACGGCAGGTGCATCTTCACCCCGCCACCGTGACCATTGATCGACACCTGTCCGCTGTCGATCTCACTCGCGATCTCGGCGGCGCGGGCGGCATCCGCCGACCACACCGATGCCGTGAGGCCATACTCGCTGTTGTTGGCTCGCTCGATCGCCTCCTCCTCGTCGCGAAAGGCCATCACCGGCAGCACCGGTCCGAACTGTTCCTCCTTCACCACCCGGAAGGAATCGTCGACGTTGTCGAGGATGGTCGGTGCGTAGAAATAGCCGGGCCGGTCGATGGCGTGCCCGCCGCTGACCACGCGAGCCCCACCGCCCACGGCATCCGAGACGAGCCCCTTGATGCGCTCGAACTGCGGCTTGTTGTTGAGCGGGCCGAGCTGAGCGCCCTCCGCCATGCCGTCGTCGACGCGCGCGTTGCGGGCGAGCTCGCCGAGTGCCTCCACGAGCGCCGGCTGCACGTCCTCGTGCGCATACACACGCTTGACCGCGAGGCAGATCTGACCGTTGTTTCCGAACGCGCTCCAGAACAGGCTCGCGGCGACCGCTTCGACGTCGGCGTCGCGCAGGATGATCGCAGGGTCGTTCCCGCCGAGCTCGAGGGTCACACGCTTGAGATCTTCCGCCGCGGTCACCGCGACGCGCTTGCCGACGGGCGTCGACCCCGTGAAGCTCACCTTCCGCGGAATCGGGTGCGCCACGAGCGCGGCCCCGAGCGGATCCGGGCCGGTGACGACGTTGAGCACGCCGTCGGGGAGCACCCCGCGAAGCACCCGCGCCAGGGCGAGCGTCGTCAGCGGCGTGTAGGGCGAGGGCTTCACCACGATGGTGTTGCCGGCCCGAAGCGCCGGCGCGATCTTCCACATCGCCAGGGTGATCGGAAAATTCCACGGCGTGATCGCGGCGACCACACCGAGCGGGCGCCGGTACACCTCCTCGAAGCGCTCGGCATCGTCGCGAATGATCTCGCGCGGCACGTCGAGTTCGGCAAAGTAACGCAGCCAGGCGCCCGCCGCGAAGATCTCGCCGCGCGCATCCGCGAGCGGCTTGCCCTGCTCGGCGACCAGGATGGGGGCGAGTTCGCCGACGGCCCCCTCGACCGCGGCCGCCGCCGCCAGGAGGACGGTGCGGCGCAGCGCGTCATCGCGCTTCCAATCGCGATAGGCACGGTTGGCGGCCGCGAACACGCCGTCAAGCTGCTCGGGTGTGACGGCCGGCGCCTGCGCGAACACCTGCCCGGTGCTCGGGTTGATGACATCGAAGGTGGCGTCGGTGGCGAGATCCCGGCCATCCGCCGTGGCAAAAAACGGGGTCGAAGACGTGTCAAGAAGGGTCATGGATGCACCTTTGCATTGCGGGTCGTCAGGGCGAACTGACGACAAGGACGGGTTTGATGGTGGCGCCGGAGAGCGAGTCCGCCTCGGCCTGATTGATGTCTTCGAGCGCGTAGGTGCGCACGAGCTTGTCGAACGGGAACAGCCCCCGCTGCCAATACGAGATCAGCTCCGGGATGAACAGCTGCGGCACCGCGCTGCCCTCCAGCACATAGCTCACCGAGCGCCCGGCGAGCAGGCTGGGCGAGATCACGAGGTCACCGCCTCCCGCTCCCACGAGCACGGCCCGGCCGCGCGGCGCGAGCACCGCGATCGAGGTCGCCATCACCGCGGTGACGGCCGTGGTGTCGAAGCTGAAGTCCATCCCCGCCCCGTCGCCGATGATGCGCTCGCGAAGGTCCGCCGCGTCGCCAGGTACGACGCGGGTCGCACCGAGCTCGAGGGCCAGCTCGAGGCGAGCCGGGTGCAGGTCGACCACCACGATCTCCCCGGCCCCGGCGAGCTTCGCTGCCATCACCGCCGCCATGCCGACCGCCCCCGCACCGAAGACCACGATCGACTGCCCCGCCCCGAGCCACATCTCGTTCAGCACGGCACCAGCCCCGGTCTGCAGCCCGCACCCGAGCGGGCCGAGCAGTTCTAGCGGCAGCTGCCGGTCGACCACAACGATGTTGCGCTCGGTGGCGATCGCATATTCCGCGAACGACGATTGTGCGAACCACCGATTGGCGATCGCCTCACCGCTCGGCCCCGTTGCGCTCGTCGTGCCATCGACCCTGCGGCCGCTGATGTTGCGCGCCATGAATTGGATGCAATACGCCGGCGCCCCGCCCAGGCACGGCGCGCACCAGCCACACGAGTCAAAGCTGAGCAGCACGTGGTCACCGGGCCGCGCGCGCGTCACGGCGGCGCCCACTGCCTCGACGACGCCCGCGCCCTCGTGCCCGAGGATGGCCGGTGCGAGCGCCTCCGCCATCGATGGGCTTCGCAGGAGCATGTCCGTATGGCACATGCCGACGCCGACGACGCGCACGAGCACCTCGTCCGCCTCGAGCGCGCCGAGCGTGACGTCTTCAATACGGTAGGGCAGGTCATGTGCCCGAAGAACAGCCGCCTTCATTCGCTTCACATCCTTGTGTAGCTGCAATCACGGGTGCACGACGCTCGCGACGAACGCGGCGGCGTGACAGCACGACTCTAGCTGTACTGACCCGGATCGTTGTTGACATAGGAGAGGCCTCCGCGGTCGAGTTGGAGCTGTCTAGTTCTTCAGCTCGAACACTCGGAGGCCTCTCGTGTCCCACGCTAATGCCCGGCTGGCTCCG
>Ga0073899_10000259_pt1 | contig 48995 bp, 36 predicted proteins | sample KloWWTmetaKNB5Ph_FD_88975 | JGI IMG/M metagenome (GOLD analysis project Ga0073899, IMG submission 88975) | Active sludge microbial communities from Klosterneuburg, Austria, studying microevolution and ecology of nitrifiers - Klosterneuburg... | ecosystem: Engineered > WWTP > Aerobic digester >... | reverse complement strand
TGGCGTGGGAGACTGGCTGCAAGGGGCTGACCGTCTACGTCACCGGCAGCCGTGAGCAGGTGGTGCTGGAGACCAAGGCGACGCGGCAGAAAAAAGAGGAGCTCACGGCGCCGCTGGCAGAGACGGGGAGCAACGGCCATTACGCCAATGGTCGCCAGTCCGTCGTAGAGGTTGCAGAAGGCGTCATCGACTTCAAGCACGCCATGGTCAAGCAGCCGCGGCCGGCCAAGCTGCACGGCGCCACCTATCGCAAGGAGACGCCGTTGGGCACGGCCTACATCACCGTCAACAGCGACGAGCGCAACGAGCCGTTCGAGGTCTTCATGAATGTTGGCAAAGCCGGCACCGAGGTGACCGCGGTCAGCGAGGCGATGGGGAGGCTGATCAGCCTGATCTTACGGATGCCGGGTGCGCTGCCGCCGTCGGAGCGCCTGCGCTGGGTGATGGACGAGATGGCGGGCATCGGCGGCGGGCGGCCGCTGGGCTTTGGCGCCAATCGCGTGCGCTCGCTGCCCGACGGCATCGCGCAGGTGCTAGCCGAGCATCTCAGCGAACTGCCGGCGGCCGAGGAAGCGCTGGCGGGAGAGCAGTTGGCGCTGCCCATCGCGGCCAAGCCGATCGGTGACATCTGTCCAGAGTGCGGCGAGGCCAGCTTCCTGAACGTGGAAGGCTGCCGCAAGTGCGCGGTGTGCGGCTATAGCGAGTGTTGAACTTCTCACCAACCAGTGCCAGCTGGCTGAGATTGGCTGGCACTGGATTGCATACAAAGAACATAGGTGCTATGATCCCTCCCCATGAATGAATCAACAAGTAACGTTTTGATCCAGGAACCTTCTGTCTATCAGCTTGAACTGCTTGAGCAGGAATTTGACATACAAGCAGCGCCCGACACATATCGTAATCAATTGATTCGCTTGCTTTCTGGTAACCTGGATTATCACGGATACGACACAAGCTACGCATCACATGACTTCCATGCATTTCCGGCGAAATTTCCGCCGCCGCTGCCCGAAACCTTCATTCGTGGCTTGACTGCGCCGGGCGACACGGTGCTCGATCCGATGATGGGGTCGGGCACCGCCATTGTGGAAGCGTTTCTTGGCGGACGCATGTGCATTGGAACGGACATCGACCCTCTCGCACTGTTGATCACGACGGTAAAGACGACGCCGCTTGACGTCGACTCATTGCGGGAGCATTTATACCGGATCATCGACGACGCAAATCGATGCTTAGAAAAGAACACGAATGAGGCGGCAGAAATTATAAGCGCAAGATGGGACAAGAAAACCAGAGAGTTTGTAGACTATTGGTTTGCGGCAGAAACCAGAAATGAACTGGCCGCCCTCCTCTTGGAGATAGAGAAAATTGAGGATACAGCGATTCAAGCATTCTTCACCCTTGCCTTTTCCGCTTGCATTATCACAAAGACGGGTGGAGTGTCGTTAGCCTTCGATCTTGCCCATACACGCCCCCATCGAGCCAAGGTGGCGTTCACGGTTTCTGGCCAAAAGATCCTTGGCGCAGAGTATGAAGGCGCCGAATCGGAGCGGATCAAGTTTCTCACTAAAAATCTGAGATCGGCCATTGTCGAGTTCCGCAAGCGCGCGCTCCAAAATATCCAAAGCATCAGTGAATTAACAGTGTCCGCTTATCCTGTCAGCTTACAACTTGCCGATGCGCAACGGTTGCCGGTGGAAACTTCAACCATCGATCTGATTGTCACCTCTCCACCTTACGCAGTCAATGCAATCGATTATATGCGGGCAAACAAGTTTTCGCTTGTCTGGCTAGGCTATGGACTGGAACAACTGGGCGAGACCCGGAAACTATGTATTGGCGGCGAATCGACCGCATCGTTTACATTTGAGATGCTGCCACCTAGAACCGCGGCAATTGTCGCCGCCATTTCCGCCAGCGACCCTAAGCGTGGGAAGGCTTTGGAGCGATATCATTCTGAGATGAAACGTATTCTCCGTGAGATGCAACGAGTCTTGAAACCCGATCGTGCGGCTGTCCTTGTCGTGGCAAGTTCAGAAATTCGGCAAATCGACACACAAACCCAAATCTGTCTGGCGGAAATCGGTGAAACCGTCGGCTTTGAGGTTCCGAAGATCGGCGTCCGTCGCCTCGATCGAAATCGCCGCATGATGCCTGCCGGGCATAAAGTCGATGAGGTGTCACAAATCCAGAAGCGTATGCACGAGGAGTTTGTGATTGGTTTTTACAAGCCAGTGTAGTCATCAAAACGCACAACATTGTGCATGCAACTCGTAAAGCAGGTGTAAAATGGTCGCCGAGATAGCTCGATTGCGGGCAGAGTATCACGCGTTTATCCGTGATAATATCATCCGCATCTCACCAAGTGGTGTGTTTGGCGACTATCCTAATTTTGCCGACGGAGGTAGCCGCACCAGCGTCAATGTGGTTTGGGGCATTTACAAGCGCCTGCCAGAGCAGGCACAGTTAGATGTCAGCTTGGTTTCAGGACAGGCCAGAGGCAGCTACTTCGAGAATGCAACGCGAGTATTTCTCCAGAGTTCTTTCGCTTTATTGGCGCATATTCGTCCTGGACGATGGCGCTACGAAACGAGCCGAAGCATTGCCTCGTTCGACCAGTATCGACATCTCGCCTATCTCAGTGAGGCGCTGAACCGCGACAAGGTGCTGAAGACAATGTTGGGGGCCAATAGCGACTACATCGTGACGCCTGATATTGTTGTGTCGCGTTTGCCCATAACAGACGAGGAGATCAACCAAAACACTACTGTACTGGACGACAGCCAGTCGGTTGCAGCCAATACCAGATTACGCACACAGAACAACCCTGATCGCCCCATTCTCCATGCCAGCATCTCCTGCAAATGGACCATTCGCAGTGATCGGACGCAAAACACCCGCACGGAAGCACTCAACCTCATTCGCAACCGCAAAGGCAACCTGCCCCATATCGTCGCGGTCACGGCGGAGCCACTGCCGACACGGATCGCCGCCATTGCATTGGGCACCGGCGATCTAGACTGTGTCTATCATTTTGCGCTCCCCGAGCTGCGCCAGAGTCTGATCGACCTCGGAAACGAAGATCAATTGGATATGCTCGATTTGATGGTTGGCGGAATGCGGTTGCGCGACATCAGCGACTTGCCGTTTGATCTTGCTGTTTGACGAATGGGTGCACGTCTTATCAGCGAAGAGCGATAACTTTTTCTGAGCCGTTGCGATGCGGCAAACCCAGATGGAATTGTCGAGCAGATAGCAGATACAAAAACGCCGTTGTCGAACTCGAAACAGACGTCAATCAACCGATCCAACCAAAGGAGAGACCCCTATGTCGCGCATGATTCCCTCGACGGCGGTGTTCGTGATCGCCGTCAGTCTGTTTGCTGCTCTGCTCTGCTTGTGCGTCGCGCCTGTGTTGGCGCAATCCACACCCGATGTCCCCGCTGCGCCTGAAGCGCCCGGCAGCATCGCCGGCGTCGTCACCGACGCTGGGGGAAGCGCTGCGCGGCAGTCTCCGCATTCTAGCGTAAGTTTTGCACAATCAGAGCCGGAATCACGAGAAAACTGCGAAAAATGAATGGTCGGCTTGAGCCAATTTCGAACGATACCAGCCGAATTTCGCAGCAAATGGCCCGAATCAGCTTGAATATGGCTGATCTTCCGGCCAGATCGCTGCAGTCAGGTGAATTCTGTCCCGGATCGGTGATTTTTGACGAACGATTCGAGATCTCGGCGTCATTTATGCCGATTCTCGGTCGAAACCGTCGCCACCGATCAGAATCAGCCATTCATTTTTGACGATTTTTTGGCAGATCGGCTTCAGTTGCACAAAAGTTACGCTAGGCACGGAAAAACCCACTTGGGCTTCTCCCCGTGGTGTACGCATCGACGGCAACGATGACGTCCCGGTTGAGCCGTCATGGCGCGACGGTGTTTACGACCCGGCAACCGGCTTCTATATGATTGGCGGTGTGCGCCCCGGTCGTTACAGGATTGAAATTGCTGGTTATCTGGGCAGCAATAGTTTCTAGATACTACGGGGCGACGCCTACGAGACGGCAACCGTCCTCACCGTAACGACTGGCGACATCCTGACCGGCCTCGATATCAACTTGGGTGAAGGAATGTTCGACGGCGCCATTACTGGACAGGTCACCAGCGGCGGCGCAGCGCTGCCGGGCATCAAAGTGTCATTTTTTCCACCCAGCATCGATCAGCCGGAATTTGTGCATGTTTTTACCGATGCGAACGGCCGCTACGCGTTTAATGGCTTGCAGCAAAACGGTTATCGCGTTGGCTTCAGCGACCCGGCGCAGATGTATGCCACAACCTATTACTCCAACAGCATCCACCTTGGTGTGGCTCAGGACATCTATATTCGGACAGACGAGCCAAGGACTGGGATCGATGCCAAACTAGAGCCAAGTGGCGTCATCCGCGGCAGTGTGCGGCTGGATAAAGATACACCGGCGGCGGGTTACACAGTTCGTATTTGGTACAACGCGCCGCATTATCAACAAAACTCACTAATGACCCAGGGCGCTAAAACCGATGATCAAGGCAATTATCAGGTGCAGGCGCTTCCAGCCGGCGTCTATCGTGTCTGCGCCAGCAATTCATCCTATGTTGGCACGCGATCTGGTTGTTACGGTGGGCCACTGCTTGTCCACGATCACCACCTGGCGCAGGACGTGACAGTGCGCGCCGGAGAGGAGAAGGCAGGCATCGACATCTATTTAGCGCAGACGCTGCCGGAGCGATCTTTCCTGCCGGTGGTGGCGCAACAACCGGGTAAAATCCCTGGACAAACTCTGCGCCTCCGCGTCAACGCTATTTTGTAGCCAGCTAGACGGCCAGCCACATCACCTGATACGGATCGAGCACGAGCGGGTCGTCGCCCAGCGCGACCTCGCGCGCGGCGATGAGTTCCTGGAAGCGATAGCCCAGGCCGTAGAGCCGCACGTCGTTGGCGGCGATCGGCTGGCTGTGTTCGGTGAAATTCGCCAGCACCAGCACACGCTCGCCCTGACGCCCGGTGCGCACGTAGGCAAAGATGTGATCGTTGCCCAGGTTGATCACCTTCATGTCGTTGCCGCCAAATGCCGGGGTCGCCTTGCGCAGCTCGATCAAATGGTGCAGTCCGCCGTAGATGCGCCCTTTGAGCGTGGACGAGTCGCTGCGCCGCGCCATCTGCGCCCAGTCGATGCGCGGGCGATGCACCCAGCGGCTGTCGCCGCTCTTGGCCGCATCTTCGACATAGCTGTAATCGTTCAGGATGCCGATCTCGTCGCCCAGATAAATCAGCGGAATGCCGCCAATGCTCAGGATGATGGCGTTGAGCAGCAAAATGCGCCGCACCGCCAAATCGATCTCCCCGGGATTGCCGGCGCGCACCGCGGCCTCCAGTCCGGCCAGCGACGCCTGCGCGCCAGAGATGCGGGCATCGCCGGTGCGTGGATTCTCCTGGAAAGGCAACCCGCGGCCAAAGCTGCCGGGAAAGCGCCCGGTGTAGAAGCTGTTGAGGAAACGGCGATGGTCGTAGCCGTTGATGCCGAGCGCGCCAGCGTCGCCGTCGTCGAAGGTCCAGCCGATGTCGTCGTGGCAGCGAATGTAGTTGACCCACGCGCAATCGTCCGGGATGGCGAAACGGTAGCCCACCGAGTGGCGTAACAGCCGCACCTCGCGCGTCGCCAGGCTGTTCCAGAGCAGCGCCATCAGCAGCGGGTTGTAGGAAAGCTGACACTCCTGCGTGCTGATGTAGCGCGCCACCTCGTTGGGATGCACGATCGCCTCAGATTTGAAGAGCAGGCCGGGCGCAGCGATGCGCAATACCGCGTTGAAGGCGCGCACCAGCGTATGCGCCTTGGGCAGATTCTCGCAGTTTGTGCCCAGCTCCTTCCAGGTGAAGGCCAGCGCATCCAGCCGCAGCACCTCGGCGCCGGCGTTCGCCAGAAAAAGCATCTCCGCGGCCATGTCACGGAAAACTTCAGGGTTGCGATAGTTCAGATCCCACTGAAAAGAGTTGAAAGTTGTCCACACCCAGCGCTGCATGTCGGGGCGGAAGGTAAAGCTGCCGGCATGTTGTTCGGGGAAAATCTCACGCAGCGTGCGGTCGTAGGCATCGGGCAGCGTGCGGTCGGGAAAGATGAAATAATAATCGGCGTGATCTTCATCACCGGCCTGCGCGGCCAGCGCCCAGCGGTGTTCATCCGACGTGTGGTTGAAGACAAAATCCAGCACCAGGCTGATGCCACATGCGCGCAAATCGGTCGCCAGCGCGCGCAGATCGTCCATGACGCCGAGCCGCGCATCCACCTCGCGATAATCGCTGACCGCGTAGCCGCCGTCGTTGTCACCCTCCGGCGCTTTGAAAAGCGGCATCAAGTGCAGGTAAGTCAGCCCAAGTTCTTGAAAATAAGGAAGCTTGGCGCGCATCCCCTGTAAATCGCCCGCAAAGAGATCGACGTAATAGACGCCGCCCACCATGTGCTCGGACTGATACCAATGGGGGTTGCGCTCGCGTGCAGCATCCAGCGCCTTGAGCGGCTGCGGTCGATCCAGCCAGGAATGCGCGGCTTCGGCCAACAGACGCTCCAGGTGAAAGAGGAAATCGTAGCGATCGCCGTAAAGCATGAAAAACAGCTCAAATAAATTATCGAAATGTGCTTCCAGGCGTTGGCGAAAGAGCGTCCAGGCATCGGTGGCAAGCATAGCAGCGAATTCGCTTTCCAAGCGCGGCAAAATACGCGTAAACGTGCGCTGCGCTTCCCTTTGCAAGCTATTTTGCTCAAACATCGCAATCCTCGGCTCAGTCAATAGGAACTTGATTACTTGATCAACGCCACATCGAGCGCTTCGTAGAGGGTGCGCACGCCAATGACTTCGATGCCTGGGGGCAGGCTGTCGCCGCCGCGCCGCTGCAAGGTGCTGCGCGGGGTGAGTGCGCGCGTAAAACCGAGTTTGGTCGCTTCATGCAGCCGGCGGGCAAGCTGGCCGACGCTGCGCAGTTCGCCGCTCAAGCCGACCTCACCCATGATCGCAAGATCGGCGTGCACCGGGCGGTTGCGCACGCTGCTGGCGATCGCAATCGCGACCGACAGGTCCGCCGCGGGTTCGTCCACGCGCATGCCGCCGACGACGTTGACGAAGATGTCCTGGTCGCTTAAATCGATGCCAACGCGCTTGGAAAGCACCGCGGTCAACAAAAGCAGCCGATTGGTGTCGACGCCGTTGGCCGTGCGCCGCGGCATGCTGAACGCGGTCGCACTGCACAGCGCCTGCACCTCCACCAGCAGCGGGCGCGTCCCTTCCATCGAGACGGCGATGGCGCTGCCCGTGGCGTTGGGTAGGCGCTCCGCCAGGAAAAGCTCGGACGGGTTGCGCACTTCCTGCATCCCCTGTTCGTTCATCTCGAAAACGCCGACTTCGTTGGTGCTGCCGAAGCGATTCTTGATCGAACGCAAGAGACGGAAGGCGTGAAAACGCTCGCCCTCAAGCTGCAACACCGCGTCGACCATGTGCTCCAGCACGCGCGGCCCCGCGATGTTGCCCTCTTTGGTGACGTGCCCGACGAGAAAAATCGGGATGTTCTGCGCTTTGCCCACGCGCAGCAGCGCGGCCGCACAATCGCGCACCTGGCTCACCGTGCCGGCCGCGCTGGCGCCGTTGCCCGAATAAATCGCCTGCACCGAATCGACGATGACCAGCACAGGCTTGACCGCCTCGATGTGTTCGATGATCGCCTCGACGACGATTTCGGAGAGCACCATCAAGCGTTCGTCGCGAATGCCGAGCCGCGTCGCACGCCGGCCGATTTGATGCGCGCTCTCCTCGGCGGAGACATAGAGCACGACCCCGGCGTTCTGCGCGACGTCCGCGGCCATCTGCAGCAGGAGCGTGCTCTTGCCGATGCCCGGATCGCCGCCGACCAGCACGCATGACCCCGGCACGATGCCGCCGCCCAACACGCGCCCCAACTCAATCATGCGCAGCGTCAGCCGGGGCGCGTCGTCCTTGACGACGTTGGGCAATGACACCGGCTGGCTCATCGTATTGACCGGCGCCACGCTCGACCGGCTCTTTTCCGGCTCGCGCACCGTCACTTCTTCGAGCGTGTTCCACTCGCCGCATTCAGGACATTTTCCCGCCCATCGCAACTGCATCGCCCCGCACGCCGAGCACAGATATTGCTTCTTTTCTTTGACAGCCGGCATGAAACGCTCCCCTCCTTGAGTTAGAACATCTGTGCGTAAATTATAGCAACAATTTCATGGCATGACAAACAGCGGGAATCGACCGCGGATGACGCGGATTGGACGGATGGCCGTCAACAGCTTGTGGATCGCCCACACCGGCTCCCAGACGCCTTCTTCCAGGTGCGAAAGCAGGATGACGTTGATGTCCTGCTCTGGGAAGTGGTGGATCACAGCGCCGACGCCCACATTGACGCCTTCCTTCTCGCCAAAGAGGACGCGACATAGAGCCTTCAGCCACATGGGGGGCAACCTCATCCATGCGCAGGAAGTCCGCGGCGGTAATGCCGGCCGGTGCGAAAATGTGCTGGCGCACATAATCGCGATAGCGCAGCCCGCTGGCGCGTTCGACCATCAAACCGAGCAGGACAGTTCAGCGTCGATCATAAGATCGCTCGTTCACCTGACAGCCGGTTGAAAGATTGCCCATTTCGACGCGGAGACGCAGCGTTTCAGAGGAAACGCAAAGAAAGCTGCTTGTTGTTTTACTAGATTTCCCCTGCGAACCTTCGCATCTCTGCGACTCCGCGTCAGAGACAAAGAATTGGCTCAACCGGAATTGATGGGGTCGGGTCTTACATGCCGGGGACGGGCTGATCGTTGTCTGCTCGACCGAAGCACCGCAAGCCCGTCCCCGGCACGTAACCACACGAGATCCGCTTGACCCAAAGAATTTTCAAACGGCTTATATCAGCAACGGAATTTCCAGATACCCGGGCGGCACAAACAAGCTGCCCTCGGTGACGCCCTGGGGGGCGATGCGCTGCAATTGTCGCTTTAGCGCCGCGCCCGTCAGCTTGCCCGCCAACGCCGCATGGAACGCATCGGCCACCTGGCGCACCTGTTCGCCGCTTTCGTGGACAAATTCCAGGCGATAGTGGCGGATACCCGTCGCCCGCCACGCGTCGAGGTGTGCGCTGGCGTTCTGCGCCTCGGCGCCAAAGACGGTGTTGCGGCAGCCGACGTCGGCCAGCACGGGATGTTCACGACCGGCGCTGTCGCGCAGCGCCACCTTGTGCTGCTCGCACGGATGGCCGCAATCCTTGTAACTCGTGCCAGCGGAGAGAAAGCGGCAGAAGACGCAGTGCTCGGTATGGAAGACCGGCAGGTGCTGATAGGCGATCACTTCCAGCGCTTCCGGCCCGATGCGCTGCGCCAGGTCGGTCACCTGCGCGGCGTTGAGATCGTGGGTGGGCGTGAGCCGCGTCAACCCCAGCGCCAGGAAGGTGCGCGCGGTCAACTCATTGGCGGCGTTGAGGCTGAAATCGCCGATCAGGTCTGACGCGGCGGACGCCTCGCGCAGCGCGTGCAGCAGTCCAGCGGAACGCACCAAGATAGTGCAATCAAGCCGCAGCAAAAAGTTGACAATGCGCTGCTCGTTGGGCTTGAGCACGCGCGGGCTGGCGACGCGCGCCTCAATGCTCGCCGCCTGCACCCGCTCTACTGCCGGTCGCAAGCCGTAGAGTTCCAGGTAATCCAGTGTGATGCTTGCCGGGCGCACGGTCAGCGCGGCGTTAAGCTGCTCCGGCGTGCGGACGAGGAGGTGGAGGGAGGGAGAAGGGGAGAGGGGGAGATTGAGAGATGGGAGATTGAGAGATGGGAGATTGAGAGATGGGAGATTGAGAGATTGGAGATTGGAAACAGAGGCGCTGCCGTTCTCCTGGTCTCCCTGTCTCCTTGTCTTGCCCTCTCCCCTTCTCCTTGTCTCCCCCTCTCCCTGTCTCCTTGTCTCCATCACCGCGCGTAGCACGGCCAGCGGCTCGTTGACGGTGATAGGACGCGCCTCTTGCAGCGCCTGAAGCTGTTCTACAGCCTGGCGGCGCAAGTGGTTGAGCAACGAAGCTGGCGCAAAGGGGCGGCCGTGCATATCAAGCGTGAGATCGGCCAGGGTGTAGGGCGTGCCGCCCAGCCGGCCAAGCTGCTCGCGCAGATAGGCCGCATCGATCGCGCGCTGTGTTGCAGTAGGCAGCGGCTCATCCGACGCAAGCGTTACCTGCGCGTCAGGTCGATCCGCCAGCGTCCAAGTGATGCGCAACGGCGCGCCTTCAGCCGCCGTCACCGCCACGTTGACCGGCTGCTTGTGAACAGGCGCCGTCGCCGTGTAGGGGCGCGCCGCCTTGTCTAGCTCCGGGTCATGCGAGCGCCACAGCAGGTCGCCGACGCGGATGCGGGCAAAGTTGAGCGCACCGTTGCCAAAGGTCACTTCGAGCGCACCGTCGCCCCGCGGCGTGACGTGATAGACGCGTCCGCCCTCTTCGGGTTCCTCTGGGCTGCGCCAGTCCGCCGCGTCGAAGACGACGCCGTCGCCCGGCTTGAGCGGCGCCGCGGCCGCCGCTGCGTCTGGCATCACCCAGACCCGATCGGCCAGGACGCGGCTGACGCGACCCATCAGCACGCCGCGATGGCGGGGCGAGCGACCGTTGACGACAGTCTGATGGTTGACGCCGGCGATAAAGTGCGGCCCCAGCCCGCGCGAGTAGACCTGCTCCAACTGAAGCTCTTCGAGGGCGGTGATGCTGAGCGGCAGCCCGGCCCACGCCTCATCGACCGCTTGGCGATAGGCCGCAGTGGTCAGCGCCACGTAGTCGGCGTCCTTGTAGCGCCCCTCGATCTTGAGCGCGTGCACGCCGATGCGCACGATCTCCGGCATCTGCTGCAAGGCATAAAGATCACCGGGCGAGAGCAGATAGCGCGCATCGCCCAGCGGGGTAAGTTGATCGTCGACAATCAGCTCGTAGGGGAGCCGGCACGCCTGTGCGCACTGCCCGCGGTTGGCGCTGCGCCCGCCCCACGCTTCGGACGAGAAGCATTGGCCCGAATAGGAAACGCAGAGCGCACCGTGCACGAACATTTCCAGCTCGCAGTCGGTGGCGGCGCGGATGGCGCGCACGTCGTCCAGCGCAAGTTCGCGGGCCAGCACCACGCGCGTGACGCCAAATTGCTGCGCCAGTGCGATGCCTTCCGCGCTGGTGATGCTCATCTGCGTGCTGCCGTGCACTTCGGCGTCCGGCGCGATGCGCTGCACAAGCTGGGCAATGCCCACATCCTGCACGATCAGCGCGTCGGCGCCGGCCGCGGCAATCGCGGCAATCGAGCGCGCTGCTTCCTGCAACTCGTGATCGAAAACCAGCGTGTTGAAGGTGACGTAACCCTTCACCCCGCGACGGTGCAGCGTGCGCATGACGTCGGGCAGCTCTTCCAGCGAGAAGCCGACCTTGGCGCGCGCGCTAAAGTGCTTCAGTCCGAAGTAGACAGCGTCGGCGCCCGCTTCGACCGCGGCGTTGAGCTGCGGCCAGTAGCCGGCGGGGCTCATGATTTCGGGTTTGATGGGTCGGTCTGTGTGATGCATAGAGGGAGATATTCGCATATTGTGCGGGGAAAGGCAAGCTATGTCTGGTCAGCAGGTGCGCTCTAGAATTTTGGCGAGAAGGCCGCCAGCACGGGTCAAAGGGAGTTGGTTAAGCAAGGCTGCGTTGATCAGCGCCGGAGACGCAACAAAAATATCCTTCGACGCTTCAGGCTGCAAGCCTGCAACAAATGACCGAGGAACCGTGAACTGCAAAGGCATTAGGCTAGAAGCGGTCCTTTTCCAGTTCATTGTGTGGCCCCGCCTGTGGAGGTAACTCATGCCCGCTAAGAAGCTGTTCGGCAAGTTCATGGCACTGCTATTGATTATGTGGCTGACCTGTGCACCGATGGCCGGTCTCGCACAGGATGGGGCGGCGCCAACTGCATCAGTGACCAGCGCCAGCCACACATTGGGCGAACCGCGCATCAAGGCAGCGGAAACCACCGTCAAGTTTGGCGATGTGGTCACCATTTCCCTGGAAAATGGGCCAGGGCTGCAGGAAGGTCTTTTCATTACCCAGAGCGCCAGGATCGAGTTCAATTGCGGCGGCGAGTGGCGGACGCAATGCACAAACCTCACCAAGATCGACCGTGACGGCAACGCCACTATTCAGACGCATTTGCGCAGCGCCACCACAGGGGTAAGCGTTGCGGCCGCCAAACCAGTCGATGTGATCTTCAATTTTCGTATGCGCGATGGATCTACGCTCCCTGCCGGCGTCATCGTGCGTTTCTATGATCCGGCACAGCCGCGTCCAGAACCGCCGCCAAGCGCGCAGCCGATTTTCATGAGCCAGGAAATTCAGAGCACCTATCCCAAAGGAGGATTTTATCTGGAAGGCGTCAAGGCGGACAACATGCTGACCGCCTGCGCCGATTTTAAGGATCAGGACGGCTATATCGAGTGGACAGTCAACGGCCGCGCCTTTGAACAGACAAAAGCCAAGAACTGGGTCTGTTCACAACCCCATATCGACACGGGCAACCTGGGTCGAGGCTTTGCGCCCAAACCGGTCAATGGGCAGTACACCTATGAAGCGCGCGCTTACAGCCCTTCCGGCGCTTCGTCTGTGCTGGCGGCCACTTTTGTCCAGATCCCGTACAGTGAAAGCTGGTTCAAGGAAATAACCTGGATCAAGCCACCTGAACTCAAGGGGAAGGGTGATTCGTCCACTTACAACCTGGAAGTGCACTTCCCACTACATGGCTACCACTTCAATGCTCCTGGCTTCATTTCCAATCGGCCAGAGCGCAAAACGGATGCTGGTTTTACCTTCAAAGGCACGTTGAGTTTCCCGGTCAAATGCAAGGAAAACTACGACATCACGGCGCGTACAGAAGCCGACGCATTTTTCACGAACGTCTACTTGGTGGAGGCCAAAGGGCGAGGCCAAGTAGATGGCAGCATCGCCCTACGTTTTCGCACTTGTCAATTGCTTGGCGCCCAATTGGTAGGCGATGTCTATGTCGGTGGTCAAGCCGACGGGTCGAAATATGTCAAAATTGGGGATGTGTTGGTCGACCTCTTTCTGGATCCTGGCATGATCGAGACGATATTGAAATGGTTGATCGAGGTCTTCAGCGATCCCAAGATGCAGATGACTGGTCAGTTGGATTTGCGACAAGGCTTTCAGGCTAAAGCGGAACTCCGACCGATTTCTCCGTATCTGACTTCGGGTGCAAAGTTTGGCGGGGTTATGGGGCTGGCCGGCTCTGCATCTATTCGAGCAGGGATTCCCGAACTCAAAGTGACGACGAATGCGCAAGGGGCAGCGCACTTCGATAAGGATGGCCTGGATCGGATCGACAACCTGCTTTTTGCCGCCGATGCTGCCTACCTGGTGGACCTCACGATCCGCATCCCGATTATCAATATCACGTTTGGGAAGACGATACGCGGTGTTTGCACCTATCCGCCCAATGGCTCTGGGCAAAGCTGTCGTCCGACTGCAACTCTTGCGGCGGCGCAGGGCGGCGCCGAATGGTCTTGGATCCCTCACCCTGGCGCCGCCGCCCTCTTCCAGGGACAAACCGCGCAGCCCGTCACGCTGGCCGCCGGCCAGATCGTGACCAGCGTGTTGGTCAGCAATGTCTACACTTACGTCACCGACGTGCTTGCCATCGATCCGGTTAACAACCAACTCCTGGCGCTGTGGGATCACGACAACATCGCTAAGCCAGTCGGCCACTCGCTGGAGATCATGTCCAGCCGTTGGGATGGCAGTTCCTGGAGCACACCGGCGTCGTTGACCGACAACAACTTCATGGACGCCATGCCGCAAGTCGCCTGGACGACGGGCGGACAGGCTGTAGCGCTCTGGCATCGCCTGAATCAAGTGATGCCTGCCGACAGTGCACCCGTCATGACCAACACCAACGCGATCGAGATCGCCACTGCCATCTACGACCCAGGCGCCGGTGGCTGGTCTGCGCCGCTTTTGCTGACGGACAACGACGCCGCCGATTATGGCGTAGAGATGGCGCGTAGCACTGACGGCAAGGTGGCGGCGGTGTGGATCCAGCAGCGCGATGGGCTGGCGCTTGACGCGCCTGAGCAGTCTGGCGCCATTGTTGCCGCGTTTTTTGACACCGGCTGGGACACGCCGCAGATTGTCGTAGACGATATTACCCACCTTGAGGAAGTGGCTGTGGGGTATGGCGCCGGCCATGCGTCGATCGTCTACACGCAGCGCGTCGAGTCAGAAGCGGCCATCGCGAGCGCGGCAAGCTCGCCGCGTCAGATCTTCGTTGCCTGGTGGGATGGCAGCCACTGGTCACCGCCACAGCAAGTCACCAACGACAACCGCGATCATCGCGAGATCAACCTGGTCTACAACGCCCAGAATCAACCGCTCCTGGTATGGTTGGCGGGTGATGACCTGCGTCTGCAAAATCTGGCAACAGGGGCAAACGCGGCGGCCAGTATCACCGAAGGCGTCGCAGGATTTGAAGCGGGCATCAGCGATGCTCTCTCTGTGGTGCAAGACCAACAGGGCAATCTGGCGGCTGTGCTGCGCGGCCAAGGCGCCCAGGCGGACTTGTACGCCGCATTCTTCGACCAGGCCCATCAAAGCTGGAGCACGCCGCGGCGTCTGCTCGAAGATGCCGCGAGCGAGCGTTCGCCGGCGCCGGCATTGGATGCAGATGGCAACTTGCATCTTCTCTACGGCGCCACACAGCTTGAACAGGTGAACACCCCAGCACAGCTAGACAGCGGCGAGACAGTCACCCTGTCGGTGCCCAGTGAGGGCCGCACTGAGCTGATGTTGCTGCAATATGCCTCACAGCGTAATCTGCGTGTGCCGGCCAACGGTGTTGTCGTCAGCGACCACCACCCTGCACCTGGGGCGGCCGTCCTGCTTGGCGGCATGGTCGAGAATACCGGCGACTGGGCTGTCTCTGATATCGTGGTAGGTTTCTACGATGGCGACCCCCACGGCGGCGATGCGCTGATCGGCGCTGTCCCCTTGACTCGCCCACTGGCAGCCGGCGCCACGATCACTGTCACCACGAGCTACACGCCGCCCGTCGATGGCGGCATTCGCACCCTCTATGTCATGGCCGACCCCGGCAACCAGATTCCTGAGGACAATGAGACGGACAACCAGGCTGCCATCCGCGCCTTTGGCCCTGATCTTGCCATCATCGAAACCTACGCTGAGCCTTATAGGCTCGACTACGTCTTTCTCAATACGGTTATCCAAAATATCGGCGCATCGACAACACCTTCCACCACCCTGGCCTATCATCAAGCGACCCTGACGGGCGCGGTCCAAAGTTCGACCGAGGCGCCGCCTCTGGCGGCCGGGGCGACCTTCACCACGACAACGGTTTGGGAGCATCCCACTGCGCCCGCCGGCGTTTACGACTTGATGACGGTCGTGAATGAGCACGACTTTGAGGAACTCGATACGACCAACAATGCAGCGCCGCTCGCCTATGGTGTTGGGCCTGACCTGGCGCTTTCCCCTTACGGTATCGAGACGGGCAGTTTCAGCGCCGCGACCGTGCCTGTCACCATCACCATCACCAATCTGGGTTCCGTGGCGGCTGAAGATGTCGCCGTTGCCTTCTACAAAGATTGGAGCCTAAGCCCCAATGCGCTGCTGGCGGCCGCCACATTCCCTATCCTGCCTGCTAATGCCACAGCAGAAATCGCGGTCGCCTTATCGGGGCCGTTGGCGTGCGGCGTCTATGTCCAGGCTGATACGCAGAACGGCGCCGACCTTCAGTGGGGGAACAACCTGATTGCGGCGCACGGAGGCGCAATCTGTACAACAAACCTTTACTTGCCGGTGGTGGGCCGGTAGCGTTCGAGGTGCGGTGCAAGGGATGATGGCTGGTGCTTCATGCGTTGAGTGACGCATTTTCGAGGGAGGTTGATGATGAGATGCAGAGATCGAATGGGAAGCCTGATTCGCTGCCTGATCGCCGTTTGGCTGGCTCTGACGCCCGTGGCGGCGATCGGCCAGGGCGCCGGTCAGGATGCCCGGCCGGATTTGCGGCTTGTCGTGACGACAAGTGATGTTGGCGCTGGGCAGTGGACAATGGTGACGTTGGAGAACGCAACACCTGGTCACGTTGGCTATTTTACGGCTGCCGCACCGCTTGACTATGCGGCGTTTGACGGCAGCCTAAAGGCATATCCCTATCTTGTCACCGTCGGCGCTGACGGACGGGCAAGGGCGCAGATTCGTTCCTTTGACACCGGAAACTGGCTGATCCGGTTTGAAGACATGAGCATTGGGCAGACCTTGCCGGTCACAGCCGTCTTGCACGTGGGTCAAAGTACGCCGTCCGCATTGCCTGCCGCCGACATCGGGTGGGCCTTCATCCATTCCACCACTTACCCACCGGGGCGCTATCTGAAAGGCGTTGAGGCCATCAATCATGTCGTAGTCGATTACAGTTTATCTGACAACAAGTCAGGCAAGGTGCTCCTGCTACGCAACAATCAAGTGGTCGGCGAGGCGGCTGTGAAGGGGTGCGGTGAAAAAGAGTTCACCGTCAACATGGGCAGCGAGGACTTTGCGTTTGTCAACGAACTACGAGCAGTCGTTGAGATCGATGGTCAGCGCTCGAAGCTCTCGCAGGAGTTCTTCTTCACCCAGTTGCCCGGCGCTGGCTTATTCAATGGCATCAAGTTTGTGCATCCCTTCCGCATCGAAGGACGGGGCGCCGACACGCTTTACGTGGCCGAGGCGGAATATCCCGTCGACGGGTTCCTGTACAGTTCGCCCGGCTTTATTTCCACCGATGTCGCCAAGCTGACCCAACACAATACATGGCTACGCGGCAGGTTGAGCCTGCCTGTCCGCTGTGAGGATTCCGGCCGATTGATTTCGTTGTCCGGCGGCGCCTCCTACGTCGCCAAGACGCAGCTTTGGGTTGTTCCTCTGAGCGGCGGCTTCAAAGCATCAGGCGATCTCACGGCGAGCAACCCCGACTGCAACGTGCTGGCCTTTGAGCTCCGTGGCGTCATCAAGTCGAACGCCACCCTGACCGGCGCCAAGAACTGGGAGCTGAAAGACTTCTACAAAGATGTACTGGGCGATTATTTCCCGACGCTGGCCACGCTGCTTGGCCTGACAAGTTACGGCACGGTGGGTTTCCGGGCATCGCTCGGCGTAGAGGCGGAGTCCGATGCGACGCTAAAGCCTTCATCGCCCTATTTTCAGTCGAAACTGGGGTTGGAAGCGGGTCTCGATATCAAGGGCACGCTAGATCGGTATGTCTTCCCAATTTACTGGCTGACGGCAGATCTCACCAAGACAGGTGGGCGCTTCCTCTTCAACTCTGATGCACGCAGCAGCGAATTCGATAAACTCTATTCTTCTGCTGCCTACGGCTATCATGCCAATATCTGGTGGGGCTGCATCTGGGGCTTGTGTAAGCCAAGCATCTGGGATCTGGACGGTGGTTGCAGCTATGTCCCATCGAGTGGGAATCAATGTCAGGTTGATAAAGGATCGGTGGCGGCGGCCGCGGTCGATGCGCCACGGGCGACAGCGCTCTTTGTAAGCAATGCCGACGCGGGCTGGTCAAACCCTGCCTCGACCAGTCTTGCACTAATCTCCGACACGCTAGTCGGACAAGTCTACCCGTTCAGCCAAGTCTCGCTAGCTTCCGAGCCGGGCAGCGACCGCGTGCTGGCGGTGTGGGATCACGACGAACCCGGCCTCTCCTGGCGTCAGTCGGCCGAGTTGCAGTCGAGCCTGTGGGATGGTGTGACGTGGAGCGCGCCTATCACCCTGACCGGCAACACCCGCCAGGATTTTGGCCCGCAAGTTGCCTGGACGCATGGTGGACAGGCGGTTGCGGTCTGGCAGCAAGCAGCAACAACGCTGCCTGCCAGCGATCCGTCTTTGACTATCACTCAGGAAATTGAGATTGCCAGCGCCGCTTACGATGCCTCCACAGGTAGGTGGACGGCGTCCACCCTTCTGACCGACAACGCCGCGGTCGACGTCGGCGTGCGGCTTGCCCGCAATGGCAGTGGGCAGTTACTGGCAGCTTGGGTGCAGAGTGACGCCAGTCTCGCCCACGATCAACCAGGAAACGGACAGATCGAGACAGCTTTCCACGCTGGGGTCTGGAATGCCGCTGCCACAGCCGTAGCGGACATCGATCCAATGGCCGAGTTGGCCGTCGGGTATGGTGCGGACAAGGCAGTAATTGCATATACACAGGGGATCACGCCTGTTGGCGCCAGCCAGCCAGTGCAGCAGATCTTCATTACCACATGGGATGGCGCGGGCTGGTCTTTGCCACAACCGCTGGCTGCCGATGCGCTCGATCAGCGCAGCCCGAACGTGCTATTCAATTCGTTGAATCAGCCTGTGATCGTCTGGCTGGCCGGCGACGCCGCGATACGTCTGCTCAACCTGACAACTGGCGTTGGCGCCGACGCGCCATTGGGCGATGGGCATGGGACGACCGATATGCTACGCGCCGTGCGCGACGCCGCCGGCAACATTGCGGCGCTGTGGCGAAGTCAGGGGGAAGCGTTTGATTTGAACGTGGCATGGTACGACCAATTCCTAGTCGTATGGGGCGCGCCACGCCGCATTACCGGCGATGCCCGCTGGGAGCGACTGCCGGCCGCCGTCCTGAGTTCTGCGCGCCAATTGCGCGTTGCCTATCTTTCGACTGCCTACGACGCCTATTCCGACCAGATCACGCTGCCCGATGGCGTGACCATACCAGCGCCTGTTTCGGTGATGGGTCTCACCGATCTGAACGTGTTGGGATACACCTTTGACCGCAATCTGACGCTGCTTTCCGGCGAAATGAGGGTCGACAATGCTCACCCGCTGCCCGGCGAGACTGTTATCCTGAGCGCCACCGTGCACAACACAGGCGACCTGCCGCTAGAGAATGTGACTGTCAGCTTTTATGATGGCAACCCAGCCTTAGGCGGCGCCTTGATCGCTGAGGCGCCGGTGGCGGGTGTGTTGGCGGCGGGCTATGCTGTAACCGTCAGCACCGGGTTTATCGCCCCAGTCAGCAGCGGGATCCGCACCTTTTTTGCTGTCGCCGATGCTGGAAATCTGATTGCAGAACAAGACGAAGGGGATAACCAGGATAGCTTGCGGGCATTTGGCCCCGATCTGGCCTTTACATCGGCGGAGCTATTGTCGGATTGGGGCAATGTCGTCAAGCTGCGCGCACGGGTCAGCAATCTAGGCACAGGTGTTTCACTGCCGACGAGATTGCTTGTGTTCCAGCGCGCGGCGGGAATGGACGCAGTGGCAGAGATGGCTATCCCCGGATTGCAGCCGGGTGAAAGTCACACCGTCTCGCTGCCCTGGGATCATGGGTTGCAGGCAGCGGGGTTGCACCCAATCGAAGCCACCGTCAACTTGAATGATTTCGACGAAGTCGACCGCGAGAATAATCTCACCGTGTTGTCCATGCCTGTAGGCGTCGATCTCGCCCTGAGTCCATTCAACCTTGAGATCGGTGACATGAGCAGGTCACAGACGCCGGTTACGATTACGGTCGTCAATGCCGGCCCGGTGGCAGTGACCGATGCCGTTGTCGTGCTGCACAACTTCTTCACACGTGATGCTGCCTCGATGCTTGTGACCTATCCCCTTCCCAGCCTCGCGAGGGGAGAGGTTGTTGTCGTCAACACCATTGTACCGGGGCCACTGACGTGTGGGCTGTATGCGACAGTGGCAGCGCCGAAAGAGGATATCGACGAGATGAATAACTATGTCTCGGTGGCCGGCGCCATCGACTGTAGTGTGCGTGTCTTCCTACCGCAAGTGTCAAGATGAGTCAGCCGTCCAGGGATGACAGTCACTGCGTGAAGTGACTGTCATCCCTGGACGGCTCAATGCGTGGCGAATGGCCCGTCACTCGTCATGCGTCACGCAAGCAGCTTGAATCTTCGACGCGTCGCTGCATCGCTTTACGCCATTCGTTGTACAAATGCGCTGAATACGCTCGCTAAAATGGGTGACAAGCGCTGTTCGTGCTTTTAAAAGAAATGAGGTTTTCCAATGCGTAAGTCAAGACCTTTCCTGTGTTGTGCCACGATGCTGCTGATCGTTGCGCTGTTGAGCACTGCATTGCCGGCGTCGGCGCAAGACCCTGCCTCTGACCCCGCGCCGGCCGATGTCCTGCCATCTGACCTGTCCACCAGCGATTCGTTGGATGCAGACTTTCCTTCCCAAGATATTGACCCCCTGCCCGACCTGGCGCCCTGGGTTAAATCGGTGCGTCTCAATGCGACTCAGGATGCGTATATTGCTTCTGGGCAGCCTGAGTCGAACCACGGACCGCGTCCATTTATGAATATGGGGTCTCAGCCGGTCGAGTTGGCGGTGCGGCCAGTGATTCAATTTGAACTGAACGGCATTCCATCCAAGTCGCGCATCCAAAGCGCCACGATGCATCTGTATCAGTTTCAGATGCTGCCTGCTGGCGAACCATCCACACGCGTCGATGGGCGCAAGATGGTGGCGCCCTGGGCCGAAGCGAGCATCACCTGGCACAACGCTCGCTACGATGGCTCCGCCACCAATCTCGGCAATGTCTCGTCATCGAGTGGCTGGCAGGCGCTTGACCTGAAGACATTCCTCCAGAGTTGGATCAACGGGCAAGGCAACTATGGGGTGCTATTGACTGGCAACGAGAGTGCAGGTGAACATCTGCGTTCATTCCGCACGCGCGAAGCCGGGGGGGGAACTACGCCCTACCTCGACGTGCAGTATATCTGCGACACAAAAACGCCGGCCGCCAATGTAACGAACCCGCTGTCGAAATACTCCAAGGCCACGTTCGAGGTGCACTGGAGCGGCGAAGACAAAGCGCCGTCAAACTGCACGCCGAGTGGGATGCAGTATTTTGAAGTGGAATATAGCGTCAATAATTCTGGCGCGTGGCACAAGCTCAACAAGGGTAAATATCCGCCCGCCCAGATGACCGACGCTTTCACCCACAGCCAAGATGGCGACACGGTCTATTTCCGCTGGCGCGGCGTCGATAACGTCGGCAACAAGGAAGACTACGGCCACGCCCAGACCAGCACCATCATCGACAGCCTGCCGCCTGTCACCTCGATGACCAAGCTGCCGTCTTTCACCACCTCGACCTCCTTCACGATTCAGTGGGCGGGGATGGATGTCGTTTCCGGCGTAAGTGACTACGATGTGGAGTATCGTATGCTCATCCCCGGCAGCAGCCCCGACTGGATTCGGCTATTGAGCGGCGTCACCGAAACCTCCTATTTGTTCACGGGTGCGCTCGACGGCGCCACCTACGAGTTCCGTACGCGCGCACGCGACCATGTAGGAAATCAGGGGCATTTCTCTGACGCGCTGCAGGTCACCACCATCATCGACCTCAAGCCACACGCCATCGTGGAACCGTTTACGCCGGCCATCCTCAAACCGACGGCGCCGGTCACGGATACGTTTATGGTGCATTGGACGGGTTATGCCGTGGAGGGCGCTGCTATCACCGAGTACCAGCTTTATTACAACTATAACGACCAGGGCTGGATCGAGTGGAGCAGCTTCCCGGGTGCGCAGACAACGGCCGCTTTCCCCTATCCGAGCATGGGGATGGGCGACGGCGTTTATCAATTCGAAGCTACGGCCTCGGACAGCGCAGGACATACCAAGCCGCGCGCGGGCACAGCAGAAGCAATCATGCTCGTCGACCTGGCCGATGCAATTCAACCCGTACAATTTATGCCAATCGTTCACCGATAGCGAACACTGAGAGTAAACACCGATTAATGAATAGGTAAGAGGAGATGGTATGACTAAAAAAGTGATTGCGTTGCTAACGTTATCCGGAGTGTTGATGGTATTGGCGGCGCTGACGATCGCCTACACCCCGATCTTGCAAGCAGCGCCGGTTGCGCAGGACGCGCCCGCGCAACCGGAGGTCATGCTCGGTCTGTCGCCGATCAACAGCGGCGCCGACTGGGAGAAAATTCAGGCGTCGGGCGTGCTCACCGTTGGCAGCTCTTCCGGCAGTCCACCTTTCGCCTTCTACGACGCCGCCTTCAATCTCGACGGCTTTGACGTCGCGTTGATGCAGGCCGTCGCCGACAAATTGGGTCTGGAGTTGGCAGTGGTGGACTATGCCTTCGAAGGGCTGCCGGCTGCGCTCCAACTTGGGGAAATCGACGCAATTGCAGCGGCGCTCACCGAAACGGCCGAACGCGCCAGATCGGTGGATTTCAGCATGCCCTACTACACCAGCGCCGAGTCGATCCTGGCGCCGGCCGGCTCCCCGCTCACCGCGGTGGATCTCAAGACGCAGGATTTCGCCGGGTTACGGGTGGGCGTCCAGCGCGGCACGATCTACGCGTTGTGGGTGGAGCAGTTCCTGGTCGATACCGGGCGCATGCCGTCCGCCAACGTGCAGGGTTTTGCACGCGAAATGGACATCGTGCAGGCGTTGCAGCAGGGACGCATCGATCTCGGCATCATGGATTTTCTCCCGGCGCAGGAATACCTCCGCCAGGGTGGATTGCAGCAGGTGGGAGAGGGTCAACTTCAGCAGCAATACGCGGTGGCAGTGCGTAAAGGTTCCGCATTTCTGCCTTACCTGAACCTGGCGCTGACGCAACTCAAGCAGGATGGTGCGTATGACGCCCTGATGCAGAAGTACTTAAGCGCCGACGAGCAGCCGGTTGAGCCAACGCCCACGCCGCCCGCGCCTGGCTGCCTGGACAATATGGCGTACGTGGCCGACCTGACCTACGACGACAGCAACGCCATCCCCTTTGTGTCGGCTGGGCAACACTTTGTCAAGAGCTGGCGCGTGCTCAACAACGGGACATGCACCTGGAAGAAGGGCTACGCGCTTACCTATGTCGCCATGCCAGGCACGACGCCTGCCAATCAGATGGGCGGCGTGCCACTGATAATCCAGAGCGATGTGCAACCGGGCCAGAGCTACGATCTTTCGCTCAATCTGATGGCGCCGCTCCAGCCTGGCCAATATACCGGCATCTGGCAGATGGTCAATGCACAGGGACAGCCTTTCGGCCAGAAGATCTGGGTGCGCATCCAGGTTCCGGTTGGCCCAGGGCCTGTCCCGCAGCCGACTGCCACGCCGATGCAGGGCGTCAACTTTACCGTGGATCGCACCAGCATCCGCGCCGGGGAATGCGTCACCTTCCGCTGGGATGTGACCAACGTGCTCGCCGTCTTTTTCTACAAAGAAGGCCAAGACTTCCGCAAGCACGGTGTGGCCGGTCAGAGCAGCCAGCGCGAATGCCCGCAACACACGACGACCTACTATCTGCACGTCGACAAACGCGATGGCACGGCAGTCACACCGGCGCTTACCATTTATGTGCAGTCCGACCCGGATGCACCCTATATTCAGTCCTTTAACGCCAATCCCAGCCGCATCAGCGCGGGAAGTTGCACGACGATCGGCTGGCAGGTGCTGGGTCAGGTTAACAGCGTCACGCTCAAGCGCGACGGTCGCACCTGGTGGGATGGCGCGCCGGCTACTGGCTCCCAGCAGGACTGTCTGGGGCAACCGGGTGATTACGCCTATGAGATCGAGGCGCGCGGCCCCGGCGGCAAGACCAAGCAGACCGCCACCGTGCGCGTGTCCAATCAGCCCGGGCCGACGCCGACGCCCACTCCCTTCAAGCCGGCCCCTGTGCCCGCCGTGATCGACTATTTCAATGTACAGCCGGACCAGATCATGGTGGGCGACTGCGTTAATGCGTCGTGGTCGGTGGGCGCCGGCGTGACGCGCGTCGAAGTGCGCATCGACGACGCGCCGGTGGGGCGCGACCTGCCTTTTGTGAGCGGCCAGCAACTTTGCCCGCTGACCGCGCCCAACAGCAGCGTGAAATTCACGCTTTGGGCCGACGGCATGGCGGGGACGCCGCCGCAGAGCCAGGATGTGTACGTGCAGGTGCTTGGCCCGGCGCCCGAACCCACGCCGACCTTCACCCCTGAGCCAATGCCGACTCCCGTGCCCGAACCGCCGATCATCAATTACTTCAATGCGGACAGCTACGACATTCAGGCAGGCGACTGCGTCTATCTCTCCTGGGGCGTCGATGGCTGGGTCGATGTCGTGCAGCTTTACCGCAACGGTGGCTATCTGACTGACGTTGCGGCCAACGATGGCCGCAATGAATGTCTCAACGATCCCGGTTCGTACAACTACCGCTTGCGAGCTGCCAATCGCGGCGGCGCCGAAGTCAACCAGGATCTGTCGATCAACGTAGAGATGATGCCCGGCCCGCTGCCCACTGACGAGCCGCTTCCTCCTGCCCCCGATCCTGATCCCGACCCCGATCCAGGTCCAGGTCCGCTGCCCGAGCCGGATCCGGAGGACAACCCGGATGTCAACTTTGGAGGTGCGGAAGGCGGTGATTGAGTTCGATGAGGATAGCTGGCGAGCGAGACGCCCGCGCTCCCAGAGACGCCGCGTAACTCCTGTCCATTGAATTTTTGATTTGACAGTGCGCTGACAACCGATGTCCTGACTCCACACCCACGTGTTCCCCTGCACGTGGGTGTGTCTATGTAGGCGAGCAGATGGCGCAGCAACCAGGCGAAAACCGCTTGATGACTGCGTGTCGCTATCGTAGAGAAGGCAGCGACGCACCAGCGGGCGCCAGCGTTCCAAAACGACGCCAACCTATGACCAGACTCATCCGCGTGATCATTGCTGACGACCATGCCCTTGTGCTCGAAGGGCTGCGCAGCTTGTTGCAGCAGCACGAGGATATGCGCGTGCTGGCGACGGCGACGGATGGCGAGCGCCTGCTGGACGCCATGCAGCGCTTTGCGCCGGATGTCGTCGTCGTCGATGTGCGGATGCCTTACCTGGATGGGCTGGCGTGTCTCGAGCGCATCCGCCAGGAGTTTGCGGAGACGCGCGTGCTGCTCATCACGGCCTATGACGACCCTGCCTCGCTGCGCATGATGATGTCGGCCGGCCCCGATGGGCTGCTCCTCAAGTGCGACCCGCCCGAACAGGTGGCGCCCGCTATCCGTCAGGTCATGGCCGGACAGCTCGTCTTCCCTGCCGCCGCCCGCGCCGCATTGCGCGCTCAGCCGCGCCCACAGCCAGCGCTCCAACTCTCCCCGCGCGAACTGGAGGTGTTGACATTGGTCGCCGAAGGGTTGAGCAACCAGGCCATCACGCAGCGCCTGCACATCAGCGCCAACACCGTCAAATTCCATTTGCAAAATATCTACCAACAGCTTGGCGTGCAGAACCGCACCGAGGCCAGCCGCTGGTTTTTGGAAAACGTAATGCGCAATGCGTAATACGCTTTCCCTGCCCAAACGGGCGGGTGGACAACTACCCGCCTATCCTCCCCATGGACTGCCCGTTTGTGCGTTTTGTCACAAATGAATTCCTGGTAAAGTGGCTTTATCCGTACAAGTGTTCGCCACGTACACCATTTCCAGGAGGAAACCATGCAGCTTCAGATGACCGCCCCGGCGCCAGAGAAGACGCCAACCCCCGTCGAAATCAGCAGCCACTATCGCGCCGGTGTGCGCACCTATGCCGAAGATTACTACGCGCCCGATTATACGCCCACCGACAACGACCTGTTGTGCGCCTTCCGCATCGAGCCTAAGCCGGGCGTCAGCATGAGCGAGGCCGCGGCCGCCGTCGCTGCCGAATCATCGACGGGCACCTGGACCGAAGTGTGGTCGAATCAACTGACCGACCTCGACTTTTACAAGGCCAAGGTCTACGCCATCGACGGCGACATCGCCTTTATTGCCTATCCGCTCGACCTCTTTGAAGAAGGCAGCATCGTCAACATTATGTCGTCGATCGTGGGCAACGTCTTTGGCTTCAAAGCAGTGGCGGCGCTGCGGCTGGAGGATATGAAGATCCCGCTGGCGTTGGTCAAGACTTTTCCCGGCCCACGCGTCGGGCTGTATGACGAGCGCGTCTGGTCGAACAAGTGGGAGCGTCCGCTGCTCGGCGGCACCGTCAAGCCCAAGTTGGGTCTGCCGCCCCGCGCCTACGCCACCATCATCTACGAGTGTCTGGTCGGCGGGTTGGACACCACCAAAGACGACGAGAACATGAATTCGCAGCCCTTTAGCCGCTGGCGCGACCGCTTCATGTACGCACAAGAGGCGGTGGTCGATGCGATGGCGATCACCAACGAATTCAAAGGACACTGGCACAACATCACCGCCGCGTCCACCTCGGAAGCGCTGCGCCGTATGGAATATCTGCACTCGATGGGTGCGCGCATGTGCATGTACGACTTCCTGACCGCCGGTTTTGCCGCCTCGACCGATGTCTTTGCCCGCGCGGCGGAACTCAACATGATCGTGCACTGCCATCGCGCCATGCACGCCGTCTTTACCCGCCAGAAGAACCACGGCATCCACATGCGCGTCGTCGCCAAGTGGCTGCGCCTCGCCGGCGGCGATCATCTGCACACGGGCACGGTGGTCGGCAAGTTGGAAGGCTCCTGGAACGACACGCTCGGCATCATCGACCTGTTGCGCGAACGCACGGTCGCCCCCAATGAGGAGCGCGGCCTCTATTTCGGCCAGGACTTTGGCGGGCTGAAGGCAGTATGGCCGGTGGCGTCGGGCGGGATTCATATTCATCACATCCCCGACCTGCTGCGCATTTACGGCAACGATGCGTTTTTCCTCTTTGGCGGCGGCACGCACGGCCACCCCAAAGGCAGCCGCGCCGGTGCGCGCGCCAACCGCGTGGCCGTTGAAGCTCTCGTCGCCGGGCAGACGCTGGAACAGGCCGCCCGCGGTTGCTCAGAGCTGCGTGAGGCGATGGATCTGTGGAGTGACGTGAAGTTTGACGTGCAGAATTGATCGCAACCCTGGGTGACAGTCACTTTGAGAAGTGACTGTCACCTCCAGCCAAGGAGCAACTCGATGAACCGACCGAACCGACCGATCGTACTTGGCATTGTCGGCGACAGCGCGTCAGGCAAGACCACCATCAGCCGTGGGCTGACGAAAATCCTCGGGACGGAGCGGGTGACGCACATCTGCACCGATGATTATCACAAGTTCGACCGCCGCGAGCGCGCCGCGCTCGATATCTCGGCGCTGCACCCGGACTGCAACTATCTCGACATCATGCAGTTGCACCTGGAGCGGATGCACTACGGCCAGCCGATCCTCAAGCCGGTCTACGATCACGCCACCGGCTCTCTGGTGCGGCCAGAATATGTGCAGCCGGCCGAGTTCGTGATCGTGGACGGGCTGCTGAGCTTTTTCACGCCGGTCATGCGCCAATTTTTCGATGTCAAGGTCTTTCTGGCGCCGCGTGAGGATTTGCGCCAGGTGTGGAAGGTGCGGCGCGACACGTCGAAACGCGGCTACACCCGCGATCAGGTCATCGATTCGTTGCGCAAACGCGAGTTTGATTCGGAGAGTTTCATCCGCCCGCAACAGCATCATGCCGACGTCGTGGTGAGCTTTGCCCCGCCCGAAGGTGTGAACGCTGAAGAGAGCGATGCGCATTTGGATGTCCGCCTGGTGCTGCGGCCGACGATCCCGCATCCCGATCTCAGCTACTTGTTTGAAGACCGCACGACGGGTGAAGGCATCCGGCTCAAGCTGGGGCGCGACGGCGGCCTGCCGGTGGATTTTCTGGAGATCGACGGGAACGTCTCCACACGCCAGGCGCGGCGCATGGAACACGCTATCTGGCAGCACATGCCGGAGATGGAGCCGGTGGGTGATTCACATTTTGGCGATTACGAGGATGCACGCGGCGCGCATCACAGCCACCCGCTGGCCTTGACGCAACTGCTCATCGCTTACCATCTGCTGCGCAAGTACAAGGATCTGGCGCACCTGCCCTTTGCCGCCCCTGTGGCCGCCCTTTCACGCCTGCAAGTCACGCAGGAGGCCGCACAAGAGTTAATGCCCGCGTAGGAGACAAGGAGACAAGGAGACAAGGAGACAAGGAGACAAGGAGACAAGGAGACAAGGAGACAAGGAGACAAGGAGACAAGGACGAATTGTCAATGGTGGATAGTGAATCGTAAAATGTGAAGTCTCCCCTTCTCCCTGTCTCTTTGTCTTTGCACTAAACTCTTCGCTTTTCTGGATAAAGAGCGAGCACGCTCGCTTCTGATGCGGCGCAGACGCCGCGTTCGGTGATCAGCCCGGTCACCAGGCGCGCTGGAGTCACATCGAAGGCGTAATTGGCGGCGCGGCTCGACTCCGGCATGATCAGAATCTCGCGGATGCCATCGTCGCTGCGGCCATCCATGATACGCACCTCGGTGGCGTCGCGTTCCTCGATCGGAATTTCGGCCAACCCATCGCGCATCTCCCAGTCAATGGTGCTCGACGGCAGCGCCACGTAAAAAGGCACGCCGTTGTCGTGCGCGGCCAGCGCCTTGAGATAGGTGCCGATCTTGTTGGCGACATCGCCGGTGTAGGTGGTGCGGTCCGAGCCGACGATCACCAGATCGACCAGGTCGTGCTGCATCAGATGGCCGCCGGCGTTATCGACGATCACCGTGTGTGGCACGCCGTGCTGCCCCAGTTCCCACGCCGTGAGCCTTGCGCCCTGGTTGCGGGGCCGCGTCTCGTCCACCCAGACATGCACGTTGATGCCTCGGTCGTGTGCGGTGTAGATCGGCGCAGTGGCCGTGCCGTAATCGACGAAGGCCAGCCAGCCGGCGTTGCAATGCGTCAGCACATTAACGGGTGCGCCCTCCTTGCGCCTGGCAATTTCCTCGATCAGCGCCACGCCATGCTCGCCGATGCGCCGGCAAAAATCGGCGTCTTCGTCGGCGATGGTACGCGCTGTAGCGACGGCTGCCTCGATCTGCGCTTCGATGTCGTCGCCCGCCGCGCGCATCGCCGCCAACTGGCGATCCACCGCCCACGCCAGGTTGACCGCCGTCGGACGCGTCGCCTTGAGTTGGAGAGCATCGGCCTCGACTGCCGCACGGAATGCCAGCAAAGAGGTGCGCGGCGCGTGGAAGGCGGCAAGCATCATGCCGTACCCCGCGGTCGCGCCGATCAACCCTGCCCCGCGCACGTGCATCTCCTGAATCGCGGCGGCAACTGCCTCGACCGTGGTCAGGTCTTCGACGACAAAATGAAAGGGAAGCTGGCGCTGGTCGATGATCTGCACGACGGCAGGGTCGTCCTCCTTCAGCCAGATCGTGCGGTAGTGTTGGCCGTGAACATTCATGCTGGTTATCCTCTCGGCGTTTGGTTAGAAAAAGCCACTTCTCCAAGCATCTTCTGTGAGATGCGTAAGGCGTGATGCGTGACGAATTACTCATTACGGATTACGCATCACATTCTCCAAAAACCAGCGGCTGGCCTCAATGCGGTTCTGCACGCCAAGCTAAAAGTGCTTGTCAAGCCTCACGCGCCAATGTAGCCGCGGCCACCATAACCTGTCCCACGCTGACGCCGCCATCGTTGGGCGGAAGCTGGCGATGGAGCAGCACGTCGAAGCCATCTGCACGCAGCCGCCGCGCCAGGTGTTCGGTCAGGCGCCGATTCTGGAAGCAACCGCCGCTCAGCGCCACCTGTGGCCAGCCGACGTGCTGCGCCACGGCCGCGCCCAGTTCGACCAGTGCGTTGTGGAAGCGTGCAGCGATCACCGCGGCGTCCTCGTTGCGGCGCAGGTCGGCGAGGATGCGTTCCACCAACGGCGCCCAGTCAAGCAGGGCTGGAGCGCCGTCCGCGCCTTCCTGGATGGAAATCGTGTAGGCTGGCGAGGTCTCGGCGGCAGCACAGTGCTCCAGCGCCATTGCCGCCTGTCCCTCAAAGGAAACGATCTGTCGCAAGTCGATCAGCGCGGCCACGCCGTCGAACAGACGCCCCATGCTGGTGGTGAGCGGGGCATTGACGCCCCTGGCCAACATCCCGGCCAGCACGCGTCGCTCCTGTTCGGCAAAGCTGCGCACCGGCGCCAGCCAATCCCACGCAAAGATGGCGTCGCCGTAGAGTTCCCACAGCAGCGCCAATGCCACACGCCGCGGCTCGCGAATGGCGGCGTCACCTCCCGGCAGACGAAATGGCCGCAAGTGAGCGGCGCGCGTAAAACTTGCCGCGTCGCCCAGCAGACACTCGCCGCCCCAGATCGTCCCATCCGGCCCGTAGCCTGTCCCGTCCCAGATCAGCCCCAGCGCCGGCGTCGTCACGCCGTTGTCGGCCAGGCACGCGGCAAGATGGGCGTGATGGTGCTGGACGGGAATGAGAAGATTGGGAGATTGGGAGATTGGGAGATTGGAGATTGGGAGATTGGAGATTAAAGATTGAGACGCCGCAATTCTCTCTGTCTCCCCCTCTCCTTGTCCCCTTGTCTCCTCATCTCCCCCTCTCCCCTTCTCCCTCTCTCCTTGTCTCCTTGTCTCCTTGTCTGCTCCTCTGCTCTGCTCGACTGCCCATTTTGTCGACAGGTAGTCCGGATGCATGTCATGCGCGATGGCGAGCGGCGTCGCGTCGTAAAGATGCAGGAAATCGGCGATAACGCGCTCGAAGGCCGCCAGCGCGGACGCGCTTTCCAGATCGCCAATGTGCTGGCTCACAAACACCTGCGCGTCGATGCTCAGCGCTACGGTGTTCTTGAGATGCGCGCCGACGCCCAAAATGGTCGGCAGCGGTTGCGGCGCGCTCACGGGCAGCGGGGCATAGCCGCGCGCCCGGCGCAAAAACTGCGGCGCGCCGTCCACGATCCAAAGCACGCTGTCGTCGGTATGGCGGGCAAGCGGGCGGTCGTGGACTAAAAAGCAGTCGGCAATTTCACCCAACCGCGTGAACGCCTCTGTCTCGTCGGTGCAGATCGGTTCGTCCGTTAGGTTGCCGCTGGTGGCGACGATGGGAAAGTCGAGCTCCGCCAGCAGCAGGTGATGCAGTGGTGTGTACGGCAACATCACGCCCAGGTCGGGGTTGCCGGGTGCGACCGCGTCGGCCAGCGGAGCATCGACGCGGCGCGGCAACAGCACGATCGGCGCCGCGGCGGAACGCAGCAAAGCGGCCGCCGGCGGCGAGATTTCACATAACCTCCCTGCTTGCGCCAGCGTAGGGGCCATGACCGCCAGCGGCTTGTCGGGCCGTTGCTTACGTGTACGCAGTCGCTGGATGGCCTGCTCGTGGCGCGCATCCACCATCAAATGAAAGCCGCCCAACCCCTTGACCGCCACGATCTCCCCGCGGCGAATCGCGTCCGCAGCAGCGTGCAAAGCTGCGTCGCCCAACGCACTCAACGACCACCCCTCCACAACTGAAGCCCAACGCGCTCCCCCTGTCTCCCCCTCTCCTTGTCTCCCCCTCTCCCTCTCTCCCTGTCTCCTTGTCTCCCCCTCTCCCTGTCTCCCTGTCCTCCCGCTGTCTTTCTCATAAAAAGCCAACTCAGGCCCGCACACCGGACACGCGTTTGGCTGCGCGTGAAAGCGGCGGTCGCGCGGATCGTGGTATTCGGCCTGACACGCGGGGCAAAGGGTAAAGCCGCGCATCGTCGTATTGGGGCGGTCGTAGGGCAGCGCCTCGACGATGGTGAAGCGTGGCCCGCAGTTGGTGCAGTTGGTGAATGGGTAGCGATAGCGGCGATTGACGGGGTCGCAGAGTTCGGCGAGACAGTCGGGACAAGTCGCCAGGTCAGGCAACACGATCACATGCGGCGCGCCGGCGTCGTCGGAATGGCGAATCTCGAAGCGATCATAGCCAATGGCCTCCTGCCAGTCGTGCGTCATGTGCAGGATGCGCGCGTTGGGCGGCGCCTCGGTGGAGAGCCGGTCAAGAAAAGCCGTCAAGTGCGCAACATCGCCCTCGCCTTCGATCAAAACGCCCTGCGTATCGTTGATCACCCAGCCGCGCAGCGCCAATGATGTCGCCAGCCGGTAGACAAAGGGGCGAAACCCGACGCCCTGCACCGCGCCGTTGATTGCAACGCGTAGACGACGCTGTTTTTTGTTATCCACGCTCTATTTCCGCCACGCTTTGCATGATGAGTTCCTTGCTTCTCTCAATGGATTTACTCCGCAGAAAAGGAGACGCATTGCACAGACAACACACAGGTGCACATCGATCAAGAAAGGCCTCAAGTTCATCGAGAGTCTTTTGAGTAAAGAAGTATTGTTCGTTCTCCTGTAGTTCATCCATAGCTGTATTTATCGGAGCTAAAACACCGACATAACGATCCGAGGCGCGCACCCAACGATTGGAGCGCAGTGAGTGCTGGGTCGAAAATCTACTTTGCCTGCTCAAGTATAGCCACGCCCAGGCGGCCTGGCAAGACGTTCTATGACGCCCGCTCTGGCGAGGATCTGTGACTATCCAATCAACTCTCGGGGAAGAGGGCATTGAGTGGCTGCATTGGGTGGGCAACCCCCCAATGCAGCCACCCTGTGATGAGCGGTAAAGCAGCAGCACGTCTCTTCGTGCTCTTTGCATCTCTCGGCCAAGATTGATGGTCCGGCCTTATCCTCAGGCCGGGCTGGCGTGGCGCAGCTTTGCGCCGTGCAGAAGTTTCAACAATACGATCAGCCCGCTCGTGGTCAATTGGAAAAGGGCAAAGACCATGATGGAGAAGTCCTGCTGGATAAGCGAATAGATACCCCACACCAGCCCGTCGGAGATCGAAAGCGCCCAGGCGCCCAGCGACAGGTCGGTGAGGTTGCCTTCGCGATAGGCGACCCAAAGCTGCGGAATGTTCGCCGCCAGCACGCTCACCGGCAGCATGATGCCCAATCCCTGCTTGCCAAAGAGCACGCCCGAACCCACCAGCACCACGGCCCAGAACGGCGCGACCTTGATCTCCTTGATGCTGCGCCCAAAGCGCACAGCAAACAGGGCGATCAGCGCAAAGATGAAGCCGGATGAGCCGGTGGCCAGGCTGACGAAAATCTGGCCGGTCAGTAACCCGTAGGCAGCCCAGCCAAAGCTCACGACAGAACTGGTCGCTGCCGAGTCCAGGGAGACGCCGTAGGCTTGCCGTGCGCGCAGCAGCCGGGCAAGCTGCGGCACGGCGCGGATGATCCCGATATAGACTTTTCGTAAGCAGTCTGGTATTGTCCCGTGGCTGGTGTTGAAACAACTCTTCGTGAGTTTGTCAGGTAAAAGAAAGCATGACAACCCGTAACAGCAACTCCACCATCGGTATTGACGAAGCACAGGCATTTCTTACCAATTATCTGGGCGATGCCCCGGCGCAAGTGACCCTCATCGGCGCAGGCGCGTGGTCACGCTGCTTTGGCTTTCGCCAAGATGGGCGCAATCTGGCGATCCGCTTTGGCCGCTATGTTGACGATTTCGAGAAGGACCAGCGGGCGCATCGCTACGCATCGCCCGCTCTGCCGATCCCGGACTTGCTCGACATCGGCGCATACAAAGATGGCTACTATGCGATCTCCACGCGCGTCCACGGCACGCCGCTCGAAGAGGTCGGCGCGGCACAGTGGCGTGCGCTGGTTCCCTCGCTTGTTACGGCATTGGAAGCGATGCGCATGGCGGACATCTCCGTCACCACCGGCGTTGGCGGCTGGGGAGCGGACGGCAATGCCGCCACGGCAAGCTGGACCGAGCATCTGCTGGCCGTGAACGTGGATACACCCGAACGCCGCACCTACGGCTGGCGCGCCCGGCTGGCCGAATTCTCGCCACAGGGAGAGGCGGCCTTTGCCTGGGGCTACGATCTGCTCAAGCAAATGGCCAGCGATGGCGTCCCGCGCGGCCTGCTGCACTGCGACCTGATCAACCGCAACGTGCTGGTGCAGGATGCAGCGATCACGGGCGTCTTCGACTGGGGCTGTTCGCTCTACGGCGACCATCTGTATGAACTGGCCTGGTTTGAGTTCTGGGCGCCGTGGTCGCCGCAACTGGACGTGCCTTACCTCCGAACGCAGCTTGAAGCGCACTGGCGTGCGATCGGCTACGAACCGGCAGACAAGGCAGCAAGATTGGCAGCCTGCTATCTGCATATCGGCCTCGATCACCTGGCCTATAACGCCTATCTGGGCGACTGGGCCACGCTGCTGGCCACGGCAGCACGGATGCGAACGTTGGTGGCGAGTGTCAGCTAACCGATGATTGCTGAACGCGCGCATTGTAGCCCACCCATGCGAAGGCTGCGGCCTGGCCACCCTTACAGATGCAGTTGCAGGTTGTATAAATTTGCGTAGACGCCCTCCTGCGCAATCAGCTCGTCATGTGTGCCCTGTTCGGCAATCCCGTTGTTCGCCAACACAACAATTCTCTCCGCATTGCGAACGGTCGACAAGCGATGGGCGATCACCAGCGTCGTGCGGTTGTTGCTCAGTTTCTCCAGCGAATCGCGCACGGCTTTTTCACTTTCGTTGTCCAGCGCGCTCGTCGCCTCATCGAAGATGATCAGCGGCGGGTCCTTGAGAAAGACGCGCGCAATGCTCAGCCGCTGCTTCTGCCCGCCCGATAGTTTGACGCCGCGCTGGCCGATGTCCGTGGCGTAGCCGTGCGGCAGCGCCATGATGAAATCGTGGGCATTGGCCTGTTTGGCCGCTGCGACGATCTCCTCCTCGCTTGCATCGAGTTTCCCATAGCGGATATTGTCGGCCACGGCGCCGGCAAAGAGGTAGACATCCTGCTGGACGATGCCGATGTTGCTGCGCAAAGAGCACAGGCGAATGTCGCGGATATTCACGCCGTCGAGCAGGATCTCCCCCGCCTGCACTTCATAAAAGCGTGGAATCAGCGAGCAGAGCGTAGTTTTGCCCACACCCGAAGCGCCGACCAATGCCACAAATTCGCCGGCCTTGATCTCCAACGAAAGCTTTTGCAGCACATCCTCAACGCCTGGTTTGTACTTGAAGGTCACGTTCTTGAAGCTCACATGGCCCTGCACCTGCGCCAGTTCGACTGCATCGGCGGCGTCCTTGATGTCCGGCGCCACCTCCAGCACTTCCATAAAGCGCTCGAAGCCGGCCATGCCCTCCTGATAGAGCCGCGTAAAATTGCCAAAGCGCTTGATGGGTTCGATCAGGATGCCGACGTAGAGCAGAAAGGTGAGCAGATCGGCCAGATCCAGCGTCGCCTGCACAATGCTGACCGCGCCAAAGACGACGACGACCAGGGTCAGAAGTTGGGTAAAGCCGATCAAGCCTTCAAAGAAGTAGGTCTCGCTGCGAATTTCCTGGCGCCGGCTTTCCACAAGCCGATCATTTTCGGTCGCAAACTTCTGGGTCTCCACTGCTTCATTGGAAAACGACTTTACCGTACGGATGCCCGCCAGCGTATCTTCCACCTGGGTGTTGATGTCGCCGATGCGATCCTTGCTTATGCGCATGGCGCGCTTCATCTGCCGGTTGAAGACAAAGGCGTACGCGGCCATGATGGGCACAAAGATGAGAACGATAAAGGTCAGTTCCCGATTGATGTTGACCAAAATAATCAAGGCCCCGATAAAATTCAAGGTCGAAATGACGATATCTTCCGGCCCGTGATGATACAACTCGGACATGTCGAACGAATCATTGGTGAGCCGCGTCATCAACTGGCCCACCTTCTGTTCGTCGTAAAAACCGAACGACAGCTTCTGATAGTGCTCAAACAATTCGCTGCGCATGTCGCGCTCCATCAGCGCGCCCATGACATGGCCCTGATAACCGACAAACATGTCACACAGCGTATACACCGCGATCAGAGCCAGCATCAGCGCGCCCATCGCAAAGATCTGGTTGAGCGCGTCCGGTCCCGGCTTTTCCAATATGTCTTTGGTGATAATGCGGATGCATAAGGGCAGCGCCAGCGCCGTGGCGGACAGAATCAGGGCGCAGATCATGTCGGCGAGTAGCAATCGCCAATACGGTCTGTAATACGACAAAAACTTCTTACGGCGAGCATTCACAGAGCTTTCTCCTCAGTTGCCACCAATCAAAAAAGCAGCGGATAAGGCCCGCTGCCGATCCAGTTCAACCATGCCAAGATCACGGGCAGGGAAAATCTATCCCGTGACTTCTGCTTCCCAAGCACATTAACCTGTACGCATCAAGGGAAACAAAAAAGGCCACAGAGCACCTGCTCATGTGACCTTGTTTGAAGCAAAGAGGGCGTCTGGCCAAATTATGGCGCGGCGCACCGCTGTGGCAACGCGCTCACAGGAGTGGTGCTCATCGTAGATAGATTGTGGCTGCGCATCATGATGAATCCCTCCTTTCTGTGAATAACTTTCGCGATCAATCGTAACGAGCGGCATCTTGCCAGAAGCAAGTTGGATTGTCAAGCGCTGCGCAGCGCAGGCGCGTACCAGAACTTTGGTGAGTTCAACACCGGCGTGCGTCGCACTGGTCGACAGAGGATTCTTGGCGACGCCACCTTTGACCAGTGCGACGCACGCACCCTATCATCTGGGACGCAGCGCACACACCTTCCCTTACTCCGTGCGTTCTTTTTGGTTCTGTTCCAGCGCGGCGCCAACGCCCGCACCGATCGCCACGCCCAGCGCCACGCCCACGCCAATGTTGTCCATCGCCACGCCCAACGCCGCGCCGATCGCCACGCCGACGGCAATGCCGACGCCAATCCCGCTGCCGCTCTGCCTGCTTTGTTTGTTGGGTTGTTCGTCCATTTTTTCCTCCAAAAATCCTTCTCGTCTTCCGCTGGGGCCGACTATCGTGCTTTCAGCAGAGAGCCGTCAACTGATCCAGACAACGCCCGTTGTGCCCGTCACTGTCCAGCCGTCTGCTGTCTCTTCCAGGATAAAGGTCTGGCCGCCACCCGCCAAACTGGCGACATAGATGCTGCCGGAGACCAGCAGCGTGCCGTCCGCTTGCGGATGTATGTTGCCGAGGGTGATGAGGACGCCCTCGCCCTCGATCCTGCCATCTTCTGGCCTGAGCGGAACATCCTCGCGGCGCTCCACCCACACCCACTGCGCGGGCAGGTCGGCCAACTGTGCGACCATGGCTTGCCGGGTCGCTGCATTGATAGGCTGAGCAGGCAGTTGCGCAAGACCGGGATCGCCGATGCGGTCATCGGTCTGGCCGATCAGGTAAACCCGGGCCGGCTGCAATGCGCCGCCAAAAGTGTCATCGATCGTGTAAATCCGCCGCACAACGGCAGCATAGACCTCAGCCGCATTGATGGACGCACTGGTGGCGACATTGGACAGTTCGCTTGCTGCTGCATCGGATGGGTTGTCCAGCGTTGCCAGCGGCGTGCAGCCAGCCAGCAGCACAACCAATAGCACAACCAACAGCATGAGCAACCAGGAAAACGAAACCATGTTGGTTAGCCGGCTGCCGTTCATGACAATCTTCTCCTTCCCTGTGTCTCCATCAGCGCAACGGAATGAGAGGTTGTACCCTTGCTTGAATCTTCATCTGTGCCTGGAGTGATTCCATTCCCCGCTGAGCTTGTTACAGTGAAGATACACCAAAACCGGCGTCCGGCCACAAAATCTAGCCAGCCGTAAAGACGCCGCAAGTGAATCATCCACAAGGAGGCCACGATGGCAAAGCTTGATGTCAATGAGAAGGCGCTCAAAAAGGCGCACCAGTTTCTCAAGAGCCACCACTATGTGCTGGAGAGTGACTGGAACGCTGCGCAGCCCAGCAGTGACGCGGAAAATGAATATCAGGAGGCCCATGGATGGGAAGCCTACGGCGAGTGGTTTTTAGCCATTGAACCCGATGCGAACCCCGAGACCAAAGAGCGTTACAAATTCCCCTACGGTGATTTTCAACGGCTGCATCGCAGCGGGCTGATTGCCGCCAAACAGCGCGCCGCCCAGTATGACTATACCGCCATTGAGCAAGCCGCCGACGAATTGTTGAGCAAACTTGATGCGGACTAGCGGGAGTCGGGCGCTGCGTCCAACGCGTGCAGGCGCGCCAGCAGCAGGTCACGCTCGCGCGCATTTTGCGTCAACGCCGCGGCGCGTGCGAATTCGGCGCGCGCTTCCTCGTTGCGCCCCAGCCGCGCCAGCAGATCGCTGCGCACGCTGGGCAGCAGGTGATAACCGGCCAGCGCCGGCTCCGTATTCAGCAGGTCGACCAATTCCAACCCCACCGCCGGGCCGTAGGCCATACCCAGGGCAACGGCGCGGTTCAACTCCACGATCGGCGACGGTGTGAGTTGCGCCAGCGCATCATAGAGCGCGGCGATCTGTTGCCAGTCGGTGGCTTCAGCGGTGCGCGCCCGCGCATGGCACGCGGCGATGGCGGCCTGCAGCGCATAGGGGCCGTGCGCGCCGCCAAGCTTCTCCGCCCGCTGGAGCGCAGCAAGCCCGCGCTGGATGAGCAGATAGTCCCAGCGTGCGCTATTCTGGTCGAGCAGCAGGATCGGCTCGCCGGCCGGGCCGGGGCGTGCACGCAGCCGCGACGTCTGCAGCTCCATCAGCGCCACCAGACCGTGCACCTCTGGCTCCCGCGGCGTCAGTTCGGCGAGGATACGCCCCAGTCGCAGCGCATCCTCGCAAAGGTCAGGGCGGATCCACGCTTCGCCGGCCGTCGCCGCGTAGCCCTCGTTGAAGATCAGGTAGATCACTGCCAGCACCGCAGAGAGGCGCGCATTTCTGGCCGCCGCGTCCGGCAGTTCAAACGGAATGTTAGCGGCGGCGAGGGTGCGCTTGGCGCGCACGATGCGCTGAGCGATGGTGGACTCCGGCGTCAGGAAGGCGCGGCCAATTTCCGCGGTGGTCAAGCCGCCCAGCAGCCGCAGCGTCAGCGCCACCCGCGCCTCGGTGGAGAACGCCAGGTGGCAGGCGATGAAGATCAGCCGCAGCAGATCGTCGCCGGCGTCATCGACAATGGTCTGCCCACCATCCACCGCAGCCTGGTCCTGCTCCGCCTCAAGCTGCCGGCCCAATTCGGCATATTTGCGCGCCGATACCTGGTCACGCCGAATGCGGTCGATCGCCCGCCGTTTCGCCACCGTCATCAGCCAGGCGCCCGGCCGCTCCGGCACACCTTCGTCGGGCCACTGTTCCAGCGCCGCCACCAGCGCATCCTGCGCCAGGTCTTCGGCCAGACCGACATCACCCACCAGCCGCGCCAGCGCGGCGATCAGCCTGGCCGACTCGATGCGCCAGACCGCGTCGATGGTGCGCTGGATGGCGGGTACTGTCATGAGATTTACCGCTTACTTTGCCGGGGCAGAAGTCCGGCTTTCAGTATACTTGATTTTAGAAAGCCGGACTCCTTGTTGGCAATTGCGCGCCATCTCCTACGCCTTCGCCGCGGTTTGTGTGCGCATCCGATCTTCCTGTTCGCGCAGATCGGGCGTCAGTTCCTCGCCGAAGTCCTCCGTCTCAAAGACCTGACGCAGCTCTAGCTGGCCGTCCTGGAAGGGGCTGCGTTTCGCCCACTCCACGGCTTCCTCCATCGACTTCACCTGCCAGATCCAGAAGCCGGCGATCAGCTCCTTGGCTTCGGTGAAGGGGCCATCGACCACGTTGCGCTCCTTGCCAGAAAAGTAGACGCGCACGCCTTTGTTGCTGGCCTGCAAGCCTTCACCCGCCAGCATCACGCCCGCCTTGACCAGTTGCTCGTTGTACGCGCCCATTTCAGTCAGCATCTCCGTGCTGGGCATCACACCTGCTTCGCTCTCTTCGCTGGCTTTGACCAAAACCATGACTCGCATTGTGTGTTCTCCTTGTGTAATGTTGGTTCAACTGGAGCGGCAGATTCCCCGCTCTACAGATACGTCGAACAAGCCGCCCCGGAATTCGACATGAGTTTTTGGGAAACTGACGATTATTCGTCAGCAAAGGTCAATCCCTTGGCAGCCAGCACCTGGCGCAGTTGTCCGATCGCCTTGGGGCCCATGCCGTGCAGCCGTAAAAGTTCCGTCTCGCTAACCTGCGTCAGTTGCTCCAATTGTTGAATACCGGCCGCGGTCAACGCTCGCAACGCCGGCGCGCTGACCTTTGGGAGATCGCTGGTTTGATTGCTTGATTGTGTCATTATTACGACTACCTGAGTTCCTGCGTGTCGAAATACGACCAGGCATCCAGTTCGGGCGGCTCGATGTCCAGTTGCGTGAGAATCGCCATGATCTGCGCGCGGTGTTCGGTGGCATGGTTGATCGCCTGCGTGAGTAGCACGGCCTTGGGAACCTGGATCGGCCCGATGACGCCTCCATTGTCCCACTGGATTTCCACGCTGTCGGCTGCCTGCACGGTGGGCGCCCATTCGATCAGCCCCTCGCCGCTGTGGCGGAGCCATTGCGCCATTTCGGCAAAATCCAAAGGCGGCGCGTCTTCAGGACTGCGATAGGGCTGGCCGGTGCTGATGCGCGCAAAGTAGGAACGTTCAGAGCGGACCATGTGCTGCAGCGTGTCAGCAATCGAGCCGTAGCCGCCCACCGCGCTGGCCTGAAGCTGCTCCTCGCTCAACGTGCTGCACAGTTCCAGAAGCTGGAGATTGGCCCACAGGTGATGGCGAAAGAGTGTGTTTAAAACAGGATAGGGTTGCATGGTTTCTCCTTCATGTTTGATCTCTTTACTTGTAGATTGCTGCTTGTGAGTTTATCTTATAACCCAGAATTTCGATCTTGTCGCTACAACATCAGGGTGGCCCCAAAAATTCGGCAGCCTAATGCGTAGGTCGGGCTATCAGCCCGACGTAGCGATATAGTAGGTCGGGCTATCAGCCCGACGTAGCTTCCAATCATCTTGTTGTGCGTTATCGTCACCCGCTGGCCAGACCTGCTGCCAGTCGGCTGCCACCCGATGGTTGACGCAACCCCGTCGGGCTAATAGCCCGACCTACACTGTCTGGCCAGACCTGTTGCCGGTCGGCTGCCACCCGATCGTTGACGCAACCCCGTCGGGCTAATAGCCCGACCTACAATATCCACATCCATTTAGAACAAATGCTCTACCCATTATATAGGTTTACTTCAAATTGGCAGGGTTTGGCTTCCATGTTCCGACAGGATATACATCCTTTCGCGCACTATCGGATTCTCCCATAGGGCTGTGTGATATAATTCACACCCATGAAAGCCTTTATTGTCATGGGGCGCACACTGAAAGGCGCCTACGAAGAGTTCTTCCTGGTAGTTGGCCTGAGTCTCGTTTTTTGGGCGGGCACGCTGCTGGTCATCACCGCGCCGATGACCTGGGCGGGCGTCAACTACGTCGGCAACCGCATCGCCAACTATCGGCGCGCCGGATTTGATTTCTTTTGGGATGGCGCCAAACAATTTATCGGGCGAGGCGCCTTGCTCTGGCTGCTGGTGATAGTGGCGCCACCGGTCATGGTGGGCAGCGTCAACTTTTACCTGACCAACGGCGGCTGGATGATCGTGCCTGGGTTCATTACGCTGTGGCTGTTGGTGTCGTCGCTGCTGGCTGGGCAATATTTCTATCCGCTTTTCTGGCAGCAGACTGAGCCGACCTTAGGGTTGGTGCTGCGCAACAGTTTTCTGCTGGTGGTGCGCCATCCGCTCTATTCGTTGCTGATGCTCCTGTTCCAACTGGCGCTGGTGACGTTGAGCGTGGTGCTGGTGGTGCCGGTGCTGCTGCTCCTGCCTGGTCTGCTTGTCTTGAGCCACAACTTCGCATTAGTCGGTTTATTACAAGAGATGGATCTCGCCCCGAAGCCGCCGGAAATGTCGGGCACATGAGCGGCCTGGAAGAAGACTTGCCGATGAATTTCGCTCCTGCCAACCGCATCGTCACCGTGGCTGCCATGCAGGCGATCGAGCGTAGCGCGGACGCGGCCGGCCATTTCTTCGCCACGATGATGGAGATCGCTGGCCGGCGCGTCGCCGAGGCGATTCTGGCGAGATTTGGTCGTGCTTCCTATTTGGTGTTGGCGGGCCCGGGCAACAACGGCGGCGACGGGCTGGTGTGCGCTCGCTATCTTCACGCAGCCGGCGCCGCGGTGCGCGTCTATCTCTGGCAGCGCGCCACCGACGCGGCGCATGACTACGAACAGCATTACGCAAAGCTGACCGCGCTGGGCGTGCCGACGGCGCGTGCGGATGACGATCCTGAATTTGTCACGCTGCGTCGCTGGCTGGAGGCAGGGGTCGTGGTGGATGCGTTGCTGGGCACTGGCGCCAATCGACCGATTCACGGACAATTGGCCGCCCTGCTGACGGAAGTGGAGCAGGCGCAGGCAGACAGTGACGCGCGGTTGCACGTCGTCGCCGTCGATTGCGCCAGCGGCATGAACTGCGACGACGGCGCGCTCGACCCACACACGCTGCTCCCAGAGCTGACCGTGACCTTTGCCTATGCCAAGTGTGGGCACTATATGTTTCCCGCAGCGAGTGCTGTCGGTGAATTGATGGTGGCCGACATCGACATCGATCCGGCATTGGCCGCGGAAGTGCGCACCTTTGTGTTAGATGAAGCCCAGGTGCGCGCCTGGCTCCCCGCACGGCCGGCGAATAGCCACAAAGGCGCGTTTGGCAAGGTGATGCTGGCAGTCGGCAGCGAAGCGTATCCTGGCGCATCCTATCTTGCCAGCGCCGCGGCTGCACGCACCGGCGCCGGCCTGGTCACGGTGGCGACGATCCGCTCGGTGTGGCAGTTGGTGGCGGCTAAATTGCCCGAACCAACCTACCTTTTTCTCCCGGAGGCGTCCGGACCGAACGGCGCCGTGATCGCGGGCGAGGCAGCCGCGGTGGTGGCGAATGCATTGCCGGGCTATCGAGCGTTGGTGCTGGGCTGTGGCCTCGGCAACACGCCGACGACGCAGGCATTTGTGGCCGAACTGCTGGCGCAGCCGCTGCCCGCCACCGTGATCGACGCGGACGGTCTGAACGCTTTGGCAACGCACGCAGATTGGCCGCAACGCCTGCCGCCGCGCACCGTGCTGACGCCCCATCCCGCGGAAATGGCGCGTCTCTGTGGGCTGTCCGTGGAGCAAGTCCTCGCGGATCGCTGGATGCTGGCGCGCAAAATGGCAGCAGCATGGCGTTGCACGCTGCTGCTGAAAGGGCCGTACACGCTGATCGCCGAACCGTCGGGCTGGTTGGCAGTGCTGCCGGTGGCCACGCCGGCGCTGGCGTCGGCTGGCTCCGGCGACGTGCTGGCGGGCGTCATCGGCGGCTTGCTGGCGCAGGGGCTGGCGCCGTTCGCGGCCGCGTGCGTGGGCGCAGGGCTGCACGGCATGGCCGGTCTTGCCTGCGGCGCCACGATTGGTGTAGCCGGTGTGCTGGCTTCCGACCTGCTGCCTACGCTGCCCTCGGTGCAACATCGGCTGCGCACAGCATCACCGCCGGCGCGGCCAGGGTCCACGGGAGAAGAAGCATGACGCCCGACGTCATGACCGCCGCGAACACACGCATCGTCGTCGACACCAGCAGCAACGTGCCCGACGACTTGCTGGCGCGCTATCGGATGCTCGAAGCGCCGACGCTGGTCATCTTTGGCGAGGAGTCCTATCGCAACAAACATGAGCTGAGTGAGCAGGATTTCTATGTGAAGCTTGCCGCCAGCAAGGTGCTGCCGACAACCAGCCAGCCGCCGCCCAGCTACTTTGCCGAGCTGTACCGGCAAGCCTTTGCGTCGGGTGCAGAGCATATCTTTGTCGTCACCGTGACCAGCAAGCTTTCCGGAACGTTTCGCTCTGCGCAGATGGCGACGCAGGAATTTGGCGCCGAACGCTTCACCTTGTGGGACTCCAACAGCATCAGCATCGGCAGCGGCTGGCAGGCGATCATGGCCGCACGGCTGCTGGAGCAAGGCGTCGCCCGCGAGGACTTTTTGCGCAAGATGGGCAAATTGCGCGGAGAGATCGTTGGCTTTGCCGCCCTGGAGACGTTAAAATATGTCGCGCGGAGCGGGCGCGTCGGCAATTTGCAGGCAGGCGTCGGCGAATTACTCCAGGTCAAACCGATTTTGGAATTGTGGGATGGTGCGGCCACGGTCATTGCGCGTGTGCGCGGCCGCAAACGCTCGCTGCAAGAGGTGATCGACTGTCTGCACAACTTCTATGGCGACCGCCCGCTCAACATCGGCGTCATCCACGCCAACGCGCAGAAGGATGCCGAGGCGCTGCTGGCGCAAGCGCATACGGTGCTGACCATCGATGAAGTGCAATTCAGTGACATCGGCCCGGCCATTGCAGCACTGGCGGGGCCGGGTGTGGTAGGGCTGGCCGGATGTCCAAACGATCTCGGATTCTAGAGGGTGGACTATGTTATGAATATCGCATTAGACGCAATGGGTGGCGACAACGCCCCAGAAGCGATTGTTGCCGGCGCGGTGGAAGCCGCGCGCATTTACGGCGTGACAGTCTCGTTGGTAGGCAGACCCGATGTGATCGAGGTCGAGCTGAAGAAACACAATACACAAGGGCTTGACCTGCCGATCGTGGCGGCTTCGCAGGTCATCGAAATGAACGAAAAGCCGGCCGCGGCCGTGCGCACCAAGACCGACAGTTCCATGGTCGTCGGTTGTAAATTGGTGAAGCGCAATGAGGCGCAGGCGTTTGTCTCCGCAGGCAACACCGGCGGCGCGCTGGCCGCGGGCATTCTGCATATTGGGCGCATCAAGGGCATTCTGCGCCCCGCGCTGATCGGGCCGTTCCCGACGCTCAAGGGCGCGTGCATGATTCTGGACGTCGGCGCCAATGCTGACGTGCGCCCGGAGCATATCCAGCAATTTGCAATCATGGGCACGATCTACGCGCGCGATGTGATGGGCGTGGCGCACCCGGCGGTGCGCATTCTCAGCAACGGCGAGGAGGCCGGCAAGGGCAACCAACTGGTGATCGAAAGCTTCAAACTGCTGGAGCAAACGCCCAGCATCAACTTCCAGGGCAATATCGAGAGCAAAGAGATTCCCACGGGTCTGGCTGATGTCGTCGTCACCGATGGCTTTACCGGCAATATCTTTGTCAAAACTGCGGAGACCACCGCACGGCTGATGACCCAGGTGATCACCGAAGAGATCAAGAAAAGCCCGTTGGCGATGGTGGGTGCACTGCTTGCGCGCAAGTCGTTGGGGCGCGTGCGCGAGCGGATGGACGACAGCCACTACGGCGGCGCGGTGCTGCTCGGCCTCTCCAGCGTGGTGATTGTGGCGCATGGACGCAGCAACGCCTTTGCCATCCGCCACGCGATCCGCGTCGCCAAACAGTCGGTGGAGCAAGACTTACTTACCAAGATTCAGCGCGGCATTGCCGTCGTCGAACAGGAACAACCCGCCACGCACGCGGCCCCATCCTCTTCATAACCGTGCGCCATGCATGAAATGGTCAATCCATGAAAATTTATCGAAACGCAGCTCAAATCAAGAAAAAAGAAACGCTTGGCCGCCGCTTTAGCCTGGCCGGACTAGCCATCCTCTTTGTCGGCCTGCTGGCGAGTTTTGTGCCGACCTGGCTGCCGCCGGATCAGCCACTGCAAGCAGGCTTTACGGGCTTTCTGCAACTCTACTGGTCATGGATCAGCTTTGCTGCGCTGGCGACCGGCTTTATGCTCGCCAGCATCGGCAGCTACTACATCAACCGCTTTGCGCGGCGGCGCTGGCCGGGCAGCCGCTTCTACGAGCGCCCGGACGAAGTGCTGGAGCGCAACATGAAGGGCTTCGATGACAAGTACAACTACTTCGCCATGAGCCTGCCGGTCGGTTATGCAGTGGCCGGGCCTAACGGCGTCACTGTCCTTGCCGTGCGCTCGGACAAAGGGCGGGTCATCGTCAACGGCGACAAGTGGCGCGAGCCGTTCAGCTTTGGGCGCATCTTTACAATTTTTGCGCGCGAAGGCGTGGGCAACCCCGCGCAGGATCTGGAGGAGCAGAAGCAGAAGATTCGCCAGTTGCTGGGACAGGGCCAGGAAGGCGCTGGCGTCGACCCGCTGCTGGCGTCGGTGCCGGTCGACGGCGCGGCGGTCTTTCTCAACCAGGAGATCCAGCTTGAACTGAACAACCCCACCGTGCCCGCGCTGCGCGCGGACCAACTCAAGGATCACGTGCGCGCGCGCGCCAAAGAAGTCAGGCTGTCGAACGCCACGGTGCGCGCGCTCAACGAGCGGCTGGTCAGCCAGGCAACCTATCAGGAAATGGTGGCGGAGGCGTGACCGCCTTGCCCTGAAGGAGTTGCAAGGGGCGAACGTACAGATTGAAATAAGCTGAGGGTTGACCAATGAAAACAACGCATCCCGATCCCCCGCTGGTTGCCCGCCAACCTTTGGTGGACCAGGTGCTCGACCGCCTGACCCGGCCCGACGACGTGCGCGAAAGCCCCAGAATGTTTGCGCTGCCCGGTTTCTACGGCGTCGCCGGCATCGGCAAGAGCCGCCTGCTCCACGAAATCGAGGAGCAGGCATTGGCTGTCACCCCCTATGTCGTTGCCTTCGACTTCGACCGCCGCGCCACGAATGCGCCCGGCACGCCATGGAACTTTCTGCTGCGCCTGATTCAGGAGCTGGCGGCGATCGACCGCCGGCAGCGACGTTGGTGGCAGCGCTGGCGCAACCCGCGTCGCAGGCGATCATCGCCCGCAACGACAGCGTGATCGAAGCGGTGCGCATGAGAATCACCGGCGCCGGGGAGCAGCGCATCGAAAGCGACAACAGCAAGATCACCGATATCGACATGACAATCGAGTGACATCCGGCAGCAGGGACGCGCGGCAGCAGGTCACGCTCCCTCCGTGGCGATGGGTGTGCGCAAGGACGTGCGCGATACGTCGGGCTGGTAGCCCGACCTACGGAATTGGTTGGCTAATGGCGCGTCGCATCCAATGACATCTTTTTTGTTTCTCCTGTTAATCATTCTCCTTGCGGTGGCCGGCCTCGCCCTCTGGATGTGGGGACGGCGCCAACGCCGCGCCAGTGGCGTGCCCGCCGGTGCGGTCGTCTACAGCGACACGGGCGCGGAGCAGGCGGTGGCGCAGCCGCTGATCAGCCGGCGCTACGGGTTGATCGGCAAGCCGGATTATCTGGTGGAGGTGACGGAACAGGGGCGGCGCACGCTGATCCCGGTGGAGGTCAAAAGCGGGCGCGCGCCCGCAAGCCCGCGTGAATCCCACGTGCTGCAACTCGCCACCTATTGTCTGATTCTGGAAGACCTGCATGGGGCGGCGCCCGCTTACGGCATTCTGCGCTATGCGGACGGCGCGTTCACGGTGCCCTACACGCCGGAACTGCGCCGCGCGGTGCTCGCCGCCGCCGCGTCTATCCGCGCTGGACGCACCGCAGTCGATCTGCCGCGCAGCCATCAAGACCAGGCTCGTTGCACGCACTGTGGTTATCAGGATGCCTGCGGCGCGCGCTGGAGCTTATCAGGATAGGCAGCAATGGCGGGCGAGACCCCCGCGCGCCCGCGCTCGCTGGAGCTTAGCAGAGTAGACCCCAAAAATTGGGCAGTTACAAGTTTACTTTGGCCGTGGCGTCGGCGGGCGCGGCAGTTGGCGTGGGCTTGGCGTTCAGTACGGCGGCCAGCCATTGCCGCCATGAAAGGCGGGGCGCCATTGCGTCCCTGGCCGTCGTCGGCGCGCACGAATACAGCGTCCGGTCACATTGATGCAGCCGCACCATTTCCGCCTCGAAAATTCGTTCGCCTTCATACGGTGACATCATAGAGAACCTCCTGGGTGAATCGTGTGCGAGGGGCGAGTTGCGAGGGGCGATCAGGCCAACCCTCGTAAAGGTCGAACCTTCCTGGAAGCTGCGAGCTTCCAGGAAGGTGGGTGATCTAGGGGTGGCGCTACTCGCGCGTTCCTGACGACTTGTAAATCTCCGCTTCACGCGACGAGAAGCGATAGCGATTCCACGTTACCTGGCCCTTGCTGTTCGGCTCGAACATGGGGCCTTTGACGTAGGGCTTGACCAACGCGTTGAAGATGCCATGATAGATGGGCACCAGCGCCACGTCCTCGATCAAGATGCGTTCGGCCTGCTGATAAAGTTCGTTGCGCTTGGCTTCATCGTTGAGCACCTGGCCCGCCTCGCACAGCAGGCTATTGTACTCGGCGTTGTACCACGTGTGCCGGCCAGGCATCAGCGACAGGTCGGCGTCCGGCGCCTCACACCCACCCCACACGCTGAGCATGTTGCTGCCATCCACGAAGTCGAATTCGTAGGGCACCAGGGCAAAGAGGAAGTCGCCGCTCTGCTCACGTTTCTGTGCACGCAGCGCGTCCATGTAAGAGCCATAGTCAAGGTTCTGGATCTCGATCTCAAGGTTGAGGTTCTCCTTGAGCATACTGGCGATCGCTTCGGCGGCGTTGGTCAGCGCAGGATTGGCTTCACGCGTGTAGAGCGTCAGCTTGGGGAAGCCTTCGCCATCTGGGAAGCCGGCGTCCGCCAGCAGTTGCTGGGCTTTTGCCGGGTCGAACGCCTGCACGTCCTTCAGCCCTTCGACATTCTCGCCAGGGAAGCCGGGCGGGTTCATGGAGTAGGCAGGGACAGCCTGGTATTGCAGCGGCCCATTGACGATTTTGTCGCGGTCGATGGCATGGCTGAATGCCTGGCGCACCTGCAAATTATCGAACGGCGCATTCCAGGCGTCGAAAAAAAGATAGTAGGTGATGAAGTTTGGCCACGAGACCAGGTCCTTCTTCAGTTCGGGGTTGGCCATGATCTCGGCCATCGCGGAGGGCGGCAGGTCGTCTGTGTAGCCACCGCCGACCGCGTCAAGCTCATCGTTCTTGTAAGCGGCGAAGCGCACCTGCGGATCCATGAAATCAACGACTACTTTGTCCACCATCGGCGGGTAGGGGCCGGTGTACTTGTCGTTGGCAATAAATGTCAGGCGCTTGCCCTTTTCGTAGCTCTCCAGCACAAAGGGGCCAGCGGAGACGTAGTTCTCGGGGTTGAGCGCCCACGTCCCGTCATCCAGGCGATCCTTGACGATATGCTGCGGCACGACCCAGGCATCGGCCATGATCTTGATCAGAAAAGGCACGGGATAGTCGGTCTCGATGGTAAAGGTGTGATCGTCCACCGCCTTGACGCCCAATTCCTCCGGCGCCACTTCGCCACTGACGACCTGCGCCCAATTCTTGATGCCCATCATGCTGTAGAACCACTC
>Ga0073899_10000258_pt1 | contig 49046 bp, 28 predicted proteins | sample KloWWTmetaKNB5Ph_FD_88975 | JGI IMG/M metagenome (GOLD analysis project Ga0073899, IMG submission 88975) | Active sludge microbial communities from Klosterneuburg, Austria, studying microevolution and ecology of nitrifiers - Klosterneuburg... | ecosystem: Engineered > WWTP > Aerobic digester >... | reverse complement strand
GAGCGTGTAGGTCTGCGTGCCACCGGGGCAGACATCGCGGGCACTGACGCCGGGCACGCCTTCACCGTCGAGATAGACCTCGCGTACGTTGCGCACGTCCCAGCGCAGCACGGTGCACTGTCCGCCGTCGATGCTGTTATTGTCGGCCCAAAAGTTGATACTGTAGTCGGCATTGCCGTTTACATTGATCGTGATCGGGAACTCCTGCGTGGCGCCGTCCTGCCGGGTGATGCGAAGAAGGTAGGTGCTGCTGCTGCCTGGGCAAACGTTGCGTGTGTCATGGCCGCCGACGCCCTGCGCGTTGCCGCCTTCCACAAAGTAAACCGCGGCGACGTTGTCCACATCCCAACGAATGGTGGTGCATTGGCCTGCGTTGATATAATCGGCGTCGGCGCGCAGGTTGGGGTTGACCTCAGCCGGCGGTGGCGGCGGCGGCGGATTGGGATCGGGCACCTGGATGCCTACCCAGGTTGCCTCGCCAAAGTACTGGTAGGCGCTGTTGCGCATCTGCCAGAAACCCTGAAACGTTCCGTAGGTCTGTGGCGCCTGCAGTTGGGCGTAGATATCTACACTCTCACCAGGCTGAACCGTGCGTCCCACCGGCACGGCGCTGCCGCCCATCGCCGCTTCAATGCGGTTGCCGTTAACATAGGCCAAAGCAAAGTCCGGCTCCCAGGCGCACGTCCCGGAGTTTTGCAGCCGCCAGCCCTTGGAGAAGTTCTGCCCCGGCGCCATGATCGGCGGCGCGGTCATGTTGGCGTCATCCAGGTTCAGGTCGGCGATGTAAGTCATGCTGTGGATGCAGGATGCGGGCGTCGGTTCAGGAATGACCACATTCTCCACCGTCGCCGCGTCTTCGTCCGGCGTGACAGCGCCCGGGTTGACCTGCAGGTACGCGTCGATCAACTGGGCAAACGCACCGCTGCTTTGAATCGACAACAGGGCCTGGTTCAGCTCAGCGGTCAGGTCAGAACCCTTTGGCACAGCAATGGCAAACTGCTGCTTGTAAAAGTTTTCGCCAGCCAGGCGCAATTCGTCACCACTTTGCCGCATCGCGGCGGCGGCAGTCTGCTGCCCCACCAACCCGACATCCAGCGCGCCGTTGCGCAAATCACGCACAATCGCACTGGGGGTCGCATAAGTTATCAAATCTTCTTGCTGGATGTATCCCTCGTCCACGAGGAATTGTTGCGCCCATGCCTGGAAAGTTGTGCCGCGCTGCACGCCAATGGTGGCGCCGGCCAGATCAGTCGCCGAGCGCACAGTCCCGGTAAAAGCTGTGCCAGCCAGCGCCGATGTTTCGCCCAGGTAGTAGATATTGGTAAAGTCCACCAATGTCTGGCGTCCCGGTGTGACGGAGATCGCTCCGATAGCGGCGTCTACCTGACCCAGACGCAGTGCATCGAGGAGCCCGTCGAACGCATAGTCTCTGAATTCGACGGGCACACCGAGTTCGTCGCCAAGCGCCTTGGCAAGCGCAATGTCGAAGCCATCCAGCTCGAACTTGCTGTTGTAGAACTCAAAAGGCGGATAATCGGCGGCCGTGCCGAAGACCAATTTACCGGCCGTTTGAATTTGCTGCCAGTGGGCAGCGGGTGTGGCAGCAGGAGCCTGCCACGCCCGCTGCCCACTGGCAGCAGACAGGAGCATAGGCGCTAACGCCATCATGGCGGCGAGACTTCCGAGCACTATTCGCCAGAAGGCACTGTGTTTCATACGATATCCTCCGCATCTGGTTGGCCAGCCTGGCCAATTCGTGAACCCGACGCGCGCAGATAGTGCTCTCCCCCAGCTATCAAAACGCTAGAGAAAGCAGCGCGCCGGCGCCACCATAACAGAATTACGCAAGGCTGTCTTGAGCAGAAAAGTACTAGATCAGGGTTCGTCAGGCGTGGCAGCTTTCGGAAGCACTCCTAGTCCCTGCGCCTCGACAACCGCGGCGCGGCGAGAAGCTACACCCAGTTTGGCATAGAGATTTGCCAAGTGATTGCGCACGGTATGGGTTGAAACCACGAGGGAAGCAGCAATCTCGTCATTTGACAAGCGGCGGGCCAGCAGTTCAAGAATCTGAAGTTCCCGGGGGGTGAGCTTTTCGTAGTGCGGTACAGCCAGGCCGCCAATTTCAGGCGAAGCGGGCGGATCGGTTACCGCAGCCGTAGCGGCGCCGTTTCCGATCGCTTCAAGGATCATGCGCACTGGGCGATTGAGCGTGGGTTCCGTCGCGAGGCGACGGAGCAGCCCTGTCATGGTGTGCCCCTGTTCAATGAAGACGAACGGTGTGCTTTGTGCTGCCGCCAGACGGACAACCGGCCGGAGCAGCCGCAGGCTTTCCGCCTCCCGACCCTGCGCATGTGCGAGCAGGCTTTGCAGCGCCTTCACTTCGAGATGGAACGCGGCGTCATGATATTCGGCAGTGATGGCAGCCAATTGTGCCAGTGCTTCCTGGGCTTCCTGCAGCGCTGCCGGCGATCCATCGGCCAATTTGCAGCGCACCCAGATCAGGGATTCCAGCGGCTTGCCGGGGATAACCGGTGGGAAGGGGCGGGCGTGCGCCCAGGGGAGCGCGCTCCTCTTATCTCCGCGCTGCAAGGCGGCAAAGGCTTGCAGCGCTTCAACCGTGCGCAGCATTTCGGCGCTTCCGTGCTGCAAGGCAAAGCGTTGCAGCCGTTCGAGCGCGGCGGTCACTGTGCGGCGGTGATCGGGGTCTCGGTTTCCAACCAGCAGGATGTAAAGGTAAACCTGCGCCAACAACAGCGCCGTGCGTACAGCCTGCAAATCGGCGGCGTTGGCAGCGAAATGACTGTCCGCCTGTTCGATCTGATTGCGCATGCAGGCCATAATGCCCAGTAAAGCATGCGCCAGGTTCTGGCTCAGCTTGAGACCACTTTCGCCCGCCAAAGTGAGGTAAATCTCTCCTGCCCGTTCTGCCTGATCAAGCTGCAAGGTGTAGATGTAGTGCAGTGTCAGTGCATTGAGCAGGCGCAGAGTGAGCGCATCAGGACGGAGCCCCTGGGTATCCAAAGCTCGCTCAAGCAGATCTTCCGCCTCTCGCAGGCGCCCTTGCCAGCGGTAGATGCGCGCCAGGTTGATCAGCGCAAACCCGCGCCCCTGGACATGATCCGCCGGCAGCAGCGCCAGTGCCTGCTCCGCCGAAGCCTGCTGTTCCGCCAGCGACGCGTCAGAGACCAGGTAATAGCTGCGTGCGGCGTGGATTTCACCCCAGACCGTTTGCACCAGCGCCGGGTTGATAGACGTAGCAGAACTTTCAAGCAGGCGCGCCGCGTCTTCAGTGCACTTGCCCATTATCGCCCATTGGCTGTGCAATTCCGCCAGCCAGCACTGCAACATCAGCAGCGCGGGCCGCACCTTCACCAGCGCCGGCGGCAGCAGCCCAACCAGGTGCTGGAGCAGTTGTATCTCCTCTCTCCGGTAGAGCTCAACCAACGACTGCTCCAGTTGATCGGCGGCGTGAGATTGCATATCAGCCGCAAGATACGCCTGCATACTTTCTGTGATATAGCCGTGCTCTCCGTACCAGCCCGCCGCACGCGCATAAAGCTGCTTGATCGACGCTGGCGGGCGCGCCAGGCGAAGTTGTTTGGCGAGACACGCCTGAAACTGAGGATGGTAGCGGTACCAGCCATCTTGTTCGCCAATTTCGGTAATAAAAAGGTTGTGCTGCACGAGCTGTTGGAGCAGCGCAGCGCTGCTGTCCACCTCTCCCGCGCAGCTGCTGCACACCGTGTCGCACAGCGCTGGGTGGAGCGTTGTAAGGATGGAACTCTCCAGCAGAAAAGTGAGAATTCGATCTGGGAGATTTGCCAGCACTTCCTGCATAAGGTAGTCGAAGAGCAGATGCTGGCTGCGGCGTTCCACTTCCGGAATACAGCACGCGCGGTCGTCATTTGTCTTGGCGACAAGCATCAGCAACCGCAGTCCAGCTACCCACCCCTCCGTTTTGGCATACAGCGACGCAACAGTCGCCGCATCTGCCGCGTGCCCAAAGACGTTCTCCAGCAGTTGGCCGATTTCTGGTGGGGTGAAGGCAAGCTGCGAGGCGCCAAACTCCATCAATTGATTAGCCGCCCGCAATCTGCCCAGCGGCAAGGCGGGAACGGTGCGCGCAATCACCACCAGATGCAGCAGCGGCGGCGGATGGCGCACGACAGCAGCCAGCAAGGCGTGGATGGCGGGCGCATGAATGTGATGAAAGTCATCCAGAACCAGTGTGAGGCGCTGCGACATCTGCGCAAGATCGGCAAGGAGTAGTGCCGCCAGGTGACTGGGAGACGGCATATCGACCCCGTGCAGCCCCGCTGTAACCTGGCTGCACGCACCAGGCAGCACGCGCTCGATGGCAGCAACCAGATAAGTCACGAAGGTAAAAAGCTGATCGTCATCTTCATCAACTGAATACCAGGCAACCAGCCCGGTTGGCGCGTTTACTGTAGCCGGCGTTTGAGCCATCTGCGACCGCAGCCACACAGCAACCGTTGTTGTCTTTCCATAGCCAGCCGGAGCGCAGAGAAGCATCACCACCTGCGCGCGTGACACTTCCAGCATGCGCGCAACATCTGGCCGCAGCACCAGATCGTTGGGCAGGCGAGGGATGGAGAGCTTGGCTTCGATGATCGTGCGTGTGCCGGCTGAAGCGGTCATGACGGTAGAAAGTGTACCAGACGGATGGCTGAACACAATAGCTGCTCTTCTGATGTGGGGCGTGTCTCGGATTTTTGGGAACGCACTCTTATCATGTTGGGCGTGTCTTACCGCGCCCGATAAATGATGGCGCCATCAGGGCAATCGTACTCACCACCGTACGCGGCGCCTGCGGCCTGATGCGCGCCGCCATCGCCCTGCCAGCATGGTGCCGCGCGCCACGCCCGCGGCATAGCCACCGGGCACGGAGATCAGCACCCACTGCGCGGCCGGCAGCAGCGCGTGCACGGTTAGCCAACAAGTCATCGACCTGCGCCAGCGCCGCGGCCGCCTGCTGGGCGCCTTCGGTCAACAGCCCGCTTTGCGGCTCGCATCCGGTCAGGAGAGCCTGAATGCAAGGAGCCAGTCAAGCCCGTCAAGCGCGCGCCGGAGATCAGCGCCACTCTGCTCCGGCGTCTTTCCCGCCGTGTCGATGACCAAAGGCGCCGGCTCCCACGCTTCAACCTCGCGCTGTATGACATCGTTCCAGGTGGGAAGCGTAAATCCAGGGATGTCCGCGACGCGCGATTCCACCCGCCGTCGGTGTTCGTCGACATCCGAGCAGATTACTTGGATTTCGACAAAGGGCGCCGCGGCTTGTCGCGCGGCGGCGCGCCAGGCCGCGCGCGTCAACCGCAGCGGGTTGACCGAATCGGCAACGACATTCAGGCCGAGCTGCAGATTGTCCACGGCAACCTTGTACGCGACCGTGTATCCTTCCGGCCCGATGACTGCATAGCCTGCTTCACGCAGCACGTGCTCGATGGTATCGATGCGCAGATGCATCGCCTGCAGGTCGCGTGCGAACCGTCTGGCCAGGGTGGATTTGCCGACGCCCGGCAGACCGCCAAAGATATAGAGCAAGTTACACCGTTTCTAAAAACTGGGCGACGATGCGCTGAAACTCTTCCGGGTGATCCAGATTGGGTAGATGCGCGGCATCCGCCATGACTACCTTGCGCGCCGAAGGAATCTTTGCCTCCATGTAGTCCGCCGCCGCCAACAAGTAGGGAAGATCATGGGCGCCGACAATAACGAGCACAGGAATACGCAACGCGTTTAGCTGTTCTGGCGTTGGGCGCTGGGCATTGCGCAGCCGATTGCCAAGCTGTTTGGCGTCATGCGCCAGCGCGGTGCGATTCATGGTATACGCCAGGCCGCGCATCGCCTGATCCACCTGCGCCGACGTGCGTCCCATGCCGTCGAACCAGATCTGCGTCTCCAGTTCAGCCACGAGGTCGAGATCGCCCGCCTCGTGGGCTTTTTGCACCGCTTCAAACTTGGCAGGCTCGGGCACATCCAATTCCAGACCAGCCGGGCCAGAGCCGACCATGATCAACGCCTTGACCCGCGCGGGATACGCCAGCGCAAAGTCCATCGCCAGGCCGCCGCCCATCGAACAGCCCATCAAAATGAGCGGCTGGTCAAGCTGCAGGAAATCGAGCAGCGCGGTCAAGTCTTCGAGATCGTTATAGTCGCCTGCGACCGGCTCACTCTGGCCGAAGCCGCGCAGGTCGTAGCGGACAACCTGAAAGCGGTCGGCAAAGTGCGCAAACTCGTTTTCCCACTGGCGACTGTCGGCGACGCCGGCATGGATCATCACGAACGGCGCACCTTCCCCGCCGCGTTCGTAGTAAATCTGCGCTTGATTGACGGGCGCCACGCCAGCAGTTATTTTCAGATCAGACATCGTTCATCCTCACACCTAGGTAAAGGACGCCTTCGACTGAAGTCGAGGCGCATCACTCAAGCCGGCTACGGGCAATTGTCCAGTCCACTTCAGCGGGTTTCGGATGCCAGTCTGGAATATAGTTTAAGGCGTCATGCTTTGGAAAAGCGCCTCATCTGCACTGGAGGCATCCGACGCAGATGTGATGGCAAGTATGCCTGAAATGGGCAATGCAGGCAAGCGTCAACTTGGAGTGGAGCAGGGTCTCGTCGGCTGGAGCGATTTGTTAGGAGATGTTGGCGCATTCTCTCGCAAAGACCAGAACATGACCGTCAGGGCTGCAGCGTTGTGGGCTGGCGCTCTGTTGTTGGCATTGTAGCACGAACAGTAGGGTGGCAGGCCAGTAGGGTGGAGTGTGGCTGCAAAGCGGCTACTCGGGTGCGTCGTTCACCGGCAAACCGACCAGTTCCATCAGCTTGAGCGCGTTCGTCGACACCGCGATGCCGGAATGCAGCGTATAATCAAAGGTCATGGTCGGGCCGTCTGCGCCGCGGGTGAAGTGTTCGGTGAAATAGACCTGCCGTGCGGCCGGCTTGAGCTCCGGCGCGTCGGCCAGCGTCAGGTCGTGCGTCGAGACCGCGCCGATCGCGCCGCGGCCGACCAGGTGGCTGATGATGTGGCGTGCGGCGATCTGGCGCTCCGCGGTGTTGGTGCCTTGCAGTATCTCATCGAGCAGGTACAGCAGCAGCGGGCCGCCTTGCGCTTGCTGCGCGTCGGCGCGGTCGACGATTTCCTTCAGGCGGCGCAACTCCGCCATGTAGAACGACACGCCCGCTTCCAGCGAATCCTGCACGCGCATACTGGAGATGACCGCCAGCCGCGGCAGCGTGAGTGATGCCGCGCACACCGGCGCGCCCATCTGCGCCAGCACGACGTTGACGCCGATCGCACGCAGCAAGGTGCTCTTGCCCGACATATTGGAGCCTGTCACCAACAAGTAGCTGCCGGGCGGCCCGATTTCGACGTCGTTGCCCACCGCGCGATCGGCGGGCAACAGCGGGTGCGCCAGCGCCAACGCCTTTAGCGCACCGCTGTTTTCTGCCTGGAACTCGGGGAAAACCCAGGTGGGCTGCTCGAAGTGCAAGGTGGCCAACGCCAGCAATGCTTCGGCTTCGCCCAGCGCTTCCAGCCACTCGCGCACGTGCGCGCCTGCGCTGCGCTGCCAGTGTTCCAGCAGCCACAACACGTGGAAGCTCCACAAGGTCGCCACCTCGATGGGGAAGAAGTAGATCGAGCGGCGAATATCCACCAGCGGCATCCAGCGCGCCAGGTCGCGCATCTGACGCCCCGCGCTGCGCTGATCCGCGGCCAGCCGCTCCTGTAGCTGGCGCAGGCCGGCCGCGTGCACCGGATGCGCGGTGAACAGGTCGAACAGGCCGGCATAGGAGGCAAAGACGCCCTGCTGTGCCGCGACGCGGCTGATGGCGTCACCCACCTTGCGCCCCACGCTTTGCAGCACGAACAGGTTGACGAGCAACAGTCCCAGCAGCGGCGTCAGCACCGGGTAGCCCGCCAAAAACGCCGCGAAGAACGCCAGCACGGCCAGCGGCAGCAGGCGCGCCACCCACAGCCAATGTCGATGGGCGTGCAGCCAGCTTTCTCCTTCCGCCCACGCCACAAACTGCGCGTAGCGCTCTTCGTCAGACTCAAGCAGCCGCCCGCGCACGCCGACCTCTTCGCGGAAATCAACCTGCGGCGCCAGCTCGGCGCAACTTTGCTGGCGTGCGCGCACCGTGGCAGGTGAGGCTGGCGTGAGGATCCAGCGTTGTAGGGTGCGCTTGCCGATCGGCGTGTGTGGCGTGCCCAGCAGTTGTGCGAGGCTGGCGCGACCGGTCAAATCCAGATCCGCGGCGGTGGCTGGATCGATGGCGACCGCGGGCTGAGGCGAACTCTCCATCAGCGGCGCCGGCAGCGCCTTCCAGTCGCGTGCGAGGCGCGCCAGCCCATCACGATTCAAGCCGGCGCGCAGGGAGATAGCCTGTAGCTTGCGGTTGACGCGGTTGTGCATCACCAATCCGCCGACGAAGGCGACAAAGAGCAGCACGGCCAGTGCGACCAGCCAGATGTCGCTGCGGAACGCTGCCAGCGCCAGCACAACAAACGCGGCAAAGAGCAGCAACAAGTTAAGATTGCCGATGCGCCGGCTGCGTTGATCGAGGCGTTCCTGCTCTGCGTTGTAACGGGCAAGTCGTTCTGTGTAGAGGGCGATTGGGTCAGGAAACATCAGTGCGCATCCGTCTCATCTGTGGTCTGGCTTTGTGATTATCTCTATCGTCATAGTTCACCTCAGTATACCCGAACTGCCATCAGGGGAGGGCAATCGTCTGTACTGCATCCGCATAGCGATGGCTTGCGATTGTGTGGGTGACTCCAACCCCTGCTACAATCGGGTGCTGATGGCCGCCGGGCGGATGCTTCCAAAAAGATAGGTGACCGATGAAGAATTTCAAGACAATACGAGCCTTGCGCGCCTGTTGCATGAAGATCGGCGCGCTTTTGTTGATCACGACCTTGCTGGCAGGCTGCGGGCCCTTTGGCGGCGCGTCGACTGCGCCGACCGCGCAGCCGACGCGCACGCCGCTGCCCACTTTCACGCCGACCGCTGTCGTGGTTGCTACTGCTACAGTGGCGCTTGCGGCTGTCGAACAGGCAGTTGCTGCTGACGCCCCCTTGTTGCTGCCCACGGACACGCCTGCCACCGTGGCCACGCCTACACCGGAAGCCGCGCCACCGCCCCAACTGACCATCGCGTCCGAGGCAGTCAATGTACGCGCCGCGCCTTCCACCGATGCAGCGTTGGTCGGCATGGCCACGGCGGGACAGCAGTTTGAGGTCACCGCGCGCACGCCGGCTGGCGATTGGTGGCAGATTTGTTGCGTCAACGGGGCAAAGGGTTGGGTCTTTGGCGAGCTGGCTTCAGTGACTAATGGTGAGACCGCGCCGGTGGCAAGCGATCTGCCGGCGGTGGCCGAAGTCCCGCCTGCCACGGCCGCGCCCATCGCCGTGCCCGTCGAGGCGACCCCCGAAGCTCCTGGCGAAGCGCCTACTGAGGCCGCGCCGGAAGTTGTCGCCGAAGCCCCGCCCGCGGCCGCGCCCGCGCCCGACCCGGCCGCCTCCAGCGCCGGCTGGTTTGACCCCAACGCGCAATATCAGATCGTACACTTCAAGGTGCTGGGACTGGACGAGAACAACGGAGGCATCCGCGACAGCAGCGCACAGCACCTGATCATGCTCACCGTGCTTGACGCTAACGGCAATGGCGTTGACGGCGCGGTCGTGCGCAACCTGGTGGGCGACAAGAGCGAAGTGGTCACGGGCGCCAAGGGGCCGGGCAAGGCTGAAATCACGATGTACTATGAACCCTTCAAGCTGGCGGTGGCGTCAGATCCCTCCGGCGCGGTGACGAGTCAGGTCTCCAACCAGATGGGGTTGATCTTCCCGCACCTGCCCGACATCGTGGGCAAATTGGGTGACGAGAATTACGAGTATGGCGCCTGCCCGACCCTCGACATCAAGTGCGAATGGCCGCTGGCAGCGATTCACTTTTCGTATGAAATTACTTTTCAGAAAGTAAAGTAGCTTCGCCTCTACTTTTCTGGAGGTGACAACCCAGTCCCTGGCAAAAGTTGATCATGGGATGGAACGGACGCGGCGGATCCTTGCGGATTTAATCCGAAACTTATCCCTTGCGTTTGAGGCGGCGCAGCAGTTCGTCGTTCGTGGCTGCCTTTTCGAGCAGCTTGAGCAGACCGGTCATGGCGCGCTTGCCGTCGCGGTCGGCGAGCGCGCGGCGGAGGAGGTAAAGTTTCTCCATTTCGGCCGGTGCGTAGAGTAATTCTTCCTTGCGCGTGCCGCTGGCCTTGATGTTGATCGCGGGAAAGATGCGCGCTTCGGCCAACGCGCGATCGAGCACCAATTCGCTGTTGCCGGTCGCCTTGAACTCCTCGAAGATCAGGTCGTCCATGCGCGAGCCGGTTTCAATCAGCGCGGTGGCGATCACCGTGACCGAACCGCCTTTTTCGATATTGCGCGCCAGTCCAAAGAAGCGACGGGGAACTTCAAATGCCCGGGCGTCGATGCCACCCGACATCGTGCGGTTGGCGCCGCGCCCGGTCAGGTTGAACGCGCGCGTCATGCGCGTCAGGCTGTCGATCAGCACGACGACATCGCGCCCGCACTCCAGTTCGCAGCGCACGTGCGCCATTGTCATTTCGGCCAGCCGCGTGTGGTCGGTCAGGCTTTGATCGTTGGAGCTGGCGAAGACCTCGGCGGGCACGGTGCGGCGAAAGTGCGTCACTTCCTCCGGCCGCTCGTCGATCAGCAGCAGGATGAGACGCGCGTCGGGCGCGCTGGCGTGAATCGCATGGGTCATCTCTTCGAGCAGTTGCGTCTTGCCCGCTTTGGGCGGCGCCACGATCAGCCCGCGCGTGCCCTTGCCGATCGGCGCGATCAACTCGGCCACACGCATCGACATCACGCCGCTGTCGCCGAGCCGCAAGCGTTCGTTGGGGTCGATGGCAGTAAGTTGTTCGAAGGGCTTGCGTTGGGCGAAATGTTCCGGCGCAAGGCCGCAGATCTGCTCGATGCTCACCAATTGCTGACCCTGGGCCGTGGTCCCAGCTATCCCTTTGACCTCAGCGCCGTCGACCAAGCCATACGTGCGGATCAGTTCGGCAGGCGCCAGAATGTCAGCGGGCGATGGCGCAAACGCGTGCAGCGGGTCGCGCAAGTAGCCGTTGCCCTGCGGCATGATTTGCAGGACGCCCGCGATTGCCGCAAACGGCTCGCCAGGTGTTGGAAGGTTCATTTGAGTAGTCGCAGCGGCCTTGGGGGGGCGCGGGCGTGGCGGACGGCGTGGTTTCTTGGTTTGCCCCATAGCTTCAAGATAACATAGGATGAGAGGAAATAACCAACCTTGAGAGCCCGTTACAGCCAATTGAAGCTGTCTTGTGGCAAGCAGGGCTGTCAGAACGGCCCTAGAGGAAGCTGGTTGATGACCAAACCGACGGATAGCAAAGCGCCGCACCCCTTCATCCGGCATCCACACCGCACCATCTTGGCGCTTTCGACGCCCGTGCTGTTGTCGTTGGTGGCGGAACCGCTGACAGGGTTGGTCGATACGGCGTTCGTAGCGCAGCTTGGCGCCGCGCCGCTGGCTGCATTAGGCGTCGGCGCGGCCACGCTGTCGAGCGTCTTCTGGGTCTTCAACTTTCTGGGCATCGGCGCACAGACCGATGTGGCGCAGGCCATTGGCGCAGGCGAGGAACGCCGCGCCGCTCGCATTATGGGGCTGGCGTTGACGCTGGCATGGCTGTTCGGGGTGGCGATCATCGCAGTGGGTTTCCTGCTGATGACGCCGATGGCGCGGGCGTTGGGCGCAGAAGGTGAAGTGTTGGCCTACGCCGAAGCGTATATGGGGATGCGGCTCTTCGGCGCGCCCGCGGTGCTGACTCTGCTGGTGGTCTTTGGCATCTTGCGCGGCCAGCAGGATATGCGTACGCCGCTGTGGATTGCGCTGGCGGTGAATGGCGTCAACATCGTGCTCGACGCTCTGCTGATCCGAGGTTTTGGCCCGATTCCGGCGCTGGGTGTGGCGGGCGTGGCGGCGGCGAGTACGGTTGCGCAGTGGCTCGGCGCCGCGTGGGCAATGACCGTCGTCGTGCGGCGGTTGGGCTGGCCGGCGCATCTGCGCATCCGTGAGGCGCGCACGCTGCTGCGCATTGGCGGCGATCTCTTCCTGCGCACCGGGCTGCTGACGGGCTTCCTTCTCCTGACCACGCGCGCCGCCACGACCCTGGGCGCCGAAAGCGGCGCCGCCCATCAGGCTGTGCGCCAATTCTGGATTTTTGCGGCGTTGGGGCTGGACGCGCTGGCGATCACGGCGCAGAGTTTGGTTGGCTATTTTCTCGGCGCCGGGTGGGTAACGCAAGCGCGCCGTGTGGCTGGCGTTGCCGCGATGTGGAGTGTGGCGTTGGGCGTCCTGCTGGGTGGCGGCATGTGGCTCTTTCGTCAAGGGATTGCGGACTTGCTGGCCCCGGCCGACGCCCAAGCGCTCTTCTTTCCGGCGTGGCTGCTTTCGGCTATCGTACAGCCGATCAACGCGCTGGCCTTTGTCACCGACGGCATTCATTGGGGGACGGGCGACTTTCGCTATCTGCGCAACGCGATGTTCGTGGCGACTGTGGCTGGCGTGACGGGGCTATGGGGAATCGAGGCGGCAGGCGTCGTATCGTTGGTATGGATATGGATCGTCATCGACGGTTGGATTGTCATCCGCGCGACGTTCGGCGTCGTGCGCGTCTGGCCCGGCATCGGGGCCGCGACGCTCGCCCGATCCGATGGTGCAATGAAAGGGGAGTAATTATGCAGTTTGGTGCACATTGCTATCTATTTACCGAGCGGTGGAGCGACGACGCGCTGCCGATTCTGGATGAAATGCAGGCGCTTGGCCTCGAGCTGGCCGAGCTTTCGGTCGGTGATGACGTCCACTTTACACCGCGGCTGACGCGCAACCGCGCCGCGGCGTTGGGGATGACGCTGGTGGTCGGGCCAGGTGGCGCCTGGCCGCTGGCCGCCGACCTTTCGTCCGACGCGGCGGATGAGCGGGCGCAAGGAGTGGCGTGGCACTGCCGTCAGGTCGATCTGGCGACGGAACTGGGCGCCGTAGCCTACGCGGGCGCACTTTACGGCCATCCCGGCGTGGTCAAGCGCCGCCGTCCGCCGGCAGCGGAGTACGCGTGGACGGCGGAGGGGCTGCACGCGCTGGCCGCGCACGGCGCGGCTGCCGGCGTCAAGATTGTGCTGGAGCCGATGAGCCACTTTCGCACGCACCTGGTCAACACGCCGGCGCAGTTGATGCGGTTGATCGAACTGGCCGATCACGCCAATCTCTTCGGGCTGTTGGACACGTATCACATGGTGACCGAAGTGCGCGACTATGCTGCGGCCGTCGCGGAGATGGCGACGCGGCTGTGGTGCGTGCACGCGTGCGAGAACGACCGCGGCGCGCCGGGTGGCGGCGTCGTGCCGTGGGACGCATTCTTCGATGCGCTGCACGCCGCCGGCTTTGACGGCCCGCTCACGATGGAAGCGTACAACTCGTCGCTCGGCGACTTCGCCTATGCGCGCGGCATGTTTCATGACGTCTGCCCGGATGGAGCCGCGTTCGTGCGGGCGGGGCTGGACTTTCTCAAGCCGCAGGTGGCGCGGCGCTGGGGGTAGGGGTTATCGGCGTCCGCTCCGAGAATGCTTCGCCCCAAAGGAGGCAAGGAGCGCAAAGACGGGCTGTCTTTCTCTGCGCTCCTTGCCTTCTTTGGGGAATTCCACCTGCTACCGATCGATCATCGGCAGATAGAGGCGAAGTTCGCTGAGGGGTTCGATCACAAACGGCGTTGCCGAGGAAATGCGCTGGTCTGGCAGTTGGTTGCGCACGGCAATCCCAACGGCCTGTCCGTTGACCAGTAGCCCGGCGCCAACCTGCGCCTTGATCTGCGACGGGCTGACGAATTGTGTCGCCAGCGCCGCACCGTTCCATAACACCTGCGCGTCCGCCGCAAAATTGCTGCCATCGATGGTCAGCGTGAATGCGGGGTCGCCTGCCGTGACGCTGGCCGGCGTCAACCCAGCAATTGCCGGCGTCGCCGCCTCCACGACAAAGGCAAGGCTGTTGGACTCGAAACTGCCTGGCGCTGGCCCACGCGCCTTAACCTGCACCGCTGCGGCGCCGGCCAGTTGCGCCGCTCCCACCACGGCGGTGAGCGTTGTGTCGTTATCCACGGTGGTCGGCAGCGCCGCGCCATTCCACAGCACGACCGTGCCACTGATGAAGTTGCTGCCAGTCACCGTCAGCGTGAAGGCGGGTGCGCCGACAGTGGCTATGTAGGGATCAAGCGCAGTGAGCAGGGGCTGGCTGCCCAGGGCCGCTGTCGCCCATGCACTGGGATTGTTCCATATCGACGCAAACGGCCAGAGATAGTCGTCGCCCTGGAATCCTACCCTATAGTGGCCGAGGTTCAACCCGATCACATGATCCCACCCGCCGATGACCGTCTTGTCGATGCGAAGTTCGGCGCTCCAGAGGCCCGCGCCTGCGCTGACCTGCGCCTGCAGCCCGCCGGGGCCAGGCGTCGCGAAGTTGCCGGCGTCATCGCCTTGCAGTGTGTTGACATCCCCGTCCTCGCCGACCAGAAAAGCGTAGTCATCGCCCTGAGCCGCGGCGTCCCGGCTGTTGTTGCTGTCGATGCGTATGCCAACAAAGGCGCCGGGCGTGGTGGCGCCCTGTTGCAGGCCGGTGAAGCAGACCCACAGATATTGATCGCTGCGGACGATGCTGGCGTTTGCCTGGTCGCCATTGTTGTAGGGCTTCAGCACAAGCGTGTTGGCCGTGGCGTAACCGTCATCGGTGCAGACGCCATCCAGCGTGAAGGTGGTCGCCAACGGGATGTTGAGTGGCACAATGGTGAAGCTCACCGTCGTCGTGACTACTTGGCTGTTGGCGTCCATGGCAGCCAATGCAGCCGTGTGGACGCCGGTCGCCAGCCCCGCGACCGCGAACACGTTGCCGTTGCCCGCGGCGCTGTTGTCGATTTGCCAACGCAGCGCCGCACCGGCCAGCCCACCATCCTCCGCATCGGTGGCGCTGCCTTGCAGCACGACCGCCGGCCCAGCCGCCAAAGTCTCCCCTGCACCCGGCGTGAAGATGACTGGCTCCGGTGGCCGATTCTTGAGCGTGAACGGTTGCGAGACGCCGATGGCAGTGTTGTAACCGTCACTTGCCAGCACGCGGATCAACGCTGTATTGGCGCCGCTCCCGTGCAACGAGCCGACATCGTTCAGGACGAGCTGGTTGACCGGGTTGGGTGTGCTGGGGAGATTGACTGCCAGGGTGTGCCAGCTTGCGCCGCTGTCGTGGCTGTATTGCACCGTGAAGAGTAGTCGATCATCGGCATCAGGGTCGCTGGCCGTCCATTGAATTGCCAGCGGGCTGTCGATGAGCGCGCCGACGGTCGGCTGCTGTACGGCAATTGCGGGCGTGTGGATGCCTGGGCTGACCGTGTCAATGACGGTATCGCCCGCCAGCAGTTGCAGTGTGGCGACCTGCCCGACCGGCGGCGCAAAGAGATCGTTGAACAGGGCGACGTCACTCTCATCGGTGTGGTCGTCGAGGGGGAAGAGGGTGAGAATGCGCTCGACGAGCACCGTACCCACTGGGTCGAGCAGGCGTAACTTGAACACGGCGTGCGGCGCCCCATCGTGATTGGGACTGGCGGCTTGCACGGCTGCCAATTGGCGCGTCGCCGGCGGGATTGACGCAGCCGGCAACACCAGCGTCTGAGCGATTTCGCCACGGTTGTTCGCCATGTCGACCAGACCGGCGACAAAAACGTTATCGCCCACATCAGTTGTGGCTGGTGCTATCGCGTTGCGGCTGGCGACGAAGAAAGAATTCATCAGGCCGCGCCAGGTGTAGTCGCTTACCCAACTGCGGCCAGCGTAGGACATGAAATCCGCGGTCGCGTCGGGGCGGATCGGTTGCAGCGTGGCGCCGTCGAAGCCGTAGTAGCTGGTTGCGCCAGTATTGGCGATCTGACACGGCGGATAGGGATAGTTGGCGTCCACATTGTCGGGGCTGCCGCAGTTGATATGTTTGCGGCCATAATTGTGCGCCAGTTCCTGCGCCATGACGCTGCCTTCGCGGATGCTGTTCCAGGCTGGCGGCGCGGGATTAGGCAGATGGTCAGGCAGTTGCACCCATGACTGCTTGCTGACGGTGCTGGCATAGCCCGACGCGCCGCCGTTGTTGGCATCAGGATGCACCATGCCCATGAAATGTACGGGCGCGCCGATGTCGTCGCATGCATCTGGGTTGAAGGAAAGCTGCGCGCGCAGCCACAGCGACGTGATCACCTTGTCGCGGTCGGGGATGCCGTTGGTGACGCCCCAACCATCCTCCAATTCATAAGGGCCGTAGCACGGATAGGGCACTGGCCCCCACCAACAGACTTCGAGTTCTTCAACCGGTTCGGCTTCGCGATAGATCCAGGTGTCGGGCGTCGGCCAACGCCGGTTGAACTGATTCACCATTGCCCAGAAGTTGGGGTCGCGCGTCGAGGGCAGCGGCGTGTGCGTGCGCACGGGCACGGTCCATACGCACACGGGCGGCTGGCTTTGGAAGTTGAGCGCCTGCGACAACTCGTTATTGATGCGATTCGGGTCGGTGTGAATCTGGCGCGGGTCGACCTCGACCTTCAGCGTAATCGGTCCGGCGCCGAGCCAAGCGGACGGAAGCACGAAATACCAACCGTCGTTGAGGCGGGCGCGGTCGAAACCAGCGCCGGTAGTCAGGGCGCGCACGCCATTGGCCGGGCGCAACGGCGATCCAGGCAGCGGTAATCCGCCGCGCGTGCCAACCAGCCGCGCCTCTACATTGGGGGTGCTTGGCCCGCTGATCTGCGTAGCGTAGGCGCGCACGTAAGTCGGCTTATTGGCGGCCAATGGCGCTTGATTGGTGAGATTCTGGATAGCCTGCGTCACTTCCATTCCGTCCACGCGGAAGTCGCGCGTGATGGCGCTGGCGTTGAGCGCCAGGCTGTAGATGCCTGTGTTCTGTCGCGCAAAGAAGATCTGGTCATTAGTGACATAAAGTTGGTTGTCGATCTTGGCCTGACCGGTGGCGATCGTATCGGCGCCGGGCGTCGCCGCGTTATACGCGCGGCGCTTCAGGTCACCGTTTTGATTGTTGACGGTGTTTTGATCGGCTTCCGTCCAGTAGAGGGTGTTGTTAGTCAGGAGGGGGTTTCCAATGCGCCAGTTAGTCGTACTGCCGTAAAAGAGGGCGGTAGGCTCTTGCGGACTCAGAAAACAGACCGCAATCTGACCGCATGAACGATAGCGGATCTGATAGTCGGAATTGCTGCCGCTTTCCACGTGCTGCACCCAATAGACCCGGTATGTTCCTTGCACACCGCCGATGTATTGATAAAGCAGTCCGTAGCCACTGGTGTTGGCACCAAACGACGCGAACTGAGACTGTGAGTCGCTGCAAGGGAGGGCCGCACAGTCGTTCCGGATGCTCCACACGCCGCTACTGTCCGTCCAGTAGACCGTATTGCCGACGATCATTACATCCGCTGGCAACGCGCCGGTGTTGGCAACGGTTTCGACCTCGCTGCTGCCATCCTTTTTGACCCGATAGACTGCGTTCGGGCTCAAGGAGTGCACCCAGTAAAGGTAATCGCCCGCTTCGACGAACGCCTTCCCGACGTTGGGAAACTGACCGCTGATCAGCGCCTTCACCACCTGCGGCGTGTATGGCTCGCCAAGCGGCATGAGTTCGATGCGATCCTGGGCATCGTCGAAGTAGTACAGACCGTCGGCTGCGCTGAGCAGATTCTGATAGGTGATGCAAAGGTTGTAGTCGTTGATCGACTCCAGCGTGCGCTGCACCCCACCGCCAATGGGTTTACGCTTGAGTTCGGCAAATGGGTTGAACTCATCAGCGTAGCAGTTGCTCGCCCAGTAGAGCAGCCCGGCCCCTACGGCCCACTCTTCGACATTGTCGGTGACAATGGGAGTTGGCGTATCGGTGGGCGCGTTCGGCGCTGCAGATGCTGGAAGCGGGAAAAGCAACGGAGGGATGACAGATAGCAGAAGTAATAGCCAAGTAACGCGTATGGACGAAAAACTTTTGTGGTTCATAGGTAGTTCCTTCTTCTCCTTCCAAGATGATAATAGTGTACTGCATCGTGACCACTTTGAAAATAGCCATTTTGTCAACTTACGTTAGGATCGGACAATGCCCTGCAAAGTACATCCTGGCATGTTGATCGAACGTTGATCGCAGCAGTGGCGCAGCAGGAATTTACAGACCGGGCTGCCAAACTTTGGGGACGCGTCCGTCCTCTTCGTACCCGCCTGCACAAAACATCGAAATCGTGTATAGTACGCTGTGCTGGTTGGCTATCGGACGAAACAGCCGAGGGAAATGGAAGCGTCGAGCATGTCTGACCGCATTCGAGTCATCCAAACACTGACCAAAATCGGGCTATCTTCTGGTCTGCATTTGCCACCACTTGCGCCCGCTCTATTGCCCAGCATCGGCGTCGCCTACCCGGAGGATATCTGGGCGAAGGCGCACGGCTCTTACACCGTATGAGCGATCCACTACTGCTTGCCATCGATCTCGGCACTTCCGGCGCAAAAGTTGCGCTCTATGCCGCGCAAGGCAAACTGCTTGCCGGCGCGGGCGCACCTGTGCCCCTGATCTTCCTGCCCGATGGCGGCGTCGAGCAGGATCCGGCAGCGTGGTGGGCCGCGATCTGCGCGGCAACGCGCCAGGCAATGCAGCAGGTGGACGGCGCGGCCGCGCGCGTCGCCGGCATCGGTGTGACCACGCAATGGTCGGGCACAGTGGCCGTCGGCGCAGATGGTGCACCGCTCGGCCACGCCATCATCTGGATGGATGCACGCGGCGCGCGTGCGATGCGCCGGGTGACGGGTGGCTTTCCCGCCTTTTCCGGCTACGGCGCACGCAAGCTGTGGAGTTGGATTCGCAAGACGGGCGGCATCCCCGGTCACTCCGGCAAGGATGCCATCGCCCACATCCTTTATCTCCAGCAGGAACGCCCTGACCTTTATCGCCGCACGGCAAAATTCCTGGAGCCAAAGGATTACATCAACTACAAGCTGACCGGGCGCATGGCCTCCAGCGTCGAGACGATGACGCTGCACTGGGTCACCGACAATCGCGACATTCACAATATCCGCTATGACGACGATCTGCTGCGGCTGGCCGGCCTCGACCGCGCCAAGCTGCCGACTGACCTGTTGCACTCCGTCGATGTGCTGGGTGTGCTGACGCCCGCGGCCGCCGCGGACCTGGGGCTTGGCGCCCACGTCAAAGTCGTGGCCGGCGCGCCCGATATTCACACGGCCGCGGTCGGCTCCGGCGCGGTGGAGGATTACGCCGCGCATTGTTACATCGGCACCTCGTCGTGGCTGAGTTGTCACGTGCCGGACAAGAAGACCGACATCGTGCACAACATGGCGTCGCTGCCTTCGGCCATCCCCGGTCGCTATCTGCTGATCAACGAGCACGAAACCGCGGGCGCCGCGCTCACCTTTTTACGCGACCGCGTCTTCTTTGGCGACGACGCGCTGATGACGAACCCGCCGCCCGTCGACAGCTACGAGCGCCTCGACGCCCTCGCCGCGGCCACGCCGCCGGGCAGCCAGCGCGTGCTGTTCACGCCGTGGCTCAACGGCGAGCGCTCACCGGTCGACGACCACACGCTGCGCGCCGGCTGGCATAACCTTTCCTTGCGCACCACGCGCGGCGATCTGGTGCGCAGCGTCTATGAAGGTGTGGCGTTCAACACGCGCTGGCTGCGCGTCTACGTGGAGAAGTTCATCCGCCGGCCGCTGGCGGATGTGCGGCTCGTGGGCGGCGGCGCGCGGTCGGATCTGTGGTGCCAGATTCACGCCGATGTGCTGCAACGCCCCGTGCTCCAGGTGGCCGATCCGCTGCACGTCAACACGCGCGGCGCCGCGTTTCTGGCCATGGTGGGGCTGGGCTATCTGCGGCTGGAGGAGATCGCCGGCCACACGCCCGTCGCCCGCGTCTATGCGCCGCAGCCCGCGCTGGCCTCCCTCTATGACGAGCTTTTTGCAGAGTTCGTCGCCATCTACCGCAAGACCCACGGGATTTATCGTCGTCTCAATCGTGGTCATGAAAGTGAGTCCTGAGCGATGTCTGACCTGCCTGCGATCCTGAGCAAGCTGCCCCCCGCGGTGGCGCAGCTCTTGGAAAGTTTCCTCCGGCGCGTGCCGGTGCTGCGCCGCCAGCTTGACCGCCAATATGACGCTTTGATCGATGATCTCGCGGCGTCGCTGCACCCTTATCAGGGCAAGTTGCCGGCGTACACGCACCTGCCGCGCCAAGGCCGCACCCGCGCCGACATCCTGGCCGAAATGACCACGCTCCAGCAAGAGGAACAGCAGCGCTGGCGCGCTGGGTATGTCTCCGGAGCGGTCTATCACGGCGATCCCGCGCATATCGACTTTCTGAACGAGGTTTACGCGCTCAACTCGCAAAGCAACCCGCTGCATTTCGACCTCTGGCCCAGCACGGTGAAGTACGAGGCCGAGATCGTCGCCATGACCGCACATCTCCTCGGCGCCGGCGCGACCACCGACCCGATTGTGGGCACAGTGACTTCCGGCGGCACGGAGAGCATTTTGCTGGCAATGCGCGCCTACCGCGACCGGGCGCGGGCGGCGCGCGGTCTGAAGCGCACACGCATCGTCGCACCAGCCAGCGCACACGCCGCGTTCGACAAGGCCGCTCAATATTTCGACATGGAGTTGGTGCGCGTGCCCGTCGGCCCGGATTATCGCGCCGACGTGGCCGCCATGGCCGCCGCCCTGGATCACAACACGGTGGCGCTGGTCGGCTCCGCGCCCTCCTTCCCGCACGGCGTCGTCGACTCGATCCCGGCATTGGCCGAGCTTGCCCACAGTCGCGGCGTCGGCCTCCACGTCGATGCTTGTCTGGGCGGCTTTGTCATGCCCTTTGCGCGTGAACTTGGCTACGCCGCGCCGGATTTCGACTTCCGGCTGCCCGGCGTGACTTCGCTCTCCGCGGACACGCACAAGTACGGCTACGCGGCCAAAGGCACGTCGGTCGTGCTTTATCGGGGCGAGGCGTTGCGACGCTATCAATACTATGCGGTGGCGGATTGGCCGGGCGGGCTTTACTTCTCGCCCACTTTGGCCGGCAGCCGTCCCGGCGCGTTGAGCGCGGCTTGCTGGGCCGCGCTGGTCAACACGGGCGAGGCCGGCTATCGCGCGGCGGCAGCGCGCATCCTGGCCACCGCACAGCTCATTCGCCGCTGGATCGAACAGATTCCCGACCTGGTCGTGCTGGGCGATCCCTATTTTGTGATCGCCTTTGCGTCGCCTACGTTGGACATTTATCGCGTCCTCGACGCCATGAACGCGCGCGGCTGGAGCTTGAACGGCCTGCATCGCCCGGCCGCCATTCACCTCTGCGTCACGCTGCGCCACACCGAGCCGGGCGTTGCCCAGCGCTTTTTCGACGACCTGCAAGCTGCGGTGGCGCACGTCAAGGCGCATCCGGCGGAGCAAGGCGGCATGGCGCCTGTTTATGGCATGGCCGCCACGCTGCCGATGCACGGGATCGTCGAGGATCTGCTGAAACGCATGGTTGATGCGCTCTATCGGGTGGAGTAGGAGCGATCTTCTGCATGGCTTTTGTGTTGGGTGTTGGGTGGTGGGGTATTGGGGGCGCTAGGACTTGTCGCATTTCACGCCATGACAGGAGCAGAGGTGGGTAAACTTGTCACCGTGATCGGCAATACGGCCGCGGGGAAAACGACACTGGTCGAGACGCTGGCGGTGGCCGCGCCCTTTGTCACCGGCCTGGAACAACATACCGAACGCCCCTTTCAGCGCGCCTTTGCCCAGGATCGCCGCTTCGCCCTCGCCAACCAGATCGACTATCTGCTGCTGCGCGCCGAGCAGGAGCAGGCCATCCGCCGTGAGCCGGGCATCGGGCTGGTGGATGGCGGGCTGGACGAGGACTTCTTTGTCTTCACACGTCATTTTCATGCGATTGGCTATCTGGATGCAGCCGAGTACGCGCTCTGCGAGCGTTTCTACCGCTATGCGCGCTCGATGCAGCCATTGCCCGACCTGTTCATCTATCTGGATGTTCCGCTCGACGCGTTGGCCGCACGCTTTGCGCGCCGCAGCCGCACCCTCGAGATCGCCTCTGTAGAGCAGCTTGCGCACCTTCAACGCCAGGTTGACGCGTGGGTCGCCACGATCGACCCAGCGCGGCTGTTGGTGGTGGACGCCTCTAAATCCTTTACCCCGGCAGTGCTTGCCTGCATACTGGCGCGCATCCATTTAGCTTGTGAAATTCCTTTTGCCTCGACTGGGTTGACATTCAGCACTCCGTAGGTCGGGCTAGTGGGCTGTCAACCAAGCAACTTGGTTCGGCAAATTGGAAGGGAACACAGATAAACGCCGATGGCCTCAGATAGACGCAGATGCTTTGCTCTTATCTGCGCTTATCCGATTTTATCTGCGCCTATCTGCGTTCTCTTGCTGTCGCTCTACCCAAACTTTACGCTTGACAATCCACTAGAAGCCTGACGGTGTTGCGTCAATGATCACGATGGCGTCAACCAACTGTAGGTCGGGCTACCAGCCCGACAGCATTGCGTACCCGATCCGGGTGGCGTCAACCAACTGTAGGTCGGGCTACCAGCCCGACAGCATTGCGTCCACGATGCAGGTGACATCAACCAACTCCGTAGGTCGGGCTACCAGCCCGACAGCATTGCGCCCACGATGCAGGTGATGTCAACCAACCGTAGGTCGGGCTACCAGCCCGACAGCATTGCGCCCACGATGCAGGTGACGTCAACCAGCCCCGTCGGTCGGGCCGACGGGAGGAGGCGACAGCACTCAGAAGCACCGTCGGGCTGATAGCCCGACCTACTTTTGCTACTTTTGCGATCAGCCGGGGATTGATGCCCAGGCGGTGCTGGCGATTCTGCATGGTTCCGGTTACACTTGATTCGATAGCGCAAATGCTGCTGGCCTGATGAAATCTCCACGGTCAGGCAATTTTCAATTTTAATTGTCTATCTATGCGATTGAGGCAAAGAAAACTGTATGGCAACTATCGTCGTGCTGGGGGCCGGGGTCATGGGCAGTGCATTTACAATGCCGCTTGCCGACAACGGCCACCATGTCAAGCTGGTTGGCACGCATCTTGATGCCGACGCGATTGAGGAAATTCACGAAACGCGCCGCCACCCGCGGTTAAAGTCGTGGCTGCGCGACACGGTCGAGCCTTACACCTACGACCGGCTGGGGGAGGCGATGCAGGGCGTCGATCTGGTCGTCGTGGGCGTCAATTCGCTGGGCATCGATTGGGCAGGTGAGATGCTGCGCCCGGTCTTACCGGCAGGAATTCCCGTACTTTTTCTAACCAAGGGGCTTGTCGGCGAGGATGATCGCCTGGAACTATTGCCGCATCGTCTGCGCACGCATCTCACCCCGGCGCAGCAGGCGCGCACGCCTTTGGTGGCAATTGGCGGCCCGTCGATCGCGGGAGAATTGGCCAAGGGACGCGACACCTGCGTCGTGATCGCCGGCCACGATGCTGCCTTTTTGAACCGGCTCGCTTCGATGATACGCACGCCCTATTATCACATCTGGCCTTCGACTGACTTGGTGGGCGTGGAAACCTGCGTGGCCCTGAAAAATATCTACGCGCTGGCGGTGGGCTGTGTGGGTGGGTTGCTGGCCAAAGCAGACAAAGCCGGCAACGAGGCTGTCATGTACAACCTGGCCGCCGCCATCTTTGCCCAAGGCTTGTGGGAGACAAGCTACATGGTCGATTACATGGGCGGCCAGCGGCGCAGCGTCTTCACCCTGCCCGGCGCCGGCGATCTGTACGTTACCAGCATGGGGGGACGCAACAGCCGCATGGGTTGGCATCTGGGCCAGGGCGCGCCCTATTCCGCCGCCAAGCGCGACTTTATGCCCGACGACACCATCGAGGGCGCGCAGTTGGCGCAGGCCATCGGGCCGACGGTCGAAGCGTTGTTGGCGCAAGGCAAGCTCGACCCCGCCGCGCTGCCGCTGATGAGGAAGATGATCGACATTGTCACGCACGACGCGCCGGTTGAATTTCCCTGGGATGCCTTCTTCGCCGGTCAAGTGACCGACTGATTCTCTTTTTGGAGGAAATATGAAGTTTGAATTTGCCACTGCGCAGCGCATTCTCTTTGGTGAAGGGACATTGAACGAGATCGGAGCGCTGGCGCTGGGGTTTGGCCGGCGCGCGTTGGTGGTGACAGGGGCGCATCCTGCACGCGCACAGCGTTTGCTGACGTTGCTCGCGGCTTCCGGCGTGGATGCAACCGTCTTCTCCGTGGCCGGTGAGCCAACCGTCGCCGACGCGGTCGCGGGCGTCACCTCGGCGCACGCAGCCGGCGCCGAGGTGATCGTCGCCTTTGGCGGCGGCAGCGCCCTCGACGCCGGCAAGGCGATCGGCGCGCTGGCCGCCAACCCCGGCGACGTGTTCGACTACCTCGAAGTGATCGGGAAAGCACAGCCGTTGCAAAATCCTTCGCTGCCGGTGATCGCGGCGCCGACGACCGCGGGCACGGGCAGCGAGGTGACGCGCAATGCTGTGCTTTCCTCGCCGGAGCATCGCGTCAAAGTCAGCGTGCGCAGCCCCTCGATGCTGCCGCGCGTGGCGCTGGTCGACCCGGAGTTGACCTATAGCCTGCCGGCGTCGGTGACCGCGGCCACGGGCATGGATGCCTTGACGCAACTGATCGAGCCGTTCACGTCGAGCCGCGCCAATCTGCTGACCGATGCGCTCTGTCGTGACGGCCTGCGCCATGCCGCGCGCGCTTTGCCGCGTGCGGTGGAGCAGGGAGACGATGTGCAGGCGCGACGCGACATGGCGTTTGCCAGCTTGTGCGGCGGGCTGGCGCTTGCCAACGCGGGTTTGGGCGCGGTGCACGGCTTTGCGGGGCCATTTGGCGGTATGTACGACGCGCCCCACGGTGCAGTCTGCGCCGTGTTGCTGCCAGGAGTCGTCGCAGCGAATGTGCACGCGCTGCGCACGCGCGCGCCGGATCACCCGGCCCTGCTGCGTTACGCCGAGCTTGCAGAGATACTGACCGGCAACCCAGACGCCATGATCGACGACGCCGTCGCCTGGCTGCACTCACTGGTGGCGGCATTTGAGATCCCGCTGCTGTCAAGCTACGGCTTCCGTGCGTCTGACGCGGCGGATGTGGTTGCGCGTGTGCGCGTTGCTTCCAGTATGAAGGCGAATCCGCTCGTGTTGTCTGACGAGGAATTAACGGCCATTTTGCTGGCCGCAGCATTGTGATATAGCGCACCGTGAGATTTATTGCCAACTTACATCAGAACGATAGAGGTGAACTATGCAGAATCCCCTGGAGCGTTTCGCCGTTACGGGAAAACGCGCTTTGGTGACGGGTGGTTCAAAGGGAATCGGCGCCGAGGCTGCCATCGTGCTGGCGCAGGCAGGGGCGGAGGTCGCCATTACCGGGCGTGATCGCGCGGGGTTGCAGGCGACGGCCGACCAAATTGCGGCTGCTGGGCGCAAGTGTACGATAATCGAGGCGGATCTGCGCACGGCTGCAGGGCCATTGCAAGCCGCAGAAGCCGCACTGGCCGCGTTTGGTGCGATCGACATTCTGATCAATAACGCCGGTGTTTCGCGCGTTGCCTCGATTCTGGAGTCGTCCCTGGAAGATTGGGAAGAGACCCTCGCCGTCAATTTGCGCGCACCCTATTTACTGGCGCAAGCATTGGCGCCGAAAATGATCGAGCAGCGGGGCGGCAAGATCGTCAACGTTTCATCACAGGCCGGCGTGATTGCGCTTGAAGATCATGCCGCCTATGCTGCCTCCAAAGGGGGGCTGAACATGCTGACCAAGGTGATGGCGGTGGAGTGGGGCAGATACAACATCCAGGTGAACGCGGTGGCGCCGACGGTCATCCTGACGCCGATGGGCACGCGGGTATGGGGCGATCCGATAAAGGCCGCGCCGATGCTGGCCAAGATCCCGCTGGGCCGCTTCGGCCAACCGGTGGAAGTGGCCGACTTGATTCTATTCCTGGCGTCGCCCGCGTCAGATTTAATTACCGGCGAAACGATCCTGATCGATGGCGGGTACACCGCGCTGTGAGCCAAGCGCAAGTTGTTGTCACGGATGACATTTTCAATGAAGAAACTCATTAATACAGTCGATAACGTCGTGCGTGAACAGATGGAGGGCATGGCGCTTGCCCACCCCGATTTGCTGCGCGTCTCGTTGGCGCCGAAGTACATCGTGCGCGCCGACGCGCCGGTGGCAGGCAAGGTCGCACTGCTTTCTGGCGGCGGCAGTGGGCACGAACCAATGCACGGCGGTTTTGTCGGCCAGGGGATGCTCGACGGCGCGTGCCCCGGCGAGATCTTCACCGCGCCGACGCCAGACCAGATGTTGGCGTGTGGGCTGGAAGTCAACAGCGGCGCCGGCGTGCTGCTCATCGTCAAGAACTACACAGGCGACGTGCTCAGCTTTGAGACTGCCGCCGAATTGCTGCACGCTGAAGGTGTGGCCGTGCGCACCGTGCTGGTTGACGATGATGTGGCCGTAAAGGATAGCCTCTACACGGCCGGGCGCCGCGGCGTCGGCGGCGCCGTGATAATGGAAAAGATTGCGGGCGGCGCGGCCGAGGCGGGCTATGATCTGGCGCGCCTGGTCGGCTTGGCGCGGCGCGTCAACCTCAACACGCGTTCGATGGGGATGGCGCTCACGTCGTGCATCGTGCCGGCTGCGGGGAAACCTACTTTTACGCTCGGTGAAGCGGAGATGGAGATGGGCGTCGGCATCCACGGCGAACCGGGCCAGCAACGCATGGCGCTCGCCAGCGTAGACGAGATTACGACGCTGCTCGCCAACGAAATCATCGGCGACGGCGCCTACACGCGCGTCGTGCACGAGTTCGAGCCTGCCACGGGGGAATGGGTGGAGTTGACTCTGGTCAACGAACCATTCCAGCCGGGCGATCGTGTGCTCGCGTTCGTCAACAGCATGGGCGGCACGCCGGTGTCGGAACTTTACGCCGTCTATCGCAAGCTGGCGGCCATCTGCGCCGCACACGGCCTGACCATCGTGCGCAATCTGATCGGGCCTTACGTCACTTCTTTGGAGATGCAGGGATGTTCGATTACCCTGACCCGCATGGATGACGAAATGTTGCGCTGCTGGGATGCACCTGTCAATACGCCGGCGCTGCGCCGAGGCATTTAATGGAAAGGGGCGCGATGATCACGACCGCACAGCTCGAGGCCTGGCTGCAACGTGCAGCGGCGCTTCTCGACGAAAATAGGGAGTATCTCACTGAACTGGACGCCGCGATCGGCGACGCCGATCATGGCGCAAACATCGCACGTGGGTTTAGCGCCGTGGCGCAGAAGCTGGCCGCCCAGCCCGGACAGTCGGCAAGCGCACTCTTCAAGACCACCGGCATGACCTTGATGTCGTCCGTGGGGGGCGCCAGCGGAATGCTCTACGGCAATTTCTTTCTCAAAGCCGCTGGCGTCGTCGGCGATCAAGATGCGTTGCGCGGAGACGAACTGTTGGCCGCGCTGGAGGCTGGCCGCGACGGCATTGTGCAGCGCGGGCGCGCGGCGCTGGGCGACAAGACGATGATCGATGCCTGGACGCCCGCACTGCTTGTGCTGAAAGCCGCATTGGCGGCGGGACAACCGGCAGCGACAGCGTTTCGTGCGTGCGCCACCGCCGCGGAGCAGGGAATGCGCGACACCCTGCCGTTACAAGCCAGAAAAGGCCGCGCCAGCTATCTGGGCGAACGCAGCGTCGGCCATCAAGACCCGGGCGCTACGTCGAGCTACTTGATTTTGCGCGCGCTGGCGGATACGTTGGCCGCGCCTAGCGAAGTATCAAAAACTATCTCATGATCGGACTTGTCATTGTTTCCCACAGCGCGCGGCTGGCCGAGGGCGTCCTCGAACTGGTCGATCAGATGGTGCAGGGCGACGTACCCATCGCGTTGGCCGGCGGCACGAGCATACCCGAAGCGCCGATCGGCACAGACCCCGCCAAGGTGTCCGCCGCTATCGCGTCGCTGCTGGCGCGCGACAATGTGAGCAACGTGCTGGTGTTGATGGATCTGGGCAGCGCCATAATGAGCGCCGAAGCCGCGCTTGATTTTCTGCCTGACGACCTGCGCGCACGCGTCTTTCTCTGCGAGGCGCCGCTGGTGGAGGGCGCGTTGGCGGCGGCCGTGCGCGCCAGGATCGGCGGAACGCTGGCTGAGGTCTACACCGAGGCGCGCGGCGCTCTGTCGGCCAAAACCGAGCAACTGGTCGCCTGGCAGCGCCTCCTGCCCGAGCCAGACAAGCGGATGAAACAAGCTGACGCGGGCGAATCCGCTGGCGCGCCCACCGCCAAATTGACGATCGTCATCCCCAACCAGCTTGGGCTGCATGCCCGCCCCGCAGCACGCCTGGTCAGCCTCGCCGCGCAGTTCGATGCGCAGGTGACGCTCACGCACAATGCGCGCACTGTCTCGGCCACCAGCTTGAACCAGGTCGTGACGCTCGGCGCCCGTCAGAAAGATGTCGTTGTCGTGCGCGCGACGGGGGAAGAGGCATTTGCCGCGCTGGAGGCGCTGGAGGCGTTGGCGCTCGACAATTTTGGCGATCCTATCGCAGTGACTGAGCCGACCGAGATCATCGCTGCTGCCGCGATCATGGAGGACGGCGCGGCCTTGCTTGGGGTGGCGGCCTCTGAAGGCATCGCGTACGGGCCGGCTTTTCGGCTCAAAAGCGTCGCAGTCGACGTGGAGGAGCACACGGTTGCCGACGCCACCGCCGAACGGCGGCGATTGGCGGAAGCCATCACCGCCGTCGTCGCGCAGCTCCGCATCTTGCGCAGTGAATTAAGCCGGCGCGCCGGCGCCAGCGAAGCCGGCATCTTCGAAGCGCAAATCCTCATGATCACCGACCGCGAGCTGAGCGAAGCCGCGCAACAGGCCATCGAACTGCGCCACATCGACGCGGCCAGCGCCTGGAATCAGGCGTTGCAGGCCGTTGTCCGACGCTACCGCGCCCTGGACGATTCCTATCTTTCGCGGCGCGCCGATGATCTGCTTGACGCCGGGCAGCGCGTTTTGCGTGCTCTGACCGGCGCGCCGATCGAGGCTACCCTCTTTACACCGCCCGCGCCCTCGATCCTGGCGGCGCGCGAACTGACGCCTTCCGATGTGGCGCGGCTGCCACTGGATCGCGTGCTTGGCATCGTAACAGCCGAAGGCGGCGCCACCAGCCACAGCGCGATCCTGGCGCGTGCGCTGGGCATTCCTGCCGTCATTGGGGTTGGCGCCAGCGTGGCAACCATCGCCGACGGCCAGCAGCTCGCCCTGGACGGCGGCGCAGGCCAGGTCTGGCTGGCGCCTGATGCGGCGCTGATCGAGCGGCTTGACGAACGCCGCGCCCGCTGGCAAGCGCAGCGCGTGATCGCACGCAAGGGCGCGCAATCGCCTGCGCTGTTGCGTGAGGGAGGCGCCATCGTGGTGAGCGCCAACATCAATCTACCTTTCGATGTCGACCTGGCGCTGGCCAGCGGCGCCGAGGGCGTTGGCCTCTTTCGCACCGAGTTTCTTTATCTCGACCGCGCGGCGCCTCCTTCTGAAGAGGAGCAGTTAGCTGCCTATCTCGATGCGGCGCGCCGTCTGCGCGACGGTCTGCGCGACCGCCCGCTCGTCATCCGCACGCTCGACATCGGGGGCGATAAAATGTTGCCCTATCTACGCCAGCCGCATGAGGCGAACCCATTTCTTGGGGAACGCGGGTTGCGCTACTGCCTGGATCATCCCGGGTTGTTTCGACCGCAACTGCGTGCGATCCTGCGCGCGGCCGCCGAACACCCCATCCGCATCATGTTTCCGATGGTCAGCACGTGGGATGAGCTGGTGATGGTGGATGCTTTGATCGACGAGATCTGCGCCGACCTTCAGCAAGATGGGCTGGCCTTCGATGAAGATATCCAGCGTGGCATCATGATCGAGACGCCTGCTGCTGTGCTGCTGGCCGATCACCTGGCGCGACTCGTCGACTTTTTCAGCATCGGCACCAACGACCTTACCCAATATGTGATGGCTGCCGATCGCGGCAATGCTGCGGTCGCCGGTCTGGTCAACGCTTATCAGCCGGCGCTGCTGCACGCAATCCGTGAGGTGGTGGAAGCAGGTCATGCGCACGGCATCCACGTCGGCCTGTGCGGGGAATTGGCTGGCGACTCCCATGCGACGGCGCTGTTGGTGGGGCTGGGCATTGACGAGCTGAGCATGAACGCATCGTCGATTCCGGCCGTCAAGTCGCGCATTCGGCGCTTGTCCAGGTCAGATGCGCAACGTATTGCTGCGATGGTTTTGGAGATGAGCACTGCCGCCGATATTGAAGCCTATCTGGATGAGGCCGAAGCAGCGGAATCGCAACAAACCGCCGAGCAGTGAGGGGCTTGCCAGGCTCGATTTGTACTATTTTCCAGCCAGAGGCAACCCCGTCTGTGCGTCTAGATTGCATCTTTGCGCGCTTGTGTTTATTCTGTACGGATCAATACAACCAGCGGTTTTGTTGATCCAGTCGTTTTATCAGTGCGGTCAACTTCAAAGGAGAATTGTCTGTGACCCGTCCCATTGTTTCCGGCCCCACCTATGCTGAAATGCGCAATCCATTGTTGCTCCCCGACACGTTGCGCACGGCGGCAAACGTGGCGCGCAACGACGAGTTGAACCCCCTCAACCTGTTCAACATCAACTGGAAGAACACCGGCAACGCCGCGGAAAAAATTGTCCTGCCCAAAGAGCTGACGGGCGTGCAGGCCAATATCGTCCTGCTGAGTGGGCGCACCTTTCCCAGCGGCAGCATGAAGGTCGGCCCGGCCTATGCGACGCTCGCTGAAAATGAGGCGCTCCATCACTTGCGCCCCGGCGACCGCACGGTGATCGGCCCCAGCACCGGTAATTTCGGCATCGGCACGGCCTACGTCAGCCTGCTCAAGGGCTACCAGGCTATTGTCGTCATGCCCGACAACATGAGCGAAGAGCGCTACGACCGCATCGAGAAGTACAAGGGCAGCCTCGACCTGACGCCTGGCACCGAGTCCGACGTCATTCTCACGCTGGAGCGCACCCATAGCGAATACGTGAGCAAGCCGGAGCAGTACGTTACGCTGGCGCAGTTCGAGCTGATGCCTAACTATCGCTTCCACCGCCATGTCACCGGCAAGGCGGTGCTCGATGCGGTGCAAGGCATCGGCAACGGGCGCGTCGCCGCGTTCGCCAGCGCGCCAGGGAGCGCGGGCACTTTGGCCGCGGGCGACTACATCAAGTCGCTCTATCCCGACGCCAAGATCGTGGCGCTGGAGCCGCGCGAATGCAGCACGCTCTACGACGGCGGGCAAGGGCAGCATCGCATCGAAGGCATCGGCGACAAGATGGTGACGCTGATCCACAATGTCTTCAACAGCGACCTGCTGATGCTCATTCACGATGAAGACACCGTGCGTGGTATGGAGGTCATCCAGAACGGCGCGCACGTGCTGGCCGACCGGCTGGGCGTGCCCCGCGAGGTTGCCCAGGCGTTGGTTGGGCGTTTTGGGCCAAGCTGCATCTGCAACGTCGTGGGCGCGATCAAGACAGCTAAATATCTGGGATTGGGGCCGGAGGACAATGTGGTGACGATCGCCACCGATTCCTACGACCGCTATCCTTCGGTGAGCCAGGCGCTGTATGGGCGGATCGGCGGCAAACCGAGCGACGACCAGCTTGAAATGTGGGCGAAGAGCGTCTTCCTCGGCGCCAGCCTGGGCGAGATTGTCGACCTGAACCGGGACGGGCAGCACGAACGCCTGCAGCAGATGAAGGCCGATTTGTGGACGCGCTTTGGCTACAGCGCCGACTACATCCGCCAGATGGCTGACCAGAGCTTCTGGGACGCTGAATACGAGAAGATCAAGGAGATCGACCCGTTGATCGCACAGGTGCGTGGGGCGATCTAGCAAGAGGAGTAGGGCGCGGATTGGGCGGATTCTTGCGGATCGGACAAGGTTATATCCACGGAAATGTAACGATTCAGCCCAGTTCTATCGGCCACGGATTAGACAAATTAGACGGAGAAAGCCGGCTACATTTCGGATGGAAATCCGTGAGCATCCGCCTAATTCGCCCCATCCGTGGTCTATTTTTGTGATGGCTGAATCGTTACACAGAAATTTTGTGAGTCAGCATTAGATAGCAGACAAGGAGCGCCGCACCATGTCGATCATTCATCCGCTTGAAGCCATTGCCCGGCTGCCCATGCCTGGCGATAACACTGCTATTGCGACCCGGCGTCTGGAGGCGGGCGCACGCGTTGCCATCGACGGACAAGTTGTCGCGCTCTCGCACACGGTGCTCGAAGGGCATCGCTTTGCGGTGCGCCCGATCGCGCCTGGCGAGTTGCTGCTCTCGTGGCATCTGCCCTTTGGCGCGGCGACGCAACCGATCGCACCGGGCGATTACGTCTGCAACGAACGCACGCTCAAGTCGCTGTGCAACCGCAGCGTGACTGCTGATCTGCCGGCGGCAGCCAACTTCGTCGACCGGGCGATCGACTATGCAGTTGACCCTGCCACTTTCCGGCCGGCGCCGCCAACTCCACACGTCGAGCCTGCGCCGGCCTTTCTTGGCTTTCGACGCAGCGCTGCCCGTGGGGTCGGAACGCGCAATTTCATCGTCCTGCTCGGCACCAGTTCGGCCACCGGCAGCTTTGTGCGAGCACTGGAGGAGCGGCTCAAGGGATTGGCAACCGGCTACGCCAACATCGACGGCATCGTGGCCGCGGCGCACACGGAGGGCAGTGCGCCGGGCGCCAACAATCGCGACCACGTCCTGCGCACGCTGGCCGGCTTCATGGTGCACGCCAACGTCGGCGCGATCCTCGCCGTCGACGCGGGGTGGGAACCCATCAACAACACGCTGTTGCGCGACTTCATGGTCGAACATGGCTACCCGCTGGACGAAACGCCGCACGCCTTTCTGTCGCTGGCCGGCGCGTTCGAGGAAACCCTGGCGCGCGGCAGGGATATCGTCGCCGGCTGGCTGGACACGGTCAACGCCACGCCGCGCACGCCAGCATCGGCAGCGGATCTCAAGATCGGCCTCCAATGCGGCGGGTCCGACGCGTTCTCCGGCGTGTCGGCCAACCCGCTGATCGGCTGGGCCGGCCATCGCATCGTCGGCTACGGCGGTTACGCCAATCTTGCTGAGACGCCGGAACTGATCGGCGCGGAACCTTACATGCTCGACAAGGTGCGCGATCTGGCGACCGCGCAGCGCTATCTGGCGATCCGTGACCGTTTCGTCGCGTACGCGGCCGCGCACGGCGCCTCCGCCGAGGGCAACCCGTCGGATGGCAACAAGTTCCGCGGGCTGTACAACATCATCCTTAAATCGATCGGCGCGGCGCTGAAAAAGCACCCCGACACGCGGCTCGATTACGCCATCGACTACAGCGCACGCATGGCGGAGCCGGGCTTCTATTTCATGGACAGCCCCGGCCTCGATCTGGAAAGCGTGGCCGGTCAGGTGGCGTCGGGCTGCAACGTCATCTACTTCACGACGGGCAATGGTTCGGTGACCAATTTCCCCTTCGTGCCGACCATCAAAGTAGTGACGACCACCCCGCGCTTCGAGTTGCTCTCTAAGGATATGGATGTCAACGCCGGCGCCTATCTTGACGGCGTGGCGATGGACGATCTGGGCGAGGCGCTGGTTGACCTGACGTTGCGCGTGGCCGCGGGCGAACGAACCGCGGGCGAACGCGCCGGGCACGCGCAGGTGCAAATCTGGCGCAACTGGCGACAGGGGGTGGAGGGGGAGATCGAAAGAGGGAGGGACAGGGAGAAAGGGAGACAAGGCGAGGGGGAAGGCATGCCGCTGGCAACGAAGGCGCCGGCGCAGCCGTTGGAGTTTGTTTATGAGGCGATCGGGACGCCCAAGGGGCCGGTTTTTGAGCAGGTGGGCTTGATTGTGCCGACAAGTTTGTGTGCCGCGCAGGTCGCGCATATGGCAGCCAGCCGGCTCAATCGTAAGCAGGTGGGCATTGGGCCGGGACGCACCCGCTATGTAGCGCTGGTGCACACCGAGGGCTGCACAGACTCCACCGGCGAGGCCATTGCGATTTCGACGCCGACGTTGCTGGGCTATGCTACGCACCCCGCGGTTGGCAGATGTCTGCTGCTGGAACATGGCTGTGAGGTGTCGCACAACGATTATATGCAACAGAGGCTGCTGGAGCAGGGGGGCGATCTGCAAGCCTTCGGCTGGGCCAGCGTACAGTTGGACGGCGGCATTGTCAGTGCGCTGGACAAGGTCGAGGCATGGTTTGCCGCAACAGCGGCCACCGATGCGACTCCGCTGCCTGTGCGGGGCACGCTGGCTTCGCTGCGCATCGGTCTGCTGGCGACGGCGCCGCTGCCAGCACGCGCCGCACGCGCCTTGGCCAAACTTGCGGCCAATTTAGCAGCAGCGGGCGGCTCGGTTGTCGTGGCGGAATCGGGCTACCTGCTCCACACGCCAGCCTTTGTCGACGGCGTGCTCGCCGATCCGGGCGCCTTATGGCCTACGCTGCCTTATGCGGGTCGCTTTTCCCTGCCCGGCTTGCACATCATGGCGACGCCCACCGATCATCCCGTGGAGATCATCACCGGGCTGGGGGCCACGGGCGTGGATGTTGTGCTGGCCTACGTCGGCGCGCATCCGGTGCAGGGGCATCCGCTCGTGCCGGTGCTGGAGTTCGCCACCGCCGCCGACTGTCCGCCCGACCTTGCGCCCGAACTTGACCTGCTGCTCGATGGCAACGCCGAGACGTGGCCGGCGCAGATACTGGCGCGGTTGGGCGATCTGGCTGCGCATCGCTACATCCCGAAGCGTGTGAGCATGGGGAATATCGATTTCCAGATCACGCGTGGGGCCATGGGGATTTCACTGTAGCGAAATTCAGTAGTTCACGATTTTGCCTCACACAAAGTGTGAGGCAAAATCGTGAACTACTAATTTACTCCGCATTCCCGACATGTCGCGCAGCAGGCGCGACATGTCGGGAGTTACATTAACGGCTGGCCAAAGGCAAATGTAGCATAGTCGGCAGGGTCACACGGCGCCCCACTGCATATTTCTGCAGCTTGTCCAAGCTATACGCCACGCGCGGGTTGCCGTCGCTGTCGACTTGCAGGGCAAGACCCTGGAGTGAGACGGCTTCCTGCTCGACGCCGGACGAGCGCCACGCACCGCCGTCGCGCCACGCAAAAATCAGGGCGGCGGGGTTCTGGGCGGCATAGACGAAGAAAGGCTGGTCAGCGCTGTCAAGCGCCAGCGCCAGTTCTCCTGTGGCGCCGACGGACTGCGCAGCGCCCACGGTCTGAATCTGCCATTGACCCGCAACCTGATACGCATAGTTGAGCGACGGCGCAGCGTCGATTTGCTTCGCTGCTTGATTTGCTGGGCCATGCGTGTAGAGGATATGCGCCGAGTCATCGCTGCCCAGGGCAAGACTGAGGCGCCGTCCTGCATCGGCGCTGTCATACACTACCTCGATCGTCCAGGCGCCGTTGAGCAGCTTGCCATGCTTGAGCACACCACCTGCGCCGTCTTGGGTCGTGCTGTAAAACGCTACGTGCAGGACGTCCTGGCTGTCAAAAGCAAGCGCCGAGGCGTACCAACACTGCTCGTTGCCAATCGGGGCGTTGACCCATTGACTGCCGTCGAAGTGCGCATAGCGGAGTTGCTGTTGCAATGTGTTTGGCTCCTGCGCACAGTACGTGACATGGGGCCGGTTGGCTGCATCGACCGCCAATGCGACAGAGGAGGGAGAGGGAAAGTTGGCGCCATCCAGCACAACCGGCGTCTGCCAATCCGGGTTCTGCTGGTCGGTCACATAGTAGAGGCGCTGGGAAAATTGGTTGTAGCTGATGTAGGCGATGTGATGGGCGCCTTGCGCGTCCAGCGCAAGCCTTGTGACCGCGCCCAGCGAAGCCTCGCTGCCGGCCAGACTGGGCGTTGATTTCACCTGCCAGGCTCCGTTCGCTTGCTGCGCCAGCTTGACCGTGGGCGTCGGACTGTCTGGCGCCGCGTAGCTGATATGGCTGGCGTTCTCTGCGTCTATAACAAGCGAGCTGCCCAGCCCCGCTTCGTCTACCGTGGAAATATCCCAGACAAACATTTCCATCGGCGGAGGCGTGGAGGTTGATTGACCAGTTACTACGATCGCTGGCAAAATAGCGAGCATGACGCACAGGAGATACATGGATACTTTGGCTGTCATAGGAAACCTCTCTTGTATACGCGCGATTTGCGGAAAAATAAGGTGAGTGTTCGGGTCCCTATGCTAATCTAGACGCTGTTGCAGTTCAATGGCCAGATGTGCACCATTCAATGTACCAGCAGTCGGGAGACATCAATAATTCCATGCCAGCTAGAACTGATTTGCCCGCAATGTCATGGCCTCCACTCGTCTCGCCTTTCGACGCGGCGTTACGCCTCGCTGTGGGTGATGTGCTGGCTCACTACACTCCCTTCGCCATCATCGCCGCGGGCAGCGTGCTGCGCGGGCAGGGCGGACCGACCAGCGACATCGATCTGTATGTGCTGCATCACGCGCCCTATCGGCAGCGGCTGCAGCGACGCTACGAAGGCGTGCCCTTTGAAATTTTCATCAATCCGCCGCAGCAAGTGCACCGCTATTTTGAAGACGAACATGCCGCCGCGCGGCCGATCACGGCGCACATCCTGACCACGGGCTTTGTCGTGCTCGACCGCGACCCGGTGGTGGAGGCGTTGCGCACAGAGGCCGCGGTGTGGTTGGCAAAGCCCCCGGCGCCCAGTGAGGATGTATTGCTCTGGCGCCGCTATCTAATCGCTGATGAGCTGGATAATGCCCGCGATATCGTGGATACGGATGCGGCGTGTGCGTCGTTGATCCTGGGCAGCGCGGTCAGTCACCTGGTCGAATACGCGTTTCTGGCGCACAATCAGCATCTGCCGCGTCAGAAGGAGTCGCTCAGCGCGCTCGACGCACTGGATCCGGTGGCGGCGGCTACGGCACGCGCCTTCTACGCTGCCGTCGACGTCGATCGCCGGATGAACCTGGCAACGACGCTGGCAACGCAACTCACCGGCGCGATCACCTTCTTCGAATGGGACTCGGCGCAACTGCCCGTTTGATTTGCCGATCCTTTCGGTGCAGTTCTGGCGATCTTGCGCACTCTGGCGTATCATATCGGCCAACCAACACGCAATGGCGCGGAGACGCAGAGACGTAAGGAACCTTTCCTTGCCCTTTGCGTCTCCGTTGTTTATCTGCTCGCAGCGATAGAGGAACTATTCTCATGCAAGCCAGGATCGTCGTGCTCGCCGGTGACGGCATCGGCCCGGAAGTGACCAATGAAGCCAAGAAAATTCTGGATGTGGTCGGCAAGCAGTTCGGCCACACCTTTGCCTACGACCATCACCTGATGGGCGGCTGCGCCATCGATCAAAAAGGCACGAGTCTGCCCGACGAGACGGTCGCCGCCTGTCTGCAAGCCGACGCTGTGCTGCTGGGTGCGGTCGGCGGGCCAAAATGGGACATTCCCACCGCCGTCGATCGCCCGGAGCGCGGGCTGCTCGCCATCCGCAAGGCGCTCAACCTCTTTGCCAATCTGCGCCCGGTCAAACTACAGAAAGAACTGATCCACGCCAGCACGATCAAGGAGTCGGTGTTGGAGGGGACGGACATGCTCGTGATCCGCGAGTTGACCGGCGGCGCCTACTTTGGCCCGCGCCAGGAGGCGGGCGACGCCGGCTACGAAGCCTACGACACGATGCTTTACACGCGCCCGGAGATCGAGCGCGTCGTGCGGCTGGCCGCAGAGGCCGCGCGCGGGCGGCGCAAGAAGCTGGCGAGCGTGGACAAGGCCAACGTGCTGGCCTCCAGCCGGCTTTGGCGCCGCGTCACCGTCGAGGTGATGCAGGAATATCCCGACGTCGCGGTGGAGCACGTGCTGGTCGATGCGATGGCAATGCATTTGCTCCGTCGGCCCGCGGCGTTCGATGTGATCGTGGCCGAGAACCTCTTTGGCGACATCCTGACCGATGAAGCGTCGATGCTGGCCGGCTCGATGGGCATGTTGCCCTCCGCCAGCCTGGGCGACCTGCGCAACGGCCACAACCTGCCGCTTGGCCTCTACGAGCCGATCCACGGCAGCGCGCCCGATATTGCCGGGCAAGGGATCGCCAACCCGCTGGCGACGATCCTGAGCGTGGCGATGTTGCTGCGCCACAGCCTGGGGCTGGAAGCCGAAGCGGAGGCTGTCGAGCGCGCCGTGGATGATGTGCTGGCTGCGGGCGTGCGCACTGGCGACATCGCCGATCCAGGCAGTGAAGTCGTCGGCACGACGGTGATGGGGGATTTGGTGGCGGCAAGGCTATGAACGAAACCCAGCAACAGCGCCTCAGCGCTAACATCCATTTGCTCGGCAACGTGTTGGGCGAGACGATCATCGAGCAGGAAGGTCATGCGATCTTCGAGCTGGAAGAGCAGATTCGCGCGCTCTCGAAGCGCTGGCGCACGGGCGACCCGGAGGCGGGCGCGGCGATCAAGGCGCTGATGCCGGGGCTGATCGACGACCTGCCGCGCGCGCTCGCGGTGCTCAAGGCGTTTACAACCTACTTTCAGTTGGTCAACCTGGCCGAAGACGAGCAGCGCGTCGAAATCCTGCGCGACCGCGCGCTCGAGGCGCAGACGACCGGCGTGCCGATGCGCGAGACGCTGGCCGAATCGGTCGCCAAGCTGCGCGACGAGGGCTTGTCGGAGGCGGAAGTCCAGCATATCCTGGACGAACTGTTTATCGTGCCGGTGCTCACCGCGCACCCGACTGAGACCAAACGCCAGACCATCCTGGCCAAGATGGCAACGCTCAGCGACACCCTCGAACACATCACCACGCCAGGTCTGCTGCCGAGTGAGGAGCGCGAACTGATGGAGCAGTTGCGCGAAGACATCGTGCTGCTCTGGCAGAGCGACGAGACGCGCGACCGCCCACCGACGGTGCTGGATGAGGTGCGCACAGGGCTTTACTTCTTCGAGGTGACGATCTTTCACCTCATCCCCAGGATCTACGAAGAATTGGAACGCGTTCTGGCCGAGGTCTTCCCCGGCGCCGAATTCCGAATTCCGCCTTTTCTACGCTACGGCTCCTGGATCGGCGGCGACCGCGATGGCAATCCTTTTGTGACGCTGGCCGTGACCGAGGAAACGCTGCGCACCATGAAAGAGACGGTGCTCAAGCAGTACAACCTGGCGGTGGACGATCTCTATCAGCACCTCATCCCCGCGGTCACACGCGTGGAGATCAGCGATGAATTGCGCGAGAGCATTGCCGCTGATCTCAAGCTTGTACCAGAAAACGAGGTCGAGGTGTTGGAGCGCTTTCGCATGGAGCCTTATCGCCAGAAGCTGATCATGATGTTCCGCCGGCTGCGCGCCACGCGCGCGGAAAACGAGCGGCCGTGGGACGACCGCGCACGCAATTCGCGCGCGTACCGCCATGTCGACGAGTTCATGCGCGACCTGCGCATCATCGAACGCAGCCTGTTGGCGAACAACGGCGAACGGCTGGCGCGCGGCCGCCTGGCCGCGCTGATCCGGCAGGTCGAGGTCTTTGGCTTTCACCTGGCCACGCTCGACATGCGCCAGCATTCGGCGCGCCAACGCGAAGCCGTGGCCGAAATTTTCGCCAGCTACAGTATCTTTGCCGACTATCAGGCGCTGGCCGAGCCTGACAAGATCAACGTGCTCACGCGTGAAATTGGCAGTGCACGGCCACTCACCGCACAGCTTCAGTTCTCGGCGCCGACCAACGAAACCGTGGCCCTCTTGCGTCTGATGCGTCGCGCCAAAGACGAGATCGATGAAGACGCGGTGCAGACCTACATCATCAGCATGACCAACACTGCCAGCCATGTGCTGGAAACGTTGCTGCTGGCGAAAGACGCGGGGCTGTTGGGGCGCATCGATATTGCACCGCTCTTCGAGACAGTGAGCGACCTCGACGCCGCGCCGCAGATTATGGCCGCGCTCTTCGAGAACGCAGCTTATCGTCGCCATCTCGAGCTGCGCGGCCAGCGTCAGCAGATCATGATCGGTTACAGCGACTCCAACAAGGACGGCGGCTATCTGCGCGCCAACTGGATGCTCTTCCTGGCGCAGCGCACCCTGGCGCGCCTCTGCGACCAATATGGCGTCAAGCTCACGCTCTTTCACGGACGGGGCGGCTCGTTGGGGCGCGGCGGCGGCCCGGCCAACCGTGCGATTCTGGCGCAGCCGCCTGAATCGGTGCGTGGGCGCGTGCGCCTGACCGAACAGGGCGAGGTGATCAGCACGCGTTACGCCAACATGGCGCTGGCGCGGCGGCATATGGAACAGTTGGTCAACTCGGTCCTGCTGACCGCGGGCCGGCGTCCGCGCTTTGCGCAGGAAGAGGCGTGGGCGCAACGCATGGATGCCTTGAGCGACATCGCGTTTCACAAGTATCGCGCGCTGGTGACTCAGCCCGAATTTCTCACCTATTTCCACGAAGCGACGCCGATCGACCATATCGGCGCGCTCAACATCGGCTCGCGGCCGGCGCGACGCAAGGCTACGCAGGGCATCAGCGATCTGCGCGCGATCCCGTGGGTCTTTGCCTGGACGCAATCGCGCGTCAGTCTGCCGAGTTGGTACGGCGTCGGCACGGCGGTGGAGCAGTGGTGCGCCGATGGGCAGGACGCGTCGAAGCTGGCGGAATTACGCGAGATGTATCGCCAGTGGCCGCTCTTTTGCACGGTGCTCGACAACGTGCAGATGGGGCTGGCCAAGGCCGATATGGAGATCGCCTCGCTCTACGCCGAGTTGACCGACGACGCCACGCGCACCGCGATCTTTTCGGACATCCTGGACGAGTTTCAACGCACAGAGCGATTGGTGCTGCTGGTGGTGGAGGAAGATCAGTTGCTGGCCAAGGAGCCTGTCTTGCGGCGCAGCATCAAGGTGCGCAATCCGTATGTCGATCCGATGAATTACATCCAGGTGGCGCTGTTGCAGAAGCTGAAGACCGAACGCGATGCCGAACGCCGCCAGCAATTGACGGCGGCTGTGCTCAGCTCCGTAAACGGCATTGCCGCCGGGCTTCAGAACACAGGGTGAGGTGTGCTTTGACGGATTTGCTCTCCACCATCGACGGTTTGTTGATCGATATTGACGGCGTGCTCATGTTGGGCGACGAGGTGATACCGGGCGCGACAGCGGTGATCGACGCCCTGCGCGCCCGGCAGATTCCTTTCCGCGTCATGACCAACACCACCATCTATTGCCGCTACACGCTGCTCGAACATCTCCATGCCAAAGGCTTCGACGTCAGCCTGGATGAACTTTATACCGCGACCTATGTGGCGGCCCGCTTCTTGCAGGAGCAGAAGGCGAAGAGCTACTTCCCGCTGCTCTTGCCGGATGCGCAACTGGAGTTCAACGGCATCGACGTCGACGAAGAAACGCCGGAGTATGTGGTGGTGGGCGACCTGGGCGCCAGCTTCACCTTTGCGCGGCTCAACCGTGCGTTTCGGGCGTTGCTCAACGGCGCCAAGCTCATTGCGCTGCACAAGAAGCGTCACTGGCGCACGCCGGATGGCCTCTATCTTGACGCCGGCCCGTTTGTCATGGCGCTCGAATACGCCACCGAGACGAACGCCATCGTCGTGGGCAAGCCAAGTGAAGCGTACTTTCAGATGATGCTCGACGACCTGATGCTGCCGCACGAGCGCATCGCCGTGATCGGCGACGACATCGAGATCGACGTGCGCGGCGCCAAACGCATGGGCATGCAAGGGTGGTTGGTCAAAACCGGACGCTTCCGCAAAGAGGACCTCGGTCGCGGCATCTGGCCCGACCAGGTGTTGGAGAGTATTGCTGACGTAATTGGAGATTAGGAGATTGGAGATTAGGAGATTGGAGAGTAGGAGATTGGAGAGTAGGGGTCGTGTAGCACTCGTAGAATTTCCAATCTCCAATCTCCAATCTCTAATCTCCTAAGATATTGAAAGAGAATCGAACATGCAACCAACCAAGGTGATCTTATACGACACGACCCTGCGCGACGGTACACAAGGAGAAGGCGTGTCGCTCAGTTGCGACGATAAGCTGCGCATTGCGCGGCGGTTGGACGAGTTCGGCATGAGCTACGTCGAGGGCGGCTGGCCAGGGTCGAACCCCAAGGACATCGAGTTCTTCGAGCGCGCACAGACCGAGCTTGACCTTGCCTATGCGCGGCTGGCGGCCTTTGGCTCGACCTGCAAAGCCGGCGTCGCACCGGCCGACGATGAGCAGGTGCTGCTGCTGCTGCGCGCCAGCACGCCAGTCGTGACGATCTTCGGCAAGACCTGGGATCTCCATGTCACCGAAGTGCTGCGCACGACGCTCGACGAGAACCTGCGCATGATCCGCGAGACGGTGAGATTTCTCAAGGCGCACGGCAAAGAAATCGTATACGACGCCGAGCACTTCTTCGACGGTTATCTCGCCAACCCGGAATACGCGCTTGCCACGCTCAAGGCTGCGATCATCGGCGGCGCCGACAGCATCGTGCTGTGCGACACCAACGGCGGCGGTCTGCCCTGGCAAGTCGGCGAGGCGGTGGACGCGGTGCGCCAGGAGGTGCTGGGCCAGGAAACGCCCCTCGCCCCTCGCCCTTCGCAACTCGCTCATATCACGCTCGGCATCCATGCGCATAACGACAGCGAAACGGGCGTCGCCAACACGTTGGAGGCGGTGCGCCGCGGCTGCACGCAGGTGCAGGGCACGGTGAATGGCTACGGCGAACGCTGTGGCAACGCCAATCTGATCAGCATCATCCCCGACCTGCAGATCAAAATGGGCTACGACTGCGTGCCGGAGGAGAGTCTGAAGGATCTGGTCGAGTTGAGCCGCTACGTCAGCGAGATGGCCAATCTCAACCCCGACACGCATCAACCCTTTGTCGGGCAGAGCGCGTTTGCACACAAAGGCGGCACGCACGTCAACGCCGTCGTCAAATATGTGATGAGCTATCAGCACATTGACCCCGCGCTGATCGGCAACGAGACGCGTGTGCTGGTCAGCGAGCTGAGCGGCAAGGACAACATCGCCACCAAGCGCAAAGAGTTCGGGCTCGATGGGCTGAGCAAGGAAGAAGAGCGGCGCATCTTGCAGCAGATCAAGGAGCTGGAGAACGCCGGCTTTGCCTTCGAGAGCGCCGAAGCCAGCGTCGACCTGATGCTGCGCAGAGCGCGGCCTGGCTATCAACAGCCCTTCGAGATGATCGACTACACCGCGGCGGTGGAACACCGCGCCGGCCGCGGCATGTTCTCCGAGGCGACGGTCAAGGTGCGGGTGGCCGACCGTATCTTTCATGAGGTGGCGGAGGGCAACGGTCCGGTTAACGCACTCAACCGCGCGCTGCGCAAGGCCATCATGCCCTTCTATCCGCGGCTGCGCGCCGTGCATCTGACCGACTACAAGGTGCGCATTCTCGACAGCGACAGCGGCACCGCGGCCATGACGCGCGTCCTGATCGACTTCAGCGACGGCGACCGCCAATGGACGACCGTTGGCGCTTCGACCAACATCATCGAGGCGAGCTGGATTGCACTCTCCGACTCGGCGGAATACTTCATCCTCACGGACGGCGAGCGCAACCAGGTCGAGATTATCATGCCGGAGCTGGTGGCGGGCGACGATTGAAAGGGTGTAAAATTTAGACTTTCCTCTGCCGTACTGAATACTTTCGCTTGCAGTGGTGAGTGCTTTCCGTTGCAGTGCCGGCACGTAAAAGCACTGCGGGTGAGTTGCTGCAGAAAAGCGCCGCAATTGCTTTGGAAATCGCGGATAGCGGAGAAGCGCAGATAAACCTGTCAAGGCTTTATCAACACTTCTCCGCTGTCTGACCAGCGACTTCAAATCCAGACGTGGAATTTCGGTGGCTCACGATTTCATCGAAAGGCGCGGCATTGGTATAGTTATGACGGTGCCATAAAGATGTTCAATAGAGCGTCTGAGCATGGAGCCGAATGTTTTGAACTGGAAACGAGTTGGGTCGAGACGATATGGGGGGTCAGCGAGTGCAAGGATGGCGTTGTTCAGGGCAGCCAGCACCTGTGGGGTTTGCCCTCGACCAACGGTGCAGGCGTCTTCGCCCAGTGTGGAGTCGCGGCGCCAGTGGAGGCGATTCTCGATTTCCCAGTGCCTGCGGATGTGGTATAGAAGTTGAGTGGGTGGCGTCATCGCAGGCTTGAGACTGGTCAGCTACCGCAGGCCAGGTTGGCGCCAGGTAGTCATTCAACTAGGCAACTGGTGCGCAGGGAACGGATAGTCAAGCGTCCATGGTCTTGATTGACCTGCTTGGCGTGTGCTCTGGGAGCCAGGGTCGAGGTTGCTCGCTGAACAAGCAAGCGATATCGGCGTGCAAGGTGCACTGGTTGGCCTTGGCGATAAGCAGATGGTAACCGGGCGCGCTCCAGTAGCAAATGTGCCTGCACCCAATCGATGCGGAGCCGCGCCCATTGTGCCACGCCACTCAGCTTACTTTCGCCGCTCATTTTGGCCAGCAGCAGCAGCGTCAACACCAGCGCCGACGAGCACCGCTTCCCGCATGGCTTGCGTCGGTCTGGCACTCTTGCCAATACTTCATAGAGACTTCGCACATCTGCTTTGGCTGCCCTTTCTGGAATCACCACCTTCTCAACAACTGTGGCAGCATCCACGATCAACTCCTTTTGTTTGGTAGACAACGGTTTGACGCCTCTAATCTACAAACAAAAGGAGTTTTCTGCTTCTGCGACTTTTGAAAAGCCCTGTGATCTTGAGCTATCCTAGACCGCGATTCATACCCGGTTTGAGGATGGTGCTCCCATTTGACTGTGAATCCGGCCCGGACTACACCACGAGCCACTATCCCTTGACTACATGAAGCCATCGGTGAAGCATGTAGTTCTCACTTCGCGATTGGCTTAGTCAGTTCTTGCGGGCAGCGTGCCCGCGGGAAGCATAGTCAGCAGAGCACGGTGACGGGCAATATTTTTACAGAACGCCCACCGCAACTCCTCGTCAGCGATCAGGCCGGCCTGCTCAGCCAGCAGACGACGGCCGCGCACCAGCATCTGCTCCGCCCACGGCTCGCCTGCGGCAATCAACACCGCGTGACAGGTCATATAGAGCGAACTGGGGTCCATACCCTGTTCGATCAACCGGCGCGGGTTGTCGGCCACCAGCTCTGCCACGCAGGCCAGGGCACTCTCATTATCACCCAGCGCCATAGCAAGCTGGGCCTGGGCGGCGACGATTTCAGGAAGCAGACGCCAGGCGACCTCGCCCTGCCCCGCCTCGCGCGCCTGGGTCAGCGATGCGGTCGATTCCATCAACCGGCCCTGTCGCTGCTGGACATGGCCGCTGAGCAGCCACGCTTCGGCCAGCAGACTGGCGACGCCAAGCTTGTGAGCCATGGCCAGGGCTTGGTCGACATCGGCGCCCGCTATCTCCTCTCCGGTCGCCAGCGCCATGCGAAGCCGAAGCAGCAGTAGGCGCAGCTTGAGTAGCAGGGCGCTCAGGGCATCGGCCGTGGCGACTGCCTGCTCGATAGTTTCCCTGGCTTTCTCCCAAGCGCCAAACTGCACAAAGAGCGTGGCGGCCTCCAACCGAGCCGCCGTCGCCGTCCAGCGGTCGTCGATGGCCTGGCAGTGCTGGAGGAGTTGCGGGTAGAGCGCCAGGCACTCTGCACAACACATCGACAGACGGTAGAGCGCTACCTGGTTTAGTAACACCTGTCCTTCGAGCCAGGGGTGGTGGAGCTGGTGGGCCAGGGATAAGGCGGCGTCCAGCAATCCTTCGGCCCGGCCATACTCTCCCCTTGTGTAGACGACCATCCCCGACCCCATGAGCGCGCATCCGCGCAGGAGCAGATCCTCAGAATGGGTCGGGCTTTCCAGCAATTCAGAGAAGACTGCGTCCGCGCCAGCCAAATCGCCCAGCGACCATGCCGCGATGCCCACATGAAGCCGGCACAGGCCGACTAGCGTCGGGGTTTCCATCGCCTGCGCACTGTGCAGAGCACGGACATAGCTGGCGTGCGCAAGCGAGATCTCGCCGCGCCACCAGTGGCTGCGACCGGCCAGCAGGTGCGCCTCCACCTGGGCAGCAAGATCGCCGGCGGCGACAGCCAGCGTGAGTGCAGCGTTGACGCCGGTGATTGCCTCCCAATAATGGGTCGTTTCTTCGGCCAGGGTTGCGCGACGCAAGGCGGCGCCCAGTTGTTGGGACGGCTGTTGGGTCAGCGCCGCCAGCCGCTCCAGCTCGCCCACGTCCTGCGCCCGGGAGCGCTGGTCGCGCAGCAGCGTATGGGCCTGCTCGCGCATGGCCAGCAGTGCGAAGCGTGCGCTGTGATCCTCTGGCGGCGTCAATGCCAGGGCCTGTGTCAGCAGGTCGACGGCTGTTACATGGGCGTGAGCCGCCAGCGCGCCCTGGCTGGCTGTGCGCAGGTGGCCGGCTGCCCTGGCGTGCTCCCCTGCCTGCGTGAAATGCCATGCCAGCGCCTGGGGCGTCACTCCGGATGCCGTCTTCGCTTGTGCGTCCTGCGCTTCCAAGGCTGACCCCACGGCCCGATGGAGCCAGACGCGGCGCCCTTCATCCAGCGTGTTGTACAGATAAGCCTGAAAGAGATGGTGGCGGAAACGATAGCGCAGACCGGACGCGGCTGCGTCGGCAGGTCTGCCGGAGGACGCGACGATGTGATGGGCTGTGGCAAGATCGCCGCTGAGCCGCGCGACGGCCAGGTGCTCATCCATGCGCGACACTTCTGCGGCGATCTGGGCGCTGAATTCGTCGCCCTGGACACAGGCAGCTTCCAGCAGCCTGCGATTACTGCTGAGCAGACGGTCGATCCGCTCGCCGATCAGCGCCTCGACAAGCGGCGGGAGCGCGTTCCAGTCGATCACGCCGCTTGCGTCCCAGCGCCCGTCGCGATCCTGGCTGAGCGCACCACGCTCGGCCAGCGCGTGGATCATCTCGACCGTGAACAGGGCGTGCCCTTCCGTATGCCGGTAGAGGGCGGCGCGAAGGGGTTCGTCGAAGCGATTGGCGGTGCGGTCGAGCAGGTCGTCGATGAAGCGCTGGCCGTCAGCCCGATCCAGGTCGACCAGCGTTGCCAAAGGATGGCGGCGCAGTTCATGGAGAGCCTGGCCGGCGAACCTACCAAGCTCGTCCTGTTCCAGGGCCAGCGCGCCAGGGCAGTACGCGGCGGCAATGAGGATGTGACTCCTGTTCAGCCGCTGCTCCAGATGGTGGATGAGGGCAATCGTGCCAGCGTCCGCCCAGTGCAGGTTGTCCAGCGCAAGCAGGAGCGGCGCGTGGCGCGCCAGGCGCATGAGGAAGTGCGTGAGTTGGTCAAAGAACGCGAGCTGTGGCCCCTTGGCCTGGTTGTTCAGCCCTCTGCCTTCTGCATCCGAGGACGCTTGCAACGATGGCGCCGCTGGCCGTGCAGTGGGCCGCACACCGCTCCGCTTGCCGGGCCGGCCAACGCCAGAGCCGCCCAGTCCGGCGCCTCTTCCTGCAGCAGACGCAGAGTTTCGGCCGAGGAGAACGGCCGAGGCACACCAGCTTCTCCGGCGACCAACATACGCAGCGCATCGACAACAGGCTGGTAAGGATCGCCGACGCCAAAGAGCGCCGTGGACGCAGCGATGGCGACCAGCCACGGTTGAGCCGCGCCTGCAAGCCGGCGGGCGAACTCGTGGAGCAGCGCCGTCTTGCCATTGCCGGCCTCGCCTACGACCAACAGGATGGCGCCGTGGTTTGAGGCAGCCTTGCGAACGCACTCATGCATCAGGGCAAGTTCTTCCTCCCGCCCGACAAAGTCCTTGCGCTCCGATGAATCTGGGTCGGCCTGCGGAAGCGCCAGTTGGGTGTGCGTCTCAAGGAGACCTGGCGCTTCGATTTGCACGGCCTGACCCGCGTGCAGCGTTTTATAGAGGGACGTGGTCTGCGCTTCCGGCTGCGCGCCCAGTTCGTCCTGCAGTTGGCGCTTGTATGCTTCATAGTGCGAGCGAACGTCCTGGCGTTGCCCGGCGGCGGCGTAGGCCAGCATGATCTTCCGGTGTACGGTTTCGTGGTAGGGATTCAGCAGCAGCGAACGCCGATAGAGCGCCAACGCTCTTGTAACATCGCCCTGATCCCAGCAATGGTCTGCCAGGTCATGAAACGCCTCGGCGACGAGGCGATCCAGCTCGCTGCGCACATCCACCACCCATTGTTCGAACTCTAGGCAGCCGCGCAGCGTGAAACCTTCCAGGAACGGCCCCCGATAGAGCGCGATGTCCTGCTTCATGTGAGCTGCCCACATGGGCGTGGTGGCCGGCGTCTTGAGCAGGTCACGCAGGCGCAGGACATCCACGACTGCGTCACTGGCAGGGTCGAACTGCACCGTCGTTCGCGTAATGCGCAGGTGGGGGATGCGCGCGCCCCGGTCGTCGATCACCGCGCGCAGGTTGGCGAGAACGCGGCGGAAATTGGCCGCGGCCGCTTGTTCAGAGTACGCCGGCCACAGGAGTTCAGCCAGCGCGGCGCGTGAGTGTGGGCGGTCGTGTTCGACGGCCAGGAAGGCCAGGAGACCGCGTGTCTTGTCGGATTCGACGCGCACATCGATTGGGTCTTCCAGGGTGAGTTGAAAGGGGCCCAGCAGCGCCAAGTTGAGGTGGGGCATGGCGTTCTCCCTGCGCAGCGCAGCGATGACAATGGTCGCAGAATTGTCCAACAAACTATGCTCTAACACATTGTACTACAAGCTATGGTCTGGCCTAGGGTGCGCGCGATCTGCGCGCGATGGTCTGCTACGATAAGAGCAGTTTTGCTGGGTTTGCGCGAACAGTCATGGCGCAGAATGTATGT
>Ga0073899_10000257_pt1 | contig 49112 bp, 36 predicted proteins | sample KloWWTmetaKNB5Ph_FD_88975 | JGI IMG/M metagenome (GOLD analysis project Ga0073899, IMG submission 88975) | Active sludge microbial communities from Klosterneuburg, Austria, studying microevolution and ecology of nitrifiers - Klosterneuburg... | ecosystem: Engineered > WWTP > Aerobic digester >... | reverse complement strand
CGGCGCGGCGGGGGAGGGCGGGGCGAAACACGAGTGTCTGCTCGCATCCGGTGAGCGTGCAGGCCGGGTGAAGGTAGGTCAAGCAAAACACGAGCGCCGGCGCCAGGCATCGATGTGTCATCGTGGCACGATGCTCCGTCTGCGTCGCATGATCTCGGTGGGTTGTGCCAGGGGGCGGCTGATCACCCGCGATCACCGGGACGCGAGCTGACAACGCGAGCAAAAGCTCGCATTATGAGTCCATGCAGAACCCGCTCGCCGCCTTCCGCATCGCCCGCGCCGCCCTCCGGCTGGTCCGCGACCCCAACCGCCTCGACGAGGTCATCGCGATGGCCGACGATCTCGGCGAGTCGCCGGCGTTCGACGCGATCGTCCGGCACGTCGAGGAGATGCCGGGTGGGCGCGCGGCGATGGCGGAGCGCCCGCGGGTCGACCTCGACCTGCCGCGCCTGCGGCAGCTCCCCGACGGCACGTTTGGCCGCGAGACCGCCCGCTTCCTCGACGCCCGCGGCCTCGACCCCGCCGATCTGCCGCGCCGCCCGGCCGCCGACGGCAAGGCCTGGGTGCGCGCGCACCTCTACGAGACCCACGACCTGTGGCACGTCGTGACCGGCTTCGACACCGACGTCGCGGGCGAGCTCGGCCTGCAGGCGTTCTACCTGGCGCAGTTCCCGGCGCGCCTCGCCGCGGCGATCCTGGCGATCGGCTTCCTCAACACGTTCCTCTACGCGTTCGACGAGCGCGACGCCCGCACCGACGCGATCGCCCGGGGCTGGCAGCTCGGCCAGGCCGCGCGCCCGTTCCTGGCCGTCCGCTGGGCCGACCTGTGGACCCTGCCGCTGGCCGAGGTCCGCGCCCGCCTCGGCGTCACCGCGCCGATCGCCGCCGCCCGCGCCGCGGCCTGACCCGGCGAGGCGCCTGTGGCACGCTGCTGCGCATGACGCTGCGCTGCGTAGTGTGTGGAGACATGGTGGCCGGCGACGCGCACTACGCCGACGCCTGGGAGCGGAGCCGCAAGCGATCGCCGTGCTGCGGGCCTGGCTGCGCCAGCCGGTTCGATCCCGATCGCCACTGGATCCCCGCCGTGCTGCCGCCGCCGGTGGACGGCGACGAACGTACGCGGCTGCGGACCCTGGCCCGGCAACGCCTCGCGGGGCTGGACCTGCCGCGCCCGGTCGTGCGCGAACTGCTGCTCGCCGGCCTGGCGCCCGACACGCTGCGCGCATTGGTGGGCGCAGGCCGCGCGGCCAGCGCCGCCGCCCGCGCCGAGAACCGCGCCGGCTTCCTGGTCTGGTTGCTCCGCGGCCGACTCCGCCAGCAGCACCCCGACCAGCGTGGCGATCGCGACTACGCCGACGCCGAGGCCGATCTCGATCAGTGGGACGCCGCGGCTGCGGCGCGCGCGTCGTGGTGACTTGCCGCGAGCCACGCCGGGCCGCTACCGTCGCTGCATGACCGACGTCACCTTCCGCGACTTCGCCGCGGCGATCATGGGCAACGACGCGCCCGCCGCCGAGGCGGTGCTGGCGACGCTGCTCGGCCTCGACACGTCCACCGCCACCGCCGCCACCGCCCACTTCCGCGGTCGCATGGCCGATCCCGCGTTCATGCCCAGGGCCATGGGCCTGCGCACCGCGGTCACGACCGGCAGCGACGCCGACATCGGCGCGCTGCTCGCCGACTGCTTCGGCCTCGTCGACGCCCCCGCCACCGCGGCGCTCGCTACGCTGCGCACGCGCTACCCTCGCCCGTAGCCCACCGCACCGCGCGCCGCCTCACCGCGCTAGCGCCGGAACAGCGCCTTGCCGCCGAACCGCGCGTCGTCGCCGAGCTCGTCGGCGATCCGCAGCAGCTGGTTGTACTTGGCGATGCGATCCGAGCGCGACGCCGAGCCGGTCTTGATCTGGCCGGCGTTGGTGGCGACCGCGAGGTCGGCGATGAACGCGTCCTCGCTCTCGCCCGAGCGGTGCGAGATGATCGCGGTGTAGCGGCTGTGCTGGGCGGTGCGGACCGCGTCGAGGGTCTCCGACAGCGTGCCGATCTGGTTCACCTTCACCAGGATCGAGTTGGCGATGCCCTGCTCGATGCCGCGCTTGAGCCGCGCGGTCTGGGTGACGAACAGGTCGTCGCCGACCAGCTGGACGTTCCCGCCCAGGCGATCGGTCAGCGCCTTCCAGCCGCTCCAGTCGTCCTGATCGAGGCCGTCCTCGATCGACACCAGCGGGTACTTGCCGGCCCAGCCAGCGTACAGCTCGACCATCTCGGCCGAGGTGCGGTGCTTGCCCTCGTAGGCGTAGGTGCCCTTGGCCTTGTCGAAGAACTCCGACGCGGCGACGTCGAGCGCCAGGAAGATCTGCTCGCCGGCCTTGTACCCGGCCTTGCCGATCGCCTCGAGGATCGTCGTCATCGCCTGCTCGGCCGAGTCGATCGCCGGGGCGAAGCCGCCCTCGTCGCCGACGTTGGTGGCGAGGCCCTGCTTCTTGAGGATCGCCTTGAGGTGGTGGAACACCTCGACCCCGGCGCGCAGCGCGTCCTCGAACCGGTCGAAGCCGGCCGGCACGATCATGAACTCCTGGATGTCGAGCGCGTTGTCGGCGTGGGCGCCGCCGTTGATGATGTTCATCAGCGGCACCGGCAGGGTCAGCGCGCCGACGCCGCCGAGGTAGCGGTACAGCGGCAGCTCGTGGGCCACCGCGGCGGCGCGGGCGCACGCCATCGACACCGCGAGGATGGCGTTGGCGCCGAGCGCGCTCTTGGTGGCGGTGCCGTCGAGCTCGCACAGCGCGGCGTCGATCGCGGCCTGGTCGGCGGCGTCGGCGCCGATCAGCTCGGGCGCGATGGTCTCGATGACGTTGGCGACGGCCTTCTCGACGCCCTTGCCGAGGAAGCGGCCGGCGTCGCCGTCGCGCAGCTCGAGCGCCTCGTGCTCGCCGGTGGATGCCCCCGAGGGGACGATCGCGCGCCCGAGGGCGCCGCTCTCGAGGCCGACCTCGGCCTCGACGGTGGGGTTGCCGCGCGAATCGAGGACCTCGCGGGCGTGGATCCAGACGATGTCGGTCATGGGGCGGAACCTACACGAGGCCGCCGCCGCCACCAACGCCCGACCGTGTGCTAAGAAGCCGCGACCATGTGGCGCCCCACGATCCTCGCCTGCGCGATCGCCGCGGCCGCCTGCGGCGGGGGCGGCGGGGCCAAGGGCGCACCCACCGTGCCCGGCGCGATCGATCCGTTTAGCGCGGTGTTCCGCGCCGTCGAGCAGTGGCGCCAGGGCTGGGAGGTGCGGTCGATGGACGCGCTGGCGCCGCTCTACCGCCACGACGATCACACGGTCGTCGTCTACCAGGGCCAGGCCCACGTCGGCTGGCCCCAGGCCGAGACCTTCCTGCGCAGCGTCGTCGACGGCGCGCGCGAGGTGCACCTGACCGTGTCCGATGGCCAGGTCGCCGCGCTGGGCGACAGCGGCGCGACCTACGCGGCGCGCCTGACCCGCGAGATCTCCGACGGCGCGGTCACGGTGTCCGACACCGGCTACCTGACGCTGACCTTCGCGCGCTCCGGCGCGGCGTGGGAGATCGTCGCCGAGCACTACTCGTACCGGGCCGGGCCGTGACCGCCGAGCGCGGCAGCCCCCCGGTGCGCGAGATCGGCGTGGCCCTGCTCGGCCTCGGCAACGTCGGCGCGGGCGTGGTCAAGCTGCTCGAGGACAACGCCGCCGCGATCGGCGCCCGCCTCGGCGGCCGGCTGGTGGTCCGGGCGATCGCCGTGCGCGCGCCGGGCAAGAAGAAGCGGCTGGTCGAGGTCGATCCGGCGCTGCTCACCAAGGACATCGCCGGCGCGATCGCCCGCCCCGACGTCGACATCGTCTGCGAGCTGATCGGCGGCGACGGCGAGGCCAAGGACGCGGTGATGGCCGCGATCGCCGCCGGCAAGCACGTCGTCACCGCCAACAAGCTCCTGCTCGCGCGCCACGGCACCGAGGTGTTCGCGGCCGCCGAGCGCCACGGCGTCGACGTCTACTACGAGGCGGCGGTGTGCGGCGGCGTGCCGATCATCCGGGTGCTGCGCGAGGGCCTGGCCTCGGATCGCGTCGAGCAGTTCCACGGCATCGTCAACGGCACCTCGAACTACATCCTCACCGCGATGGCCGCCGGCGGCCGCGCCTTCGCCGACGTGCTGGCCGAGGCGCAGCGGCTGGGCTACGCCGAGGCCGACCCGACGCTCGACGTCGGCGGTGGCGACGCCGCGCACAAGCTGGCGATCCTGTGCGGGCTGTGCTTCGGCGCCACGATCGACGCCGACGCCATCCACTGCGACGCGATCTCGGACCTCGACGCGATCGACTTCGCCTACGCCGCCAAGTTTGGCTACGTGATCAAGCCGGTGGTGATCGGCCGCGACCACCCGCGCGGCATCGAGGCCCGGGTCCACCCGGCGCTGGTGCCGGCCGGCTGGCTGCTGGCCGGCGTCACCGGCGCCAAGAACGCGGTGGCGGTCGATAGCTACGCGCTCGGCCCGTCGATGTACTACGGCGCCGGCGCCGGCATGATGCCGACCGCGATGGCGGTGGTCTCCGACCTGATCGAGATCAGCCGCAACCTGCGCGCGCAGCTGACCGGCGTCGCGCCGACCCGCCGCCACCGCGCGCTGGCCCGGCGGCCGCTCCTGCCGATGGCCGAGATCCGGTCGCGCTACTTCCTGCGGTTCTCGGTGGCCGACAAGCCGGGCGTGCTCGGCCAGCTCACCACCATCCTCGGCGCCCACGACGTGTCGATCGAGCAGGTCGTGCAGGAGGCGCCGGGCGACGGCAACCGGCCGGCCCAGGTGTTCGTCATCACCCACGACGCCCGCGAGGGCGACGTCGCGGCGGCGCTGGCCAAGATCGGCGCGCTGCCGGCGGCGCTGGCGGCGCCGCGGCTGATCCGGATCGTCGTGTGATCGTCGAGCACCGGGTCATCTTCGGCGACACCGACCAGATGGGGGTCGTGTACTACGCCAACTACTTGCGGTTCTTCGAGGGCGCGCGCGCGTCCTACTGGCGCGGCCAGGGCCACAGCTACAAGGACCTCGAGGCCGCCGACGTCGCGCTGCCGGTGGTCGAGGCCCACTGCCGCTACCGCCGCCCGGCGTTCTACGAGGATCTGCTGGCGATCGCGGTGGTGGTCAGCGAGCTGCGCGGCGCGTCGCTCACGTTCAGCTACCAGATCCGCCGCGGCGCCGAGCTGCTGGCCGACGGCTGGACCCGCCACGCGGTGATCGGCGCGGCCGGCAAGCCCAAGGCGTTGCCGCCGGGCTTGCGCGCCAAGCTGCCGGTCGAGCCGCTGCCCCCGGCGTGAGCGGCGATCACCGCGGGCTACCCCACGCGCGCCCGAGCGTCGACCGCCGCGATTGATCGCTTCGCGGGTGCCGTGGTCTATTCGCCGGCGATGAACGACCGCAACCTCGCCCTCGAAGTCGTCCGCATCACCGAGGCCGCCGCGCTGGCGTCGGCCCGCCTCATGGGTCGCGGCGATCGCATGCTCGCCGATCACGTCGCGGTCGAGGCCATGCGCCGCGCCTTCGACACCATCGACATCCGCGGCACGGTGGTGATCGGCGAGGGCGAGCGCGACGAGGCGCCGATGCTGTACATCGGCGAGAAGGTCGGCGCCGGCTGGCTCGACAACGACGCCGACTCGCCCAAGGTCGACATCGCGGTCGATCCGCTCGAGGGCACCAACCTGTGCGCGACGGGCGCGCCCGACGCGATCAGCGTCATCGCGATCGCCGACGACGGCCAGTTCCTCAACGCGCCGGACACGTACATGCAGAAGATCGCGGTCGGCCCCGAGTGCCGCGGCCAGATCGACCTGCGCGAGTCGGTGACCTGGAACCTGCAGCGGGTCGCCGCGGCCAAGGGCAAGAAGGTCGAGGAGGTCACCGCGATCATCCTCGAGCGCGACCGCCACAACGACATCATCGCCGAGGTCCGCGCCGCCGGCGCCCGCATCCGGCTGATCACCGACGGCGACGTCGCCGGCGCGGTGCTGACCGCGATGCCGGAGTCGGGCATCGACGTGCTGTTCGGCACCGGCGGCTCGCCCGAGGGCGTGATCTCGGCGGCGGCGATGCGCTGTACCGGCGGCGAGCTGCAGGGCCGGCTGCGCTACCGCAACGACGAGGAGCGGGCGCGGGCCGCGAAGATGGGGGTCAAGCCCGAGGACCACATCTACATGACCGACGAGCTGGCCCAGGGCAACGTCATGTTCGCCGCCACCGGCGTGACCCAGGGCTACCTGCTCGACGGCGTCACCTTCACCGGCGGCGGCGCCAAGACCCAGTCGATCGTCATGCGCTCGAAGTCGGGCACGGTGCGCCGGATCCACGCCACCCACCGCTTCGACACCAAGCCGTCGTACTTCGCGGCCGGCGGGCGGTAGGGCGGTCGCCTGGCGCGCGCTGCCCGCTACGGCAGCTGGAAGCTGAGCTTGACGGTCTGGCCCGGGCGCACCAGCACGGTGCGCTTGACGGTGCCGCGGTCGGGGTTGGTGAAGGTGAGCACGTGGGTGCCGGCCGGCACCTCGACGCCGGCGAACGGCGTCTCGCCGAGCCGCTTCTTGCCGAGCGTGACGATCGAGTACGGGTTGGTCCGCACGGTCAGGTAGCCGACGTCGGCGGGCGGGCGCGGCGCGCTGCCACCGCCGCCGCCACCGCTCTTCTTGTCGAGCACCAGCTCGAGGCTGCGGTGCTCGCCGGGCGCCAGCTCGAGCGTGCGCTCGATCGCCGCGTAGCCGTCGCGGCTGATGCCGAGGGTGACGCTGCCGGGCGGCAGGGCCAGCGTCGCCGGCGTGGTCACCGACGCGCCGCCGGCCACCCGGACCTTGGCGCCCGCCGGCCGGGTGATCAGGTCGAGGGTCGCGGTCGCGGGCGCGGCCGTGGCGTCGACGCCGGCGTCGCCCCGCGCCACCCCGGCGTCGATCGGCATCGGCAGGGCCACCACGTCGAGCCCCGCGTCAGCGGAGGTCACCACCGCCGCGTCGACCGGCGCCGCCGGCGCGCCGCCCTTGCGGCCGATCACGAACGCCAGCGCGATCGCCACCACGAGCGCGGCGATCACCGCCGCCGGGATCCACCACCGCGCGCGCGGCGCGGGCGGCAGCCGCCGCATCATCGCCGAGGCCTGGTGCTCGCGGGTCGGCGCGTCGGGGCTGTCGTCGACGTCGCTCGATTCGTCGAGGTGGGTCGGCGCGCGCACCGAGCGCGGCAGCGGCGGGGGCGCGGTGCGGCGCGACGGTGGGCGCGCCGGCTGGCCCGACGGCGGCCGCGACGCCAGGCCCACCGGCGGGCGCGACGCCGGGCGCGGCGGTGGCTGCGGCGTGGCCGCCTCGAGCTCGGCCGCCGACATCGTGATCGCCACCACCGCGGTGCCCAGCGCCGCCGGCGCGCCGTCGGTCACCGCCACCGGCTCGGTGCCGGGCCGCGCGGGCAGCGCCGCCGACATCGCGGTGCCGGCCGGCATCGTCGTCGGTGGCGGCTCGGTGCGGCGGCCGCCGCGGCCGTCGCCCAGCGCCGGCAGCGCGCCGGTCTGGCGCGGGAACCGCGGGCGGATCCAGTCGGCGAGCTGCGCCGCGGTCGCCAGCTGCGGCCAGGTCTTGAGGAACTCCTCGAGCGCGACCTGCAGCTGCGCGGCGGTGGCGCGGGCGTCGCGCTTGTGGGCCAGCGCCCAGCCGATCGCCTTGGCCAGCGCCGGCGGCGTGCGCGGCGCCGCCACCTCGATCGGCGTCCACCGGCCGTCGCGGATCACCTTCATCGCCTCGACCACGTCGCCGCGATCGACGATGGTCTTGCCGGCCATCAGCTCCCACAGCACGACGCCCAGCGAGAACACGTCGGAGCGGCCGTCGAGCGCGCGGCCCACGGTCTGCTCGGGGGACATGTACGCGTACTTGCCCTTGACCACGCCGGGCCGGGTCTCGTCGGCCTTGATCGCCGCCTTGGCGATGCCGAAGTCGACCAGCTTGGTGACGCCGTCGAACGACACCATCAGGTTGTGCGGCGACACGTCGCGGTGGACCAGCGCCAGCGGCGTGCCGTCCGCGTCCTCGAGGCGGTGGGCGTAGGCCAGCGCGGCCGCGGCGTCGGCGCCGATGCGCGCCACCAGCTCGGGCGGCAGGCGCTCGCGCTCGGCGTGGCTGATCAGCTGGCCGGCGTGGATCCCGTCGACGTACTCCATCGCGATGAAGTAGTCGCCGCCCACCTGGCCCAGCTCGTAGATGTGGACGATGTTGGGATGCGACAGCCGCGCCGCCAGCCGCGCCTCCGACAGGAACATCCGCACGAAGTCGGCGGTCTCGGCGAGGTGGGGCAGGATGCGCTTGACCGCGACCTTGCGATCGAAGCCCTCGGGGCCGCGCTGCCGCGCCAGGAACACCTCGGCCATGCCGCCGCGCGCCAGGCGCTTGCCCAGCGTGAAGTGACCGAACTTGATGCCGGCGGGCTCGGACACGCGCTCGACCAACCATGCCGGGTGCAACCTTGGATGTGCAAGCCGATCGCCTCGGCGTGTGCAGGTGCCCACGACCGGTTGCACTGGGGGTGACGCCGTCGACCGCGGTCGACAGCGCGTGGGCGCGGTTACACCGTGCGCACCAGGGTTCGGTTCTGGCACCAGCGGTGCAATAATGGTGGGCCATGCGCCTGCTCTGGGGGATCTTCGTACTGGCCGCGACCTCGACCGCGGTCGCTGCTCCTGACGCGGCGCTGCCCGAGCGCTGGCAGCGCGACGTCGCGCTCGGCGCCGATCGCGGCGGCGACCTGCGCCCGATCGCCCACGCGATCCTCGACGCCGCCGACGCCGCGCCCGATCGCGTGCTGACCACGGCCGACCTCGGCGACCTCGGCGCCGTGGCGCCGGCGCTCGAGCCGCCGGCGACGATCCGGGTGTGGCGGCGCGCGCTCGACGGCTCGACCGCGTCGTGCAGCGGCCGGGTCGACGTGATCCCGTTCGAGCAGTACGTGCGCGGCGTCTTGCCGCACGAGTGGATCCGCTCGTGGAACCCCGAGTCGCTCAAGGCCGGCGCGGTGGCGATCCGCACCTACGCCGCGTACTGGGTGGCCGCCGGCGGCAAGTACGACTGCGCCGACCTCGACGACACCACCGCGTCCCAGGTCTACAAGGACGAGTTCTTCGCCGACAGCGACGCCGCGGTCGCGGCCACCGCCGGCGTCTACGTGATCAAGAACGACGCGCTGGTGTTCGCCGAGTACAGCGCCGAGAACGGCGATCCCACCGCGACCGGCGTCAGCGAGCCGCTGTGCACCGGGCGCGCGGTCAACGGCCACGGCCGCGGCACCTGCCAGTGGGGCACGCAGCGCTGGGCCCAGGACGGCAAGTCGTGGGACTGGATCGTCACGCATTACTACCCGGGCGCGACGCTGGCCACGCCGGCGCCCGCGCTGGCCGCGACGCTGGCCGCCGAGGACCACGCCGCGACCCTGACCAGCGGTGACGAGATGGTGGTGTACGTCGAGTACGTCAACGCCGGCGGCCGCACCTGGACCCCGGCCGACGTGCAGCTCGGCACCAGCGGCCCGCGCGATCGCCCCAGCCCGTTCTGGAAGGACGGCAACTGGATCAGCGCCAGCCGCCCGACCGCGCTCGACCAGGCGTCGGTGGCGCCGGGCGCGACCGGCCGCTTCACGTTCGCGATGGTCGCGCCCGAGGTCGACGCGCCGACGACGTTCGTCGAGCACTTCGCGCTGGTCACCGCCGCTGGCGCGTGGTTCGGCCCCGACGAGCTCGCGGTGGCGTGGACGATCACCGTCAACCCGCGCGGCGACGGCGTCGAGCCCGGCGCGGCCGACGGCGGCTGCTCGACCGGCGGCGGGGCCGGCCTGCTCACCGCGCTGGCGGTGCTGGCGCTGGTCGCGTGGCGCCGCCGCGCGCTGGCGCTGCTGGCGGTGATCGCGCTCGGCTGCGGCGGCGATCCCGCGTCCGCGCCGACGCCGACGCCGATCCATGGCCGCGCGGTCGGCGGCCCGTCGCCGCTGGTCGACGTGTTCGCGCAGGTCGCCGGCGAGACCGGCGTGCCGGCGTCGCTGCTCGCCGCGCTCGCGTACCACGAGACCCGGCTGGCGATGATCGCCCCCGACGACGGCGCCCACGGCCCGCCGGCCTGGGGCCTGTTCGCGCTCACCGATGGCGACGGCCCGCGCGGCCTGGCCCGCGGCGCCGCGCTGGCCGGCCTCGACCCGGCCGCGGTGCGCACCGACGCGCTGGCCACCACCCGCGCCGCGGCGGCGCTGCTCGCCGACCTGGCCGGCCCCGCGCCGGCGTCGCTGGCCGGCTGGCGCCCCGCGCTGGTGGCGTTCGGCGGCGGCGGCGCGGCCGGCGCCGGGCTGGCCGACGGCGTGCTCGCGACGATCGCCCGCGGCGCGCGCGGCCAGGACGAGCTCGGCCGCGCGGTCACGATCACCGCCCGCCCCGAGGCCGACCTGCCGGGTGGGCCCGGCGTCCCCGGCGACGACACCGCCACGGCGCTCGGCTTCCCCGGCGCCCGCTGGGTGCCCGCGGTCGCCGGCAACTACCGCGTCGCCAGCCGCGGCGCCGCCGACATCAACTACGTCGTCGTCCACACCACCCAGGGCAGCTACGCCGGCACGATCAGCTGGTTCCAGAACACCGCGGCCGGCGTCAGCTCGCACTACGTCGTGCGCAGCAGCGACGGCGATCTCACCCAGATGGTCGACGACAAGGACGTCGCCTACCACGACGCCTGCTTCAACACCGAGTCGGTCGGCATCGAGCACGAGGGCTTCGTCGCCGATCCCGGCCGCTGGTACACCGAGGCGATGTACATGCGGTCGGCGGCGCTGACCGCGTGGCTGTGCGATCAGTACGGCATCCCCAAGGACCGGATGCACATCTACGGGCACGGCGACGCGCCCGACTGCTCCGATCACACCGACCCCGGCCCCGGCTGGGACTGGGCCCACTACCTCGCGCTGGTCGGCGGCAACGGCACGCCGACCCTGGCCGCCACCGCGGCCAGCGCCGAGCACCCGACGACGATGATCTCCGGCGAGGAGGCGGTCGCGTACTTCGAGTTCGTCAACGGCTCGACGATCACCTGGGGCCTCGACGCCACCCGGCTCGGCACCGCCGAGCCGATGGATCGCGCGTCGGCGTTCTTCGTCGACGGCAACTGGCTGGCGCCCAACCGCGCCACCGGCGCCGATCACTCCGACTACGCGCCGGGCGCCACCGGCCGCTTCACGTTCGCGATCAAGGCGCCCGAGGTGACCACGCCGACGCCGTACCACGAGGCGTTCCAGCTGGTGCAGGAGGGCGTCGGCTGGTTCGGGCCGGTGGTGACGATGGACATCATGGTGATGCCGCGCGATGGCGCCGGCGGCCCCGACGGCGGCGCCGGCCCGGATCCCGGCGGCGACGCCTCGGGCGGCTGTGCCGCCGGCGGTGGCGGCTCGTCGACCCTCTGTGTCATCCTCGCCGCCGGTGCGCTGTTCCGTCGTCGCCGCGCTCGCTAGCCTGGCCGGGTGCCAGGCCGGCGTCACGCTCACGATCGACAGCGATCGCGCGGTGCCGGCCGAGCTCGACGCGATGTGCCTCGGCATCGCCGACCGAGACGTCGGCGGCGGCAGCTTCGGCCGCAGCTACCGGCTGATCGACCGCCTGGCGACCTTGCCGCAGACGCTCGCGGTCGAGCCCGGCGGCGCGGACGCCGCCAGCGTGTGGTCCACCGGCTACCGCGCCGGCGTGGTGGTCGCGCGCGGCAGCGCCGGCCTCGACTTCGCCGGCGACGCGGTGGTGCGGATCGATCGCTGCCCCCAGGCCCGCGGCGGCGCCGCGATCAGCGCCGCGGCGGTCGCGGCCCCGGCCGGTCCCGCGGTCGCGTCGCACGGTCCCGGCGGCGCGGTGGTGGTGGCGATCGACGCCAGCGCCGGGGCGATCGTCGACGCGCGGGGCGGGGCGCTCACCACCGACCCGCTGCCGGGCGGCGGCGGCGACGCGCTGGTGGCCGCCGATCTCGACGGCGACTGCGACGACGATCTGGCGATCGCCCGCGGCGGCCAGGTCGAGATCTGGTGGCGGCAGCGGCGCGGCTTCGTCGCCGGCCCGGCCGTGGCCACCGCCGCGGTCGCGCTCGCCGCGGCCGACGTCGACGGCGACGGCGACCTCGACCTGATCACCGGCGCCGGCGCGGCGGTGACGCTGTGGCGCGGCGACGGCGCCGGCGGGTTCGCGGCCGACGCCGGCGCGATCGATCCCCGCGGCGTGATCACGGCGGTCGCGGCGCTGGCCGCCGGCGATCTCGACGGCGACGGCCACGCCGATCTGATCGTCGGCCAGACCGCCGCGCCGGTGGTGGCGCTGCTCGGCGATCCCGGCGGCACCGGCGCGCTGACCGGCGCGCCCGGCGTGTTCCCCGCCACCGCGCGGGTCGTCGCGGCGGTGGTGGCCGGCGACGTCGACGGCGATCTCGACACCGACGTCGCGATCGCGGTCGCCGGCGGCGGGCCGCGGCTGTTCGTCAACCGCGGCGGCCTGCGCGAGGATCGCAGCGTCGATCGCCTGCCGCAGCCGGCGCCGACCGCGGCCACGCTGGCGATCGGCGACTGGGACGGCGACTGCCAGCCCGATCTGGTGCTGGCGGCGACGCCGGCGGTCGCGCTCCACGGCGCCGGCGACGCGCCGTTCGCGGTCGAGGCCGAGCTGGCCGCGGCCGCCGCGGTGGTGGCGGTCGATCTCGACGACGACGGCGCCGACGATCGGGTCGTGCTGGGGCCGGCGGGCGCGACGTGGGTGCACCGATGAGGGCCGCCGCGAGCGCGCTGGTCGCGGTGGCGGTGGTCGCGGTCGCCGCGCACGCCGACGCCCCGGACGCCCGGGCGCGCAAGGCCGAGGGCGAGCGGCTGTTCGCCGATCAGGAGTACGCCCGCGCGGTGAAGGCGCTGATCCCGGTCACGCGCGACGGCAACGCCGCGCGCGCGGTGCGGGTCCGCGCGTGGGAGCTGATCGCGCTGGCCCGCTACATCGACGGCGATCTCGGCGGCGCCCGCGACGCGTTCGAGCGCCTGCTCGAGGCCGACCCCGGCTTCCAGCTGCGCGACACGTCGGGCTCGCCCCGCATCCGGGCCTTCTTCGACAAGATCCGCGCCGAGGTGGTGCCAGCCGCGGCCGCCAGCGACGTCGATCTCGAGCACGCCGCGCCGCGCGGTGCGATCGCCGGCGGCAAGGTCGAGCTCGACGTGCGCGCCACCCGCGGCGCCGACGAGGTGCGGGCGGTGGTCGTGCTGTACCGCCGGCTCGGCGCGCTGGGCTACCGCGAGCAGCCGGCGCGCAGCGCGGCCGACGATCGCTGGCGCGCCGCCGTGCCGCTGCCCGGCGCCCGCCAAGCCTACGCCGTCGAATACTACGTCGAGGCCCGCGGCACCGCCGGCGCGGTGCTGGCCCGGATCGCCAGCCCCGACACGCCGCTGTCGATCCCGGTCGGGGCCGGTGGGGGCGGCGGTCGCCCCTGGTACGGCCGCTGGTACGTGATCACCGGCGCGGCGGTGCTGGCGGCGGGCGCGACCGGCGCGGTGATCTGGGCGGCCTCGGCCCAGGTCGACGACGGCAGCCTGCCGCCGGGCCGCGTGACCGTGACGCCCTAGGGCGCGATCGGCGGCGGCGAGGCGGCGGGCTGACAGTCGCTGTTAGCCGCGACTGTGATCGACCTCATGCATGGTTTGCCCCGCCGCACGGTCATACTGGTCGGCGTTCAGCTCCAAGGTTCTTCCTTGACGCTGTAGGGGAAGGTCGGGTACGTACGCCGCTGATTCTCGTCCAGCGTGGCCGCTGGGACCCAACCGAAGAGGAGACTACCTGATGAAGACGCTAGCCTTGGGAGCACTACTGGCCGGGTTCCTCGCCGCGTGTGGCGGCGGAGGCTCCGGTGACGACGTCGTTCCGGCGATCGACGCGCGGACCGACGCCACGAACAACACCATCGACGCCGGAGACACCACCGACGCGCCGGTGTCGCTGGTCTGTGATCCGATCGCCCCCCCTGGCATGCAGGGCTGCGCCGCCAACGAGAAGTGCACCTGGATCCGCGTCCAGACCACCCCGACGATCATCGGCGCGCTGGGCTGCGTGCCCGACGGCACCGTCGCGCTCGGCGGCACCTGCACCCGCGGCGCCGACGGCCAGACCACCGGTTACGACACCTGCGTCGCCGGCAGCATCTGCATCGGCCCGGCGACCGGCGGCGTCTGCCAGGACATCTGCGGCTTCGACGGCAGCGCCGCCGCTGCCTGCGCCACCGGCCAGGCCTGCACCCGCTACCAGAACACGTTCGCGAACTCGATGGAGGATCCCATCGCGGGCGCCTGCAACCCGAAGTGCGACCCGGTCACCCAGCTGCGCGACGACAACAGCCAGGCGTGCCCGATGGGCCAGGGCTGCTACACGTTGACCAGCACCACCGAGACCAACGCGGTGTGTGCGCGCACCGTCGTCTGGGACATGATGGGCACCACGCTCGGCCACAACGATGCGATCCCCGGGACCGCGTCGGCCAACGCCTGCCGGCCGTTCCACACGCCGCGCCGCACCGCTCCCGGCGCGACCACCTTCGAGTGCGGCGCGCTCTGCGTGCCCAACGACGTGTCGCAGAACCTCAACGTCGGCGACGAGGGCGGCGTGGGCAACCACACCTGCGCGGACCTCAACGCGCCGCCCCCGGAGACCGTCGTCGGCGGCGAGTCGTGCCGCTACTTCTGGGCCCGCGAGCAGTTCTCGGGAACGACCCTCTCGCCGTTCTCGAACACGCTCGGCTTCTGCTGGGATCACACCCTGCTCTGGTACGACTCGAACAACGACATGACCGGCGACATGAAGACCCCGCGCTGCATCACGCTGGCCACGGGTTCGGACACGCTGCCTCCGACCGGGCTGATCGACCCGCTGCAGTTCTGGTGCATCAAGATGCCGATGATGCTCACCGGCGCCTTCGGTCACTCCAACCGCTACCTGGCCGAGATGGCCGGCAACACCGACACGCTCAGCCCCGAGTGAAGCGCGCCTAGCGCGAACCTCGGTCGCTCCCGAACGCCCGGCTCCGGCTGGGCGTTCGGCGTTTTCGGGTGACCGCGATCGTTGTCGCTTGATCGTGGATCTCCCTGCACGCTAGCGTGCGGCATGGCGGTTTGGTCTTGTCGCATCGTGGCGACGTTGGTCTTGTTGTCCGTGGGCCTCGTTGGATGTCAGTGGGAGATGCCCGCGGACGTGATCGGGCCCGACGGGCCGCCGGTCGACGCGTCGATCGACGGGGTGCCGACCGCCACGCTGACGGTCGTCCGCAGCGGCACCAGCACCGGCACGGTCGCGTCGAACAGCGCCGGCGGCGCGATGATCGACTGCGGGACCACCTGCATGGCAGCGTTCCCGATCGGCACGCTGGTGACCCTGACCGCGACGCCCGACACCGGCGCGACCTTCGCCGGCTGGGGCGGCGCCTGCAGCGGCACGACGCCGACCTGCTCGTTCACGCTCACCGAGGACAGCTCGGTCACCGCCAGCTTCGACGTCGCGCAGCACCGCGTCACGATCACGCCGACCGGCAACGGCGTCGGCTCGGTGACCGCCAACGTCGGCGGCATCGTGTGCCCCGGCACCTGCGAGGCGGTCGTGCCCTACGGCACCCAGATCACGCTGACCCCGGCGGCGGTGGCGCCGTCCTTGTTCGCCGGCTGGAACGACGTCGGCTGCACCGGCACCGTCCCGTGCACCTTCACTGTCACCCAGGACGAGGTGATCGACGCGCCGTTCGTCCTCAACTACACCGTGACGGTCAGCAAGAACGGCAACGGCCACGGCCGCGTCACCTCGTCGCCCGCCGGCATCGACTGCGGCGTCGATTGCGATCAGGTCTACAGCGCCGGCGCGATGGTCTCGCTCACCGCGACCGCGGACCCCGACTCCAACTTCGTCGGCTGGGGCGGGGCGTGCGGCGGCATGGGCGCCTGCATGGTGACGGTCAACGCGGTGGTCGCGGTCACCGCCAACTTCGAGCTCAAGCGCTACACGCTGACGGCGACGCGTTCGGGCGCCGGCGGCGGCGCGATCGCGTCGAACCCGATGGGCATCAGCTGCGGCGCCGACTGCGAGGAGGTCTACGACCACGGCACCCAGGTGACCCTGACCGCCACCCCCGACGCGGTGTCGGCGTTCACCGCCTGGTCCGATCCCAGCTGCACCGGGCTCGGCGCCTGCGTCGTGACGATGACCGGCGCCCGCACCGTCGGCGCCACCTTCGCGCTCAACCGCTACCCGCTGACCGTCGCCAAGGCCGGCAACGCCACCGCGCTCGGCACCGTGACGTCGACGCCGACCGGCATCAGCTGCGGCGCCGACTGCGACGAGCTGTACGACGCCAACACCGTCGTCACGCTGTCGGCGACGACCGCGCCCGGCGCCTCGTTCATGGGCTGGTCGGGGGCCGGCTGCGCGGGCACCGGGAACTGCGTCGTCACCGTCGTCGGCGCGCAGAGCGTCACCGCGACGTTCATGCTGAACCAGTACACGCTGTCGGTCGCGCGCACCGGCGGCGGCGCCTCGCTGGGCACCGTCACCTCGAGCCCGGCCGGCATCAGCTGCGGCACCGACTGCAGCGAGCCGTACCAGTTCGGCCAGTCGGTCACGCTGACCGCGACCGCCGCCAGCGGCGCGACCTTCGCCGGCTGGAGCGGCGGCGGCTGCGCCGGCACCGGCAGCTGCGTCGTGACGCTGGCCGGCGACACCGCGGTCACCGCCAGCTTCACGCTCGACAACTACACGCTGGCCGTCGTGCGCGCCGGCAACGCCGCCGGCAGCGGCGGGGTGACGTCGGCGCCGGCCGGCATCACGTGCACCACCGCCACCAACGACTGCGACGAGCCCTACGCGTTCGGCACCCAGGTGACGCTGACCGCCACCGCCGGCGCCGGTAGCACCTTCGCCGGGTGGACCGGCGGCGGCTGCAGCGGCAGCGGCACCTGCGTGGTCACGGTCGACGCCGCCAAGACCGTCACCGCGACCTTCACGCTCAACGAGGCGCTGACCGTCACCAAGACCGGCACCGGCGCGCTGTACGGCACCGTCACGTCAGCGCCGGCCGGCATCGCCTGCGGCAACGACTGCTCCGAGAACTTCGGCGTCGGCGCGATGGTGACGCTGACCGCGACGGTCACCGCCGGCGCCGCCACGTTCACCGGCTGGAGCGGCGCCTGCTCGGGCACCAGCCCGACCTGCGTGGTCACCGTGGCCGGGGCCACCAACGCGATCGCCGCGTTCGCGCTGGTGCCGTACACGCTGACCGCGGCCCGCGCCGGCGACGGCGGCGGCACGATCGAGTCGAACCCGCTCGGCATCAGCTGCGGCGCCGACTGCGCCGAGGCCTTCGACTACGGCACGATGGTCGCGCTGACCGCGACGCCCGACGCCGGCGCCACCTTCACCGGCTGGTCGGGCGGCGGCTGCACCGGCACCGGCGCGTGCAACGTCACCGTCACCGCCGCGGTCACCGTCACCGCCACGTTCCAGAACGATCGCCCGCTGACCGTCACCCTCGCCGGCAACGGCGCGGGGGCGGTGACCTCGGCGCCGACCGGCATCAACTGCCCGTCCGACTGCGCCCAGCCCTACACCCACGGCGCGCCGGTGGTGCTGACCGCCACGCCCAGCACCGGCTCGACGTTCGGCGGCTGGTCGGGCGGCGGCTGCAGCGGCACCGGCACGTGCACCGTCACGATGACCGCGGCGCGCAGCGTCCAGGCGACGTTCACGCTCACCACGCACCTGCTCACCGTGACCCGCGCCGGCTCGGGCGCGGCCCAGGGCACGGTGACGTCGACGCCGGCCGGCATCAGCTGTGGCGCCGACTGCACCGAGTCGGTCAACTACGGCAGCCAGCTGACGCTGATGGCGGCGGCGGCGGCGGGCGCGACCTTCATCGGCTGGTCGGGCGGCGGCTGCAGCGGCGCCGGCGCCTGCGTCGTGACGGTCACCGCCGCCACCACCGTCACCGCGACCTTCGAGGCCGATCAGGCGCTCACGGTGTCGCGCGCCGGCACCGGCGCGAGCTACGGCCGCGTGCTGTCGAGCCCGGCCGGCGTCGACTGCGGCGCCGACTGCGCGCAGGGGTACCCCTTCGACACCTTCGTCGACCTCACCGCGTCGGTGCCGATCGCCGCGGCCGCCACCTTCACCGGCTGGTCGGGCGGCGGCTGCAGCGGCGCGGCCACCACCTGCACCGTGCGCATGAACCAGGCGCAGGCCGTCACCGCGACCTTCGCGATCCGCTCGCACACCGTGTCGGTCGCCGTCAACGGCGGCACCGGCTCGGGCACCGTCACCTCGCTGCCGACCGGCATCAACGCGCCGACCACGCCGGCCGCCGCGTACGCCTACGGCACCACCGTGACCTTGACCGCGTCGGCCACCGCCGGCTCGAACTTCACCGGCTGGAGCCTGGCCGGCTGCCCCGGCGTCGGCTCGTGCGACGTCTTCGTCGACGGCGCCAAGTCGGTGACCGCGACGTTCACGCTGCAGCAGCTCACGCTGGCGGTCACCAAGACCGGCACCAGCACCAACCTCGGCACTGTGACCTCGACCCCGGCCGGCATCAGCTGCGGTGCCACGTGCTCGGCCGGCTTCAGCTTCAACCAGAGCGTGCAGCTGGCCGCCACCACCATGCCCGGCGTGGTGTTCCTCGGCTGGAGCGGCGAGGGCTGCGCCGGCACCGGCAGCTGCAGCGTGACGATGTCGCAGGCGCGCAACGTCAGCGCCGCCTTCGAGGGCGACAAGACCCTGACCGTGGCGCTCAACGGCACCGGCACCGGCACGGTGGTCTCGACGCCGGCCGGCGTCAGCGCGCCCGGCGACACCACCGAGGCCTACCCGCACGGCACGATGGTGACGCTCACCGCGACCGCCACCGCCGCGACATCGAACTTCGCCGGCTGGGCCGGCGCCTGCACCGGCGCGATGACCAGCTGCACCGTCACCATGGATCAGGCGCGCTCGGTCACCGCCACATTCAACCTCAAGACCTACACGCTGACGCTCAACAAGGCCGGCGCCGGCGTCGGCACCGTCACCTCCGACGTCACCGGCATCAGCTGCGGCACCGCCTGCGCCACCCAGTCGGCGACCTACAACCACGGCCAGGTCGTCGTGCTCAGCCAGCTGGCCGGCGCCGACTCGCAGTTCGTCGCCTGGGGCGGATCGTGCAGCGGCGCCACCTGCTCGCTGACCATGACCGCCGACCGCACCGTCAGCGCCGACTTCAAGCGCACCGACAAGACCCTGACGGTGACGGTGGCCGGCACCGGCGCTGGCACCGTGACGTCGATGCCGGCCGGCATCAACGCGCCGACCGACACCAGCGAGCCCTACGCCCACGGCACGATGGTCACCCTGACCGCGACGGCCAGCGCCACGACGTCGGACTTCGCCGGCTGGAGCGGTGGCAGCTGCAGCGGCACGCTGACCACCTGCACCGTCACGATGGACACGGCGCGGACCGTCACCGCGACGTTCACGCTCAAGACCTGGGTGCTGACCGTCGCCAAGACCGGGTTCGGCACCGGCACCGTCACGTCGACCGCGCCGGCCGGCGCGATCAGCTGCGGCGGCGACTGCACCGAGACCGTCAACCACGGGGCGATGGTGACGCTGACCGCGACGCCGACCGCCGGCGACGTGTTCTTCGGCTGGTCGGGCGGCGGCTGCTCGGGCGCTGGCGCGTGCACCACCACCGTCACCGCGGCCACCACGGTCACCGCCACCTTCGATCAGTGCAACCGCGCCCAGGCCGAGGTCTGCGCCGAGGCCACCGAGACGTACACCCAGTGCTCGGCCACCGGCCAGCGCCTGCAGCAGCTGAGCTGCTCGATGGGCTGCGCGGTCGGCGTCGAGAAGTGCCTCGAGATCAAGCCGAGCAACGACACCGCCACCAACGAGCTGTCGACCCTGCTCGACATGGCCGCGACCGCGCCGGCGATCGTGTGCCCGGCGGCGACGACCTGCACGCTCAACACCAGCACCGGCGCGATGGCCGGCTTCCAGGGCACGCTGCCGCCACAGTCGTCGGTGGCCGGCGTCGGCCGCGTGGTGCGCGGCGCCTCGATGAACATCCTGGGTACGCTGAAGATCACCGGCACCGCCGCGCCGGTGTTCTTGATCTACGGCACCGTCAGCATCGGCGGCACGATCGACGTGTCGGCGGACTTCCTGACCCGCGGCCCCGGCGCCCAGACCAGCGGCGCCTGCGTCGGCGGCGCGGGCTCGAGCGGCGGCAGCGGCGGCACGGTGTCGTCGGGCGGCGGCGGCGCCGGCAACTGGGGCAGCGGCGCGAACGGCGGCTCGTCGACCGGGATCCCGGCCGGCCCGGCCGGCGCGGCGTACGGCGATCTCGATCTGGTGCCGCTGCTCGGTGGCTGCACCGGCGGCTACACCTCGCAGTCGTCCGATCAGGTTGGCTTCGCCGACTCGTCGTCGGGCGGCGCCGGCGGTGGCGTGATCCAGATCGTCAGCCGCAGCAGCATCTCCATAACCTCGAGCGGTGTCATCAACGCCACCGGCGGTGGCGGTCAGTCGGGGACCACGCCGCTCGGCAGCTTCATCGGCGGCGGCGGCGGCGGCTCGGGCGGCGGCGTGCTGCTCGAGGCGCCGACGGTGTCGCTGGCCGCGAGCTCGATCGTCTCGACCAAGGGCGGCGGCGGCGCGTCCGCGGGCAACGGCGCCGCCGGCCACCATGGCAAGGACGGCGACTTCAACGGCCCCGGCGGGGCCGCGGCCCCCGGCGGGACCTCGACGGGCGCGGCCGGCGGCGCCGGCGGTCTCGAGACCTGTCCGGGCGCTGGCGCCGGGTGCCCGGTCTCCGGGACCTTCGGCGGCAGCGCCGACGCCGGCGGTGGCGGCGGATCGATCGGCATCGCCCGCTTCAACACGCGGGTGCCGCTGGTGCAGGACGGCATGGCGGTCGTCCGCACCAAGTTCTCGACCGGCACGATCGCCACCCGGCAGTTCCCGTAGCGCGGCGTCGCCGGCACCGCTCAGGATTCCTGACGATCCGCTCGAGGAAAACGAGCTGGTCCAGGCGACGCGCGGCGCCTAGCGTGTGCGCCATGAGCCGCACCGCCACCGCCCTCTTGAGCGGCGTCCTGTACGCCTGCGTGAGTCCACCGCCCGCCGCGCCCGATGCGGCGCTCGACGCGGCGTCGCGCGACGCGGTCGAGCCGGTCGACGCCGCCGCGGCGCCCGACGCGCCCGGCCCGGCGGCGTGGTGCCTGCCAACCACCATCGACGCGAGCGACGCCGGCGCCGTCAACCAGATCTTGGTGGGCCGCTCGGGACCGATGGTGGTCTACCAGATGACGCCGGCCTCGCGGCGGAGCGAGCTGCGCCTGGCCACCGCCCACGCAGGCGGCTGGCAGGTCGAGACCCTGGCCGTCGGCACCGACACCGGCATGGCGTCTCGGCTCGACGCGGTCAGCGACGGTGATCTCTGGGTCGCGTACGCCGGTTCCGATGGCCTGGTGCAGCTAGCCCACCGGGCCGAGGCCGGCGCGTGGACGACGACCACGGTGCCGATCCCGCGCGATCATCTCGGCGTGAACGGGGTCGCGCTCGTCGTGCACGAGGGCGTGCCGGCCGTGGCGGTCGTCAGCTCCTGGCCCGAGCGCCACCTGTCGCTGTGGCGGTGGGGCAGCGCGGGCGTCGAAGCGGTCGCGGCGGGGCCGGTGACCGGCGTCGACCTGGCGACGACGTCCGATGGGGAGCTCGCGATCGCCTACACGACCGAACGCGAGGTCGCGGTGGCCCGCCCCGGCGAGGCCGGCTGGTCCATCACCCGCATCCCGGCGGCCGATGCCCTCAGGCCGGCGCTCACCGCCACCGCGCGGGGCCTGTGGCTCGCGTTCGATCGGCTGCCGGTCGACGGCGTGCACTCCACGACGATCGTCGAGCTCGGTCCGGACGGCGTCGTCGCGCAGCTGGAGCGCCCGGGCCTCTCGGGGCTCGGCTTCGCCGTCACGGCGGCCGATCCGCCGGCGCTGCTGGTGCGCGGCGCCCGGAGCCGCGGCGGCGCCGGGATCGTGCGCGCCGGCACGGCGGTCGGAGCGCCCGAGTGGATCACGCCCGCGTTCGTCACCGCCGCGAGCATGGTCGGCGACGCCGCGGGCGGCGAGCACGTCGCGCTTCACAACTGGAACGTCGGGGTGCTCGGGTATACACAGCACACCTGCGGCGGTTTGTCGCCGCCCGCGGTACGCTGATGCGATGTCCCGCCGTGCGCTGCTGCTGTCGCTCGTGATCGCCGCTGCTTGCGGGGACGATCGTCCGGTCCCGGGCGCCGACGGGCCGCCGGGCGTCGACGCGGCGGTCAGCATCCGCGGCGCGCGCTACTGCGAGGTGCTGCCGGTGTTCATCGCCGGCGATCAGGTCGAGGCCCAGGTGTGGGGGACGCAGGGGCTGAGCGACTGCCCGGCGGCGGCGTGGGCCGCGCTCGACCCGTCGGCCATCCAGCAGCAGCTCGGCGCGGTCATGGTGGTGATGAACGGCCCGCGCCACTGGGTGATCGACGGCGCCGTGGCGTTCACGCTGCCGACCGCCGAGCACCGCATGTTCGGCGACCTCGAGATGCAGCTGCTGGCCACGGTGCGCTTCCCGATCAGCCAGCTCGGCAACGCGCCGTACACGACGCGCACCGTGGCCCGTGACACCTCGTTCACCTTCTTCGCCGGCGCCGAGATCTACGAGCTGATCGCCCCCGACGGCGCGATCTACGTGATGCAGTCGTACGCGCAGATCGTCGACCCGGCGCTGACCGAGGCGGCGCTGCCCGGCCTCGGCGCCCGGCTGGCGCCCCCGGCCGGCTGGCGCTACCAGGTGCGCACGCTGGCCGCGCCGCTCGAGGTCCGGGCGGCCGGGACCGCGACCGTCGTCCAGGACGAGCTGCAGAACACCTACCAGCGCCGCGTCGCCGCCGGCGGGTGAGCCGGCGGGTGTCCGGGCCCGGACAGCGGCGCGTGTCCGGTGTCCGGCCGGTTTTGTCCGAGACCCGGACAAATCCGGCCACTCCGGACAGCGTGCGACGTGATCCCGCAGGGTTGGGCTTGGCATCGAGCGTGCTTTGAGGCCGCCCCATGATGCTGCTGGAGGGAATCGTGGGCGGCCGGGCGGTCTACACGCAACCGCCGCTCGGGGTGGTCGATAGCGCGGGGGAGATGAAAGTCGAGCCGCGCAACGGGAGTCCGGTGACGCAGTCGGGGCCGACGCCCCGGCGAGGGTTCGGGCGGGTGGCGGCGCTGCGGGATGCGCGCAGCGGCGCCGAGATCCCATTGATCGACGACCGCCGCTACGTGGTCGGGAAGGGCGAGAGCTGCGACATCGCGCTGGTCGATCCGTGCGTGTCGCGGGTGCACTGCGTGCTCGAGCGCCGGGGCGGGGTGTGGTTCGTGCGCGACTCCGGCAGCCGCAACGGCACGTTCATCAACGACCGGCGCATCGAGAGCGCCGAGCTGACGCCCGGGACGGTGCTCACCGTCGGGCTGACCAACCTGGTCGCGCTCGGGCCGCCGACCCGGGTCCGCACCGGCTTCGACCGGTTGCTCGGCCGCGACCCGACCTTGCGCGGCGCGGTCGAGCTGGCGTCGCGCGCGGCCGGCACCGACTGCAGCGTGCTGATCCTCGGCGAGACCGGCACCGGCAAGGAGGTGGTGGCGCAGGCGATCCACGAGACGTCGCGGCGGGCCGCCGGGCCGTTCGTCGCGCTCAACTGCGGCGCCATCCCGCGCGAGCTGATCGGCTCCGAGCTGTTCGGCCACGAGCGCGGGGCGTTCACCGGCGCGGTCGGCGATCGGGCGGGCGTGTTCGTGCAGGCCACCGGCGGCACGCTGTTCCTCGACGAGCTCGGCGAGCTGCCGCTCGAGCAGCAGCCGCACCTGCTGCGCGCGCTCGAGACCCGCCGGGTGCGGCCGGTCGGCGGCGTCGGCGAGCTGGCCTGCGACGCCCGGGTCATCGCCGCGACCAACCGCGATGGCGGGCTGGGCACCGAGCGCGGCGCGCTGCGGGTCGATCTGTTCCACCGCCTGGCGACCGTGGTGGTGCGGCTGCCGCCGCTGCGCGCGCGCCCCGGCGATCTCGACGAGCTGGTCGGGGCGTTCCTCGAGGAGCTGGGCCGCGAGCACGGGCCGCGGCGGATGTCGCCGAGCGCGCGCCGCGCGATCCGCGAGCACACCTGGCCGGGCAACGTGCGCGAGCTGCGCCAGGCGGTGCTGCGGGCGGTGACGTTCTCGACCGACGTGATCGAGGCCGAGCACCTGTTCCCGACCGCCTGGCGCCAGCCGATCGATCCGCACATCGCGCCGATCGGCCCCGGCCTGGTGCCGCCGGCGGCGTCGATGTCGCTGGCGAGCGCGTCGCTGGCCGGCTACGAGGCGATGGTCAAGGACGCCATGGTCGAGGCGCTGCAGCGCTACGGGTCGCTGCGCTCGGCCGCCGACTCGATGGGCATGGCCAAGTCGACCTTCGCCGACCGCGCCCGCCGCCTGGGCGTCCCGCTGCCGTTCCGTGGCCGGCGCTAGCCGAGCGCCAGCGCGGCTCGCCTCACTTCGCGGCGAGCGCCGCCGCGGCGCGGTGGCGCAGCACGTACGACAGGATGCCGCCGTGGGCGAGGTACTCGACCTCCTGCGGGGTGTCGACGCGCGCGACCACGGTGAAGGTCTTGTCGCCGGCGCGGACGGTCAAGCGCTTCTTGGGCGCCAGGCCGGCGGCGATGCCGTCGACCTCGAACACCTCGGTGCCGGTCAGGCCGAGCGACGCGGCGTCCTGGCCCCGCTCGAACTCGACCGGCAAGACGCCCATGCCGATCAGGTTCGAGCGGTGGATGCGCTCGAAGCTCTTGGCGATGACCACCTTCACGCCCAGGAGCATCGTGCCCTTGGCCGCCCAGTCGCGCGAGCTGCCGGTGCCGTACTAATCGCCGGCCAGCACCACCAGCGGGGTCCGCTCCTCGGCGTAGCGCATCGCCGCGTCGTAGATCGCGAGCTGCTCGCCCGACGGCTGGTGCTTGGTGACGCCGCCCTCGACGCCGGGCACCATCAGGTTCTTGAGCCGGATGTTGGCGAAGGTGCCGCGCACCATCACCTCGTGGTTGCCGCGGCGCGCGCCGTACTGGTTGTAGTCGGCAGGCTTGACGCCGTGGGCGGCGAGGTACGTCGCCGCCGGGCTGCCCTTGGCGATGTTGCCGGCCGGCGAGATGTGGTCGGTGGTGACCGAGTCGCCGAGGATGGCCAGGCAGCGGGCGCCGCGCAGGTCGGTCTGCGGCGCCGGGGTCGGCTGCAGGTCGTCGAAGAACGACGGCTTGCGGATGTAGGTCGAGGCCGCGTCCCACGCGAACGTCGCGCCGGCGGGCACCGGCAGCGCCTGCCACTCGTCGGGGCCGCGGTCGACCGCGCCGTAGCGATCCTTGAACTGCGCCGGCGTGACCGCGCTGGCCACCAGCGCGGCGATCTCGGCCGAGGACGGCCACACGTCGGCCAGCATCACCGGCTTGCCGTCGGCGTCGTGGCCGATCGGCTCGCTGGCGAAGTCGATGTTCATCGTGCCGGCCAGCGCGTACGCGACCACCAGCGGCGGCGACGCCAGGTAGTTGGCGCGGACCACCGGGTTGACGCGGCCCTCGAAGTTGCGGTTGCCCGACAGCACCGAGGTCACGACCAGGTCGCCGTCCTTGACCGCGCGGGCGATGTCGTCGTGGACCGGGCCCGAGTTGCCGATGCAGGTGGTGCAGCCGTAGCCGACGACGTGGAAGCCGAGGGCCTCGAGGTCGGGCATGACGCCGGCGGCCTTGAAGTACTCGGTCACGACCTGCGAGCCGGGCGCGAGGCTGGTCTTGACCCACGGCTTGGAGGTGAGGCCGCGGGCGCGGGCCTTCTGCGCCACCAGGCCGGCGGCCAGCATGACCGCCGGGTTCGAGGTGTTGGTGCAGCTGGTGATCGCGGCGATCACGACGTCGCCGTGGCCCAGCTGGAACGCGCCGCGGTCGGTCGCGGCCGCGACCTGCTTGGCCGCCACCGCCGGGGCGGCACCGCCGTCGGCCCACGCCTGGAACTCGGCCGGGGCGCCGGCCTTGTCACCGAGGATCGCGCCGACCGCCTTGCGCCACGCGGCGCGGGACGTCGCCAGCGGCACCCGGTCCTGCGGGCGGGCCGGGCCGGCGATCGACGGCACCACCGTCGACAGGTCCAGGCTCAGCGTGTCGGAGAACCGCAGCTTCGCCGTCGGGTCGTGCCACAGGTGGTTCTCCTTGGCGTAGCGCTCGACCAGCTGCACCTGCTGCTCGTCGCGGCCGGTGAAGCGCAGGTAGTCGACCGTGACCTGATCGATCGGGAAGAAGCCCATCGTCGCGCCGTACTCGGGCGCCATGTTGGCGATCGTCGCGCGGTCGGGCAGCGACAGCGCGGCGATGCCGTCGCCGAAGAACTCGACGAACTTGTCGACGACGCCCTTCTTGCGCAGCTGCTGGGTGACGGTCAGCACCAGGTCGGTCGCGGTGGCGCCGACCGGCAGCTTGCCCTTGAGCTCGAAGCCGACGACCTCGGGGATGAGCATCGCCATCGGCTGGCCGAGCATGACGGCCTCGGCCTCGATGCCGCCGACGCCCCAGCCCATGACGCCCAGGCCGTTGACCATCGTGGTGTGCGAGTCGGTGCCGACCAGCGAGTCGGGGAACGCCTCGGTGACGCCGCCCTTGGCCTCGGTCCACACCACGCCGGCCAGGTACTCGACGTTGACCTGGTGGACGATGCCGGTGCCGGGCGGGACGACCTTCATGTCGTCGAACGCCTGCTGGCCCCAGCGCAGGAACGTGTAGCGCTCGGTGTTGCGCTCGAACTCGAGGCCGACGTTCTTGCCGAACGCCTGCGGCGTGCCGTAGACGTCGACCTGCACCGAGTGATCGATCACCAGGTGGGCCGGCTTGAGCGGGTTGATCTGCGTCGGGTCGAGGCCGAGCTTGGCGAACGCGTCGCGCATCGCGGCCAGGTCGCACACCGCGGGCACGCCGGTGAAGTCCTGCATCAGCACGCGCGCCGGGCGCAGCTGCACCTCGTGCTCCTCGCGCTTGGCCGGGTTCCACGCGGCGACGGCGACGATGTCCTGCCGGTGGACGGTCTTGCCGTCCTCGTAGCGCAGCAGGTTCTCGAGCAGGATGCGCAGCGAGTAGGGCAGGGTGGCGAGGTCGCCGACGCCGGCCTTCGCGACGGCGTCGAGGCGGTAGATGCGGTAGGTCTGGGAGCCGATCTGGAGGTCGGCCCGCGCGCCAAAGCTGTCGACTTCACTCATGGCGGCGGACTCTAGCACTCGATCCACCGGACCGGCTGCGGGGCCCATGGGCTTCGTTGCCGGTCCCCCCGAGCCCTGGTGCTTGGTCCACCGGACCGGCTGCGGGGCCCATGGGCTTCGTTGCCGGTCCCCCCCGAGGGCCTCACGTACGGACGTACGCTCGGCCTCGGGGCCCCACCGTCGCCTTGCCCCTGGGCCTCCTCGCGCGGTCCAGCTAGATCACCACCACCAGACGCACGAGCGCAGCTCGAGCAAACGCGCGATTCGCAGTTCAAGCAAGCGCACGATCGCAGCGCGCGCTTGGCGTCACGTCGATCGCTGCGTACGGGCGCCGAGCCTCCGCGCCACGCTCCGGGCCGTTTTGGGTGGGGGCCCCGGCGAATGCCGGGGGAGGGTTTTTGCGAAAAACCCTCTCTCTATCTCAGCTCCAGCCGGCCCAGTAGAAGATGATCGCGTTGAACTTGTAGTCGCGGTGGGCCGACTCGAGGATCGGCGGGACGGCGACCTTGTCGCGGGCGCCGTTGGCGACGCCGGGCCACGGGTCGACCATGACCAGCTGCTCGTCGGCGCCCGGCTCGAGGCGATCGACCGAGACCGCGACGGCGTGCATGACGTCCTCGCTCTCGGCCGGGTGCAGCTTGCGGAAGTTGGTGGGGATGAGCGCGCCGCGGAAGCCGCGGCCCTCCTTGACCCACTCGAGGATCGTCGGCGTGGGCTCGGCGACGCGACGCGCGTTCAGCCGGTAGCCCATGTCCTGCAGGTCGCCGACCTTGGCCCCGAACCAGCGCTGGACCGCGTCGATCGAGCCGCCGGCCACGGCGTGGTTCGACAGCTCGAAGAACACGTACTCCTGGATGCCGGGCGCGTAGGCGCCGGCCCGGTACGCGATGCGGCGCAGCAGGTACGCCGCCGCCGACCCAGCGCACTGCGACTGGGTGTGGAACACCGGGATCGCGACGCGCGAGTCCTGAGGCCGCTCGAGGACCACGTCGTCATCACCCGGGGAACGGAGCCGCGACTCGGCCATTGGCGCTCGGAGGTTACACGAACCGGCTGCGAGAGATACGGACCCGGCGCCAGGAAATCCCTGGCAGAACCGCGGCCGCTGGACGCCGGGAATCCGGCACAAGGAATACGAGCGGCGCGCGCGCGACCTTCCTCCGGAGCGCCGTCCGATCGTTCCTTGACAACGTGTCAGACAATGAATAGGCTGACGAACTGTCAGCTTATGGCTCGGACCTTCGACGCGGCTCGCCGCACGGCCCTGGTGGCGCAGACCCTCGAGCTCTTGCGCACGCGGCGGCGCGGGCGGCTGACGATGAGCGAGCTCGCCAGCGAGCTCGGGGTCAAGCGGCCGACCCTGTACTTCTACTTCCGCGACCTGTCGGGGCTGCTGCTGGCCGCGGTCGAGGAGGTCTACCGGGCGTACGCGGTGCACGTCGCCGCGCGGCTGGCGCCGATCGATCACCCGATCGAGGCGCTGGGCGAGCTGGCGCGGGCCACCGTCGCGTACCAGCGCGAGCGGCGCGACCTGGTGATCCTGCTGTTCCAGCTGTGGGCCGCGGGCGACGCCGACCCCGAGCTCCTGCTCGCGCGCAGCCGCGCGGCGGGGCAGGTGCTGCGCGCCGATCTGGTGGCGCGGCTGCGCGCCGGCGTCGACAAGGGCGTGGTCGCGCCGTGCGACCCCGAGCGCACGGTCGACCTGGTGCTGACCGTGCTCGACGGGACGATCGTCGCCGCGGTCACCGGCAGCGGCGCGCCGGCCGTCGCCGTCGAAGAGCTCTGGCGCCAGGTGCTGGCGCCGCTGATCGTCAACCCGTCGGCCCGCCGTCGCGCGCGTCGATCGACCCGAGGTGCGTCATGACTCTCGTCCCCCGTCCGTTGTGGATCGCGCGCGTCGCCGGCACCCAGGCCGAGATGGGCCGGCAGCACGGCGCGCTGCTGGCCGCCGCCGGCGGCGCCGACGCCACCATCGAGCACTACCGCGATCTGCCCGGGCAGATGCTGGCCGGCGACGTGCCGGCGGCGCTGCGCCCGGCGGCGCGGGTGGCGATCCGCGCCGCGGCCGAGCTGTTGCTGGCGCGGCTCGAGGCGGCGCGGCCGCCGGCGCTGGTCGAGCGCAGCCGCGCGTTCCTGACCGCCACCGGCCGACCGGCGGCGTGGTCGCGCTACCTCGCGGTGATGGACCTGTTCCAGAACGTCGTCGGCGTCGCCGCGCGGCTCGGCGTCGGCCGCTTCGCGCGCCCGGCCCAGCGGCTGGCGACGATCGCGGCGCAGCCGGCCTGCTCGACGGCGATCGTGTGGGGCGCGGCGTCGGCCGACGGCACGCTGCGCCACGCCCGCAACTTCGACTTCCCCGGCATCGGCGTGTGGGACGCCGCGCCCGCGGTGGTGGTGTGTCACCCGACCGCGGGCCAGCGCTACGCGTTCATCACCACCCGCGGCGGCGACACGCCGGTGGTGACGGTGTGGAACCAGGCCGGGCTGACGTTCACCAGCCACACCCGCTTCCACCGGCAGGTCGGCTTCGACGGCGCGACCGTGGTCGATCTGGTCCACGGCCTGGCGATGCAGGCCGAGTCGCTGGCCGACGTCGAGCGGTTGCTGCGCGCGCGGGCGTCAGCGTCGAGCTGGGGCCTGGCGGTGTCGTCGTGGCGCGAGCGCACCGCGCGGTCGTTCGAGTTGCACCGCGGCGGCGTCGGCGTCGTGCGACCTCACCCGGGCGACGACCACCTGATCGTCGCCAACCGCTACCGCGATCCGGCGATGGCCGACGGCGAGGTCACCGCGACGCCGGCGTGGGCGCTGCACTCGGATCGCCGCGAGCTGCGGCTGGCCGAGCTGATCGCCCACGCGCAGCGGACCGGCGGCGCTGACGTCGACGCGCTGATCGCGATGCTGACCGATCGCTGCGATCCGGCGGCGCCGACCGTGCCGCGGCAGCTCGGCGCGGTGGTGGCGCAGCCGTGCCAGGTGCACAGCGTGGTCGTCGAGCCCGAGCACGACCGGGTGACGCTGGGCGCCGCCGCGGCACCGGTCGGCGACGGCGCGTGGACCACGCTGACGATCGGCTGGGACGGCGTGCCCGGCGCGTGGGAGCTGGGCGCGGCGATCCCCGCGGCCGCCGGGATCGCGGTGACGCCGGGGCCGTCGCGGCCGCGCGCGCCGGCCACCGACGCGGTGGCGCGGGCGATGGCGGTCGAGCAGTCGAGCCACGACGTCGACGCGATCGCCGCCGCGCTGACCGAGGCGATCGCGCTGGCGCCGGTCGATCCGTCGCTGCGCCTGGCGATGCTGTGGACCGAGCTGGGGCGCGGCCAGTGGCGCGCGGCCCGCACCCACGCCGAGGCCGGCCTCGCGCTCGAGACGCTGCCGTTCCGCCGCGCGCAGCTGCTGTTGTGGGGGGCGCGCGCCGCCGCCGCGGCCGACGACGTGGCGCAGGCCAGCGCCTGGCGCGCCGCGCTGGCCGCCACCGCCGATCGCGACAGCGCGCCGTTGCGCGCCGAGGCCGCGCGCGACGCGGGCGAGCCGCCGCGGCGCTTCCGCCGGCGCCCGCGCGCCAACCTGCTGCTGCTCGAAGCGACGTATTGATCCGGCCGCCGCGCGCCCGCCGCCGGCGCGTCAGGCCCCGCGGACGAACGGCTCGAGCGCGCGGGCGATCGGCGCGGCCCGCGCGGCGCCGTCGGCCGGGTTGTACCAGGCGAACGGTGAGGCCCACGTGGCGGGCGCGCCGAGCGCGAGGCCGCCGCCGGTGCACTCGACCAGGAGCGTCAGCGCGCCCTGGCTGGTGAGCCAGTCGAGCTCGAGCCCACCGAGCCGGAACGGCGGGAACCGCCCGGCCTGCCACACCCGGTAGCGCTCGGGCATGCGCGCGGCGACCGCGTCGGCGTGGGCGCGCAGCTCGCGGTAGCGCGGCGGGCGCGCGCCGGTGTGGGCCCACGGCAAGAGGATCACCCGGCCCACCGAGTGCAACGACACCGCGCGATCGATCGGCCCCCAGCGCGGATCGTCGACCACCGCGCGCAGCGCCCGGCTCTCGGGCTCGCTCCACGGCGCCGCGCCCCCGTGGGGCAGGCCGCGCCACCACGGCGGTGCCGCGTGGTGCGCGATCGGGAAGTTGCGGTTGAGATCGACGCCGAGGCCGCGGCCGTCGCGGCCGCTGGTGCGGTGCCAGCGCCGCCGGCCGGCGCGCAGATCGGCCTCGACCGCGGCGTAGCCGTCGGGGTTGAGCACCGGCACGATCACCACGCGGCGATCCGTGGGCGGCGCGGCCACCAGCGCGGCGGTCAGCGCCCGCGCGACCTCGACGCCGATCCACTCGATCGGGTGGACGCCGGCGATCACCAGCGTCGTCGGCCCGCGCGCGCCGATCGCGATCGCGCGGATCGTCCGGCCGCCGCGGGTCGCGCCGATCGCGAGGCCGGCGTCGAGCTCGGCGAGGCCGCGGTAGCCGACCGGCAGCGGCCGCGCGCCGCTCACCGCGCGCCGTAGTTGGCGGGGCTGCGCTCCTCGTTGCGATCGGTGGCCGGCGGCGGCTCGGGCACCAGCGCGGCGATCCGCGCCCGCAGCTCGGGCGGCATCGCGATCGTGGTCGCGGTCAGCAGCTGCTCGAGCTGCGCGACGTCGCGGGCGCCCAGCAGCACCGAGGTCACCGCCGGGTGGCCGAGCACCCACGCCACCGCCAGCGCCGCCGGCGCCACGCCGAGCTCGCCGGCGATCGCGGTCAGGCCGTCGGCCGCCGCCAGGTAGGCCGGGTCGGCGTAGCGGGTCTGGTACATCGGGTTGCTGGTCATGCGTCCGGAATCCGGACGCTTGGCGACGCCCCACTTGCCGGTCAGCAGGCCGCCGGCGGTCGGGCTGTACGGCACCACCGCCACGCCCAGCGCCGCGGCCATCGGCAAGATCTCGACCTCGGCCTGGCGCTTGAGCAGGTTGTACATCGGCTGGATCGCCACCAGCGGCGCCAGCCGCGCCAGCGCCGCGGCGCCCAGGGCCCGCGCCACCTGCCACGCCGCGAAGTTCGAGCACGCCGGGTACAGCACCTTGCCGGCGCGCACGAGGTCGTCCATCGCCCGCAGCGTCTCGTCGAGATCGGTGCGGTCGTCCCACCGGTGCAGGTAGTAGACGTCGACGTGATCGCGGCCGAGCCGGCGCAGGCTGGCCTCGCACGCGCGCACCAGGTGGTAGCGCGACGTGCCGCGGGCGTTGCCGTCGGGGCCGGTCGGGAAGTACGCCTTGGTCGCGATCACCAGCTCGTCGCGCGCGCCGGCGGTCAGCCGGCCGAGGAGCTCCTCGGACCGGCCGTGGTTGTAGACGTCGGCGGTGTCGAAGAACGTCACGCCGGCGTCGCGGGCGCGCGCGTACAGCGCGGCGCTGGCGGCCTCGTCGGCGTCGCCGCCGAACGACATGCAGCCCAGCGCCAGCGGCGACACGCGGACGCCGGTCTTGCCGAGCCAGCGGCTCACAGGGGTGGTCATGATCCGGGGAGGATTGAGGAGAGCTTGAGTCCGCGAGGCGGATCTCGCGTATCGGGCGGGGGCCCCGGCGGGGGCATGACCCCGCCGGGGGAGGGTTTGTCGACAAACCCTCCCAGGGGTTCAGCTCACTTCGTGAACGCCGCCTCGATGCGGGCCAGCGCCTTCTGCTCGCTGCCCGAGACCTTGCCCACGCCGAGGAAGCCGCCGGCCGAGCCCGCGACCAGGCTGGCGAAGTTGACGACCTGCTTCTTCAGGAGGCGGGTCTGCTCGTCGTTGAGCTGCGCCAGCAGGCTCTTGATGTAGCCCTCCCACGCCTCGAACAGCGAGTCGTCGGGCTTCTTGGCCAGCCAGCTCGACAGGAACTCGTGGCCATCGGTGCCGGCCTCCATGCCCTTGCCCGCGGCGCCGTGCAGGATCGCGTCGCGCTCGTTGTCCTGGATGGTGCCGTCGGCCCACGCCACGGTGATCAGCGGCACCAGCGACAGCGCGGCGACGGTCTTGCCCGACAGCCCCAGCGCGACCAGCTTGTCGAGCACGTCCTCGTCGGTCATGCCGGAGACCTTGCGCAGCTCCTCCTTGGTCGCCTGCGCCGACAGCTTGTCCTTCATCGCCGCCAGCTTCGCCTGGTCCTGCTTGTGGAAGAACTCGTCTTCGAGCGCGCTCCTGCGCTCTTCCATCGAATCACGGGTCACGGGTAACTCCTTTGCGCGGCGTCGGGTGCCGGAAGTGCAAGAACCGTGGGCTTGTATACCATCGTTGCCGCGGAGCAAGGCGCGACGTCACTGTTGCACGAACGTCGTCGGATCTCGATTGCCAGCGGGGGCGCCGGCTGGTACTCGCCAGCCATGCGCCCGCTCCTGTGCGTCCTTGTCGCTACCGCTGCCTGCGCGTCGGGCGCGAGCGACCAGCCGATCGACGCCGCGACCTCGCCGATCGACGGCCGGACGGTCGACGCCGCCGACGAGGACGCCGCCACCCCCGACGGCCCCGGACCCGGCCCCGACGCCGCGGTGGCCGACGCCCGGGTGGTCGACGCCGCCGCCATCGACGCCGCGGTGATCGACGCCACGGTGATCGACGCGCCGCCGCCGATCGACGCCGCGCCGCCGATCGACGGCCCGCCGCCGGTGATCACCTCGCTGCTCCTGTCGGAGGTCGTGCTGACCCCGACCGGCGGCGAGTTCGTCGAGATCGTCAACCCCACCGCCGCGGCGGTGAACCTGTCGAACTTCTACGTCAGCGACGCGTCGCAGTACTTCCGGCTGCCGGCAGGCGTGGCGGCGGTCGCCGCCGACGCCACCGACTTCGTCGCCCGGTTCCCGGCCGGCGCGTCGATCCCGCCCCACGGCGTGGTGACCGTCGCCCTCGACACCGCCGCCAACTTCACGCTGGCCTACCCCGGCGTCGCGCCGACCTACTCGGTGGCCTCGGCGACGATGACGGTGGTCACCACCGGCACCGCGACCCTGACCAACGCCGGCGAGCCGATCGTGCTGTTCTTCTGGGACGGCGCGTCCGACAAGGTGACCGACGTCGACATCATGATCGCTGGCGCCCCGACGGCCGCCAACCTCTTGGCCAACAAGAGCGCCGTCGCGATCGACGGCCCCGACGCCGACAGCGCCACCGGCGCCTACGCCACCGACGCCAACACCCTGCCGACCCAGTCCGCGCCCGGCGCGGCCAAGTCGACCAAGCGGATCGCGCTCGAGTCGACGCTGGTCGAGACCCAGGCCGGCACCGGCAACGGCGTCGCCGGCCACGACGAGACCAGCGAGCAGCTCGGCTCGACCTGGGACGCGTCGCCCTACACCGCGCCGACGCCGGGCCAGGTCCCGGCGGCGCTGGTGCCCTGAGCCCTAGCGCGCGCCGCGGGCGCGGTCCCAGCCCGCGTCGATCTCGCGCTGCGTGATGCCGCAGCCGCCGGCCTCGCCGGTGGCGCCGTTGCGCGGCACCAGCACGGTGGTCACCTCGGGCATCGTCGCGGTCACCGCCGCGATGTTGGCCGGCTCGTCGTCCCAGAACAGCACCCGCGCGCGATCGGCGGCGGCCGCGGGATCGAGCCCGAACGCCCGCATCACCCGGGCGATGCCCTCGGGCTTGGGCAGGCCGCCCTCCATCGTGTACGGGCAGTCGGCGCAGTTCCAGTGCGCGCGATCGTCGAGCGCCGGGTAGTGCCAGTCGGCGTCGCGCGCGGCGTAGCGCGGCGAGCTGGTCCAGGCCGGGAACTGCGCCTCGCTGACGATCGGCGTCACCTTGTCGACCCAGCAGGCGTCGACGTCGGCGTGGCTGGCGATGCCGACGTAGGCGCCGCGCGCGACGCAGCTCGCGATCGCCGCCTGCGCGTCGAGGCCGAGGCACTGCTCGTGCCAGCCGTAGGTCGCGCAGCCGGTGACCCGGCAGTGGTAGCCGGCGCGCGCGTCGGTGGCGGGGCAGGCGTGGCTCGACAGCGTGAGGTCGTAGTCGAAGACACACAGCATCGGCCCCGGCGCCACCGCGGCGTCGGCGGGCGGATCGCGATCGTCGCCGCAGCCGCCCAGGGTCGCCAACAGGCCGGCGGTGACCGCGACGCGAGCCCAGGGCGACATCGCGCCAAGCATAGCCGAGCGCCGGGCCGCGCCGGCGTGGCGTGGGCCACGGTCGCCCTTGCGTCGACCGGGGGCGCCGCCGCTACACTGCCGCCTCCCATGAGCAGTCGTCGCCTGTGGCTGTGGCCGGTCGTCCTCCTGGCCGCGGTGTCGCTGACCCTGTTCGCCGGGTTCTACCTGGCCGACAGCGACCACGGCGTCGGCGGCTACTTCCACTTCCAGTCGGACATGATCACCGACGCGCTGCCGTCGCTGGCGGCGATGATCGCCGCGGTGCTCGGCATCGTCATCACGGTGGTGTCGATCATCGTGCAGCTGTCGAGCGAGCGCTACACCGGCGTCGCCCAGATGTTCCTGCGCGACAAGGTCAACGTCGCGGTGATGGCGTACTTCGTCGTGGCGTGCGTGTGCGGCGTGTGGCTGTCGATGGCGGTCAAGTCCACCTTCGTGCCGCAGGTGGCGATCGTCGCGATGCTGGTGTTCACGACGCTCGGCCTGGTGGTGATGCTGCCGTACTTCGCGTACGTGTTCCGCTTCCTCGAGCCGTCGAGCATCGTCGCCCGCATCCGCGAGCAGGCGGTCGACACCGTCGAGGCCGCCGTGACCACCCACGACGCCGCCCGGGCGGTGGCGTCCCAGGGCGAGGTGCTGGCCGCGATGGAGGAGCTGACCGACATCACCTCGAACTCGATCTCCGGCAAGGACAAGATCATCGCCAGCCGCGCGGTCGACGCGCTCAAGGACTTCGTCGTCGGCTACCTGACCCACAAGGCCTCGGCGCCGGCCGCGTGGTTCGCGATCGGGCCGACCATCCGCGACAACCCCGACTTCGTCGCGATGGACCCCGAGTCGCTGCGCGACCTCGAGACCCGGCGCACCTGGGTCGAATGGAAGGCGCTGCGCCAGTACCTGGGCATCTACAACGAGGCCCAGGGCGCGATGCCGGACATCAACTACCTCGTCGCGATCGACACCCGGTACGTCGGCGAGGCGGCCGCGGCCAAGGGCGATGGCGAGGTGGTGCGGCTGGTGTTCCGGTTCATGAACTCGTACCTGCGCGCCACCATCAACGCCAAGGCGGTGCGCACCGCGTACAACGTGCTCAACCAGTACCGGCTGCTGGTCGAGGCCATGATCAAGCGCGGCGAGGACGAGATCGCGCTCGAGGCGGTCGGCCACATGATCTACTACGGCCGCACCAGCTACGACCTGCAGCTCGGCTTCATCACCGAGACCGTGGCCTACGACGTGGGCGCGCTGTGCGAGCTGGCCCACGCCCACCGCGGCGGCGACGCGCTGCTGGCGCAGTTCCTCGAGCTCGATCAGCCGCTGCGCGCCAAGCGGCAGGAGGGCGGCCTGATCGGGATCCGCAAGGCCCAGGTCAAGCTGGCGTGCTTCTACCTGGCGGCCGACGCCGCGCCGCTGGCCCAGCGCATCGCCGACGACATGCGCGGCGAGCCGGCCGACCGGCTCAAGGCGATCCGCGAGCAGCTCGAGCGCGTCGAGTCAAAGGACTTCTGGGAGATCATCGATCGCGGCCGCAACTTCGAGTTCATGCCGGCCGGCCAGCGTCGGCAGATGTCGACATTCTTTGGCTTTCTCGATGACAAGGTGGCCTGAGTCGGCAAGATCATACGAGATCCGCCTACTTGGACGTTGGCGCGAAGCCAGGTAGACTGACGTTCATGCGGACCCGGGTGATCGAGCTGGCCGACGGTCAGGATCGCGCGGGGGCCGGCAACCTGCGGACGATGGCGATGGTGGGGCCCCGCGCGCGCGCCGAGCGGCCGCGCCCGCTGCCGCTGATCGCGCTGCGCTGGCGCGACGTCCACGCCACGCTGGCGTCAGCGCGCGAGGTCGGGGTCGCGGTCGTCGCGATCGACACCCAGCGCGATCGCGTCGCCGGCTCGATGTGGATCGCCGCCAAGCCCGGCATGATCAACGTCGGCGTCGTGGGTCGCCACGGCCAGTGCGACCTGTTCCTCGACGGCGACGCCGGGCTGTCGCTGCGCCACCTGGTGCTGATCGTCGAGCCGGCCACCGACTGGGGCGGGCCGGGCGGCGCCGACGTGCGCTACCGGCTGATCGACCTGCGCACGGGCTCGGGCTTCGTCGACGAGACCGGCCGCATGCTCGAGGCCGCGACCGCGCTGGGGCCGGCGTTCGTGATGGTCGGGCGCTACCTGTTGCTGTGCTTCCCCACCGGCGGCGAAGACTGGCCGGTCGAGCTCGACCTCGCGATGGCGATGTTGCCCGAGCGGATCTACGTCGACGAGCGCGACGCGGAGCCCGATCGCTGGCAGCGGCAGCGCCGCGGCTTCGCCGAGGGCACCAACGTCGAGGACACCTCGGTCAAGCCGATCGGCGCGTCGGTCATCACCGCGGTGCGCGGCCCGGCCCGGGCCCGGATCGCGGCGATCGACGGCGGCGAGGCCAAGGTGGGGCAGTTCGAGCTGACGTCGCGGCTGGGTCACGACGTGATCGACGTCGGCGCCGAGGCGCTGCGCCGCGGGCTCTTGCTCGGGCGCTACAGCCGGTGCGACACCGCCGGCGCGCGGTCGCTGGCGCTCGAGCGGATCTCGCGGGTCCACGTGCTGGTGATCGAGATCGGCGGTCGGGTGTGGATGATCGACGCGGCGTCGACCAACGGCATCGCCGTCGGCGGCAAGAGCGTGCGGGTCCACGCGATCGGCGACGGCGAGCGGGTCGATCTGGGCGGCGCGGGCGCGGTCTGCTGGCGCGTCGATCGCGCGATCTGACGGGCGCGGCGGCGGTCGCGTTTCACCGGGGGCGCACAATTCCAATGCGCGGACGGGTTTTCCGATCGCTGCGTTGAGAACTCCTCCGAGGCGTGGTGAAACGAAACTGACGGCTGGCCGGACGGCCGTGAGGACGACCTGGAGGAGTAACGATGGCGAACGGAACAGTGAAGTGGTTCAACGACGCCAAGGGGTACGGGTTCATCTCGCGGGCCGAGGACGGCCGCGACGTGTTCGTGCACTACTCGGCGATCACTGGCGAGGGCTTCCGCACGCTGGCGCAGGGGCAGCCGGTCGAATACACGGAGATGCAGGGCCCCAAGGGCCTGTTCGCGTCGGCCGTGCAAAAGGATTCAGCGACGTGACGGCGGGGACGTGACGGGGCGGGGCGCTGCGGAGCCGGGGGGATCCGCAGCGCTCCAGGCGGTCGGGTGGAGCCGGCGTCCGGGGGGAGCAGCCGGTCGGGTTGGAGGCGGGACCGCTCGAATGGGGAGCGCGGCGGGGCTGGTCCCCGCCGCCGAGGCGTGGCGCGTCTGGGAGAGGAGCCTCGGCGGGGGCATGACCCCGCCGAGGGGAGGTGTGGCGACACACCTCCCCAGGTTACGGGCAGGTGAGGTCGGTGGGGATCGCGCGCTGGGCCAGCCAGGCCTGGGCGCAGGCGGCGGCGTCGTAGCCGCTGGTGGCGCGGACCGCGTCGACCAGATCGGCCACGCCGGCGGCCTCGCCGTCGTGGGCGTCGTAGAACTGGCGCATCGTCGCGTCGAACATCGCGCGGCCGATCTTGCGCTCGACCGCGCGCAGGAAGAGCGCGCCCTTCACGTAGGGCACGCGGGTGAAGATGGTCAGCACGTCGACCTGGCCGCAGCTCTGGGGCCACGCGATCGCGCCGCCACCCGACGCCCGCAGGTTGGCCAGCTCCTGATCGAGCGCCGCCCACGCGGCGGTGCCGGCGCCGGCATCGCCGACCTCCTCGATCACGCGCGCCTCGTAGTAGGTGGCGGCGCCCTCGGACAGCACGAAGTCCTCCCAGCACTTGAGCCGGATGCCGTCGCCGAACCAGCCGTGGGCGGCCTCATGGACGTGGACGCTCTCGTCGCCCATCGCGTCGGAGGCGACGTGCCACAGCGGGTGGTGCTCCATGCCGCCGTAGGCGCCGCCGCCCCAGTGCGCTGACACCGATCCGACCTCGGCGCCGAAGCGGTACGGGCCGAGGTGCTGCTCCATCCAGTCGAACGCCGCGCGCAGGTGCTTGGTGCCGGCGGTGACCGCGGTCGCCTCGTTGGCGTAGGCCCAGACCACGACCTCGGTGCCGGCGGTGGTGCGGCCGAGCGAGGTGCGGACGTAGGGGCCGACCGCCCACGCCAGCTGGTACGCGGCGGCGTCGGTCGGGATGGTGGCCGGGTACACCGCGGTCTGCCCCGACGGCGGGTTGGTGACCGCGAGCGTGAAGCGGCTGCCGTCGGCCGGCAGCGACCGGCACGGGAACACGTTGCCGCAGTAGTACGGCCAGGTCAGCGTGAAGCCGGCGGCGGCCGCGCCGTCGGAGTCGTCGTGGTAGCGCCAGCCGTAGTCGATCGTGATCGCGACCGGCGCGGCGCCGACGCCGAGATCGAGCTGCGCGCCGGTGCGCGCGAACGGCACGTCGACGCCGTCGGCGCGGACCGCGCGGATGTCGAGGTCGCCGACCTCGAGGCTGGCGCCCGGGCCGGCCGACGCGCCCAGCTCGATCACCGCGGTGCCGCTCATCGCCGCGAGGTCGATCGTCAACCCGGTGGCCACGACGTCGCGGGTGACGTCGGCGGTCGGCGGGATGACCGCGGCGTCGGCGCCGGCGTCGAGCGCGGACGTGGCGTCGTCGCCACCACAGGCGGCGGCGGCGAGGAGCAGGGCGAGGGCGGGGCGGCGCATGGGGGCGGACGCTACCGCAGCGGCGCGGCGGCGGGGCGCCAATTCGCGCGCGGCGCCGGCCCGACAGCCCGTGTCGGTCGCGCGATGCGCTACCGTGTCGCGTGCGCTCGGCCGTCGCCTGCTGTCTCGCGTTGCTCGCCTGCTCCTCGCCCACCGGGCCGCGCGTGGTGGTGCCGCCGGCGCCGCCGCCCGCGCCGACCGTCGCGCCGCGGCTGGTGGTGCTGGTGGTGATCGATCAGCTGCCGGCGTGGGGGCTGGCCGCGCGGCGCGGCGCGTACCGCCGCGGCCTGGCCCGGCTGCTCGACGGTGGCGTCCACTTCGCGCGCGCCGAGTACCCGTACGCGATCACCTTCACCGCGCCGGGCCACGCCGCGATCGGCACCGGCGCGCCGCCGCACGAGACTGGCATCGTCGCCAACACCTGGTACCGCCGCGCCGCGGGCGTCGAGCAGAACGGCGAGCTGGACCCGGCCAGCCCGGTGCTGGGCGTCGATGGCGCGCCGCTGGCCAAGGTCGAGGGCGCGTCGGCGGCGGCGCTGCGCGTCGACGGCCTGGCCGAGGCGCTGCGCGCTGGCACCGGCGGCCGCGGCCGGTCGGTGGCGATCGCCGGCAAGGCCCGGGCCGCGTGCTTCGTCGCCGGCAAGCGCCCCGACGTGGTGCTGTGGTACGAGCCGGCGGCGCAGGCGATGACCACCAGCGCGGCCTACGGCGCGCGCCCGGCGTGGGCGGCCGACCTCGATCGCGCGCACCCGGTGGCGCCGCTCTTGACCCGGGTGTGGGCGCTGGCCGATCCCGACGTGGTCGGGGCGGCGACCGGCGGCCCCGACGACGGGCCCGGCGAGACCGAGGCGCGGTTCCCGCACCGGCTGGCGGCGCTGGGCGACCCGGCCAAGGCGCTGCGGCTGGTGCCGGCGCTCGACGAGCTCGAGGTCGACACCGCGATCGCGGCGATCGCCGGCGAGGGCCTGGGCGCCGACGACGTGCCCGACCTGCTGGCGATCTCGTTCTCGGCCCACGACTACGCGGGGCACCAGTGGGGCCAGGAGTCGTGGGAGATGTTCGATCTCGAGCGGCGGCTCGACGCGCAGCTGGGCCGGCTGCTCGACGTGCTCGACGTGCGCGTCGGGCGCGGCCGCTACGCGGTGGTGCTGACCAGCGATCACGGCGCGACCCGCATGCCCGATCTCACCGGCGGCGCCCGGATCCTGCCGGCGACGATCGAGGCGGCGGCCGAGGCGGCGGCGGCCGCGCTGCTCGGCCCCGGCGACTGGGTCGAGGCGGTGTCGTCGGCGATGATCTACGCCCGGCCGGCGGTGCTGGCGTCGCCGCGCCAGGCCGAGGTGCTGGCGGCGATGGCGCGCGCGGTCGAGGCGGTGCCCGGGGTCGCGGCGGTGGTGCCGATGGACGCGGCGGGCTGCGCCAGCGCGGATGACCGCGTGCGGCGGGTGTGCGGCTCGACGGTGCCGGGCGAGAGCGGCGAGCTGCTGGTGTGGCCGACCGACGGCGGGCTGGTGACCAGCTACCCGCGCGGCACGTCGCACGACGCGCCGTCGCCCGACGATCGCACGGTGCCGGTGATCGTCTACGGCCCCGGCGTCGCGCCGCGGGAGGTGACCGATCCGGTGTCGGCGCTGGCGGTCACCGCGACGGTGGCGAAGCTGCTCGGGGTGGCGCCGCCGGCGGCGGCGACGGCGGCGGCGCTGCCGTATTGATCGCGACGTCCTCCTGGTACGCGACGTAGGGGCTGGCCTCGGCGCGGGCCAGCGCGACCTCGAACATCGCGCGGGTGGCGGCGTCGAGGCGCCCGGCGAGCCGCTGGCGGTACAGGCCCTCGTAGTAGTCGTCGGGGCGCACCCGCACGGTGATCCGCGCGACCGCCGCCCGCGCGACCGCGTCGCCGCGCCAGCCCTGGGCCAGCTCGAGGCTGGCGCCGGGCGGGATGCGGGTGTCCTCGCGCTCGACGAACCCGCCGCCGCGGAACTCGATCGCGCGGCCGATGCGCCGCTCGACCCGAGCGCCGGGGATGGCCGCGCCGCGATCGTCGAGGAGCTCGATGCTCAGCCACGCGGCGGGGGTCGGCGTGGTCGGCAGGTAGTGCCCGGCGCCGACGTTGGTGACGCGGGCGCGCGCGGTGACGCCGCCGGCGGTGCGCGCCGCGACCGCGACCACCGCGATGCCCTGGCGGAACGTCGCCGGATCGTGCACGCCCTTCCAGGTGTGCTCGCGGTTGGGCATGTGGCAGTGCTGGCACTGGATGCCGCGCGGCATGTACGGGCCGAGCAGCCACTCGCGGTAGGTGTCGAGCAGCGGCCGGCCGGCGACCGCGACCCGTGGCGGCAGCTGGTGGCACGGCAGGCACAGATCGGCGCGCTCGTAGATCGGCAGCTCGCGCCGCGGGTAGCCGGGCGCGCTCAGCAGCGACGCCGCCAGGCCGCGCGGCCCGAGCCGGGTCCAGCTGCGCAGGTGGCACGCGGCGCAGGTCAGGCCCTCGCGCTGCAGCGCCGGATCGAAGCCCGGGTTGGCGGCGTAGCTGCGATCGGCGGGATCGCCGCCGCGCTGCGCCGGCCGCACGCGATCCTGCTGCTCCGCGAGCGGCGCGTGGCAGCGTAGGCACGACTCGGCCGCGGCGCCGTCCATGCGCCCGGTCTGGGCCAGCAGCCCCGGCGACCCGGCGGCGGCGTGGATCGAGCCCTGCCACTGCTGCACCTGCGCGGCGTGGCAGCGGCCGCACCGCAAGGACGACAGCGACGCCTCGGCGGGCGCCAGGCTCGGCGGCGGCGGACCCTGGGCGGCGATCACGTGGCCGAACGGCAGGCCGTCGGGATCGTCGTCGGCGCCCGGCCGGTAGCCGCCGGCGGTCGTGCGGTCGGCGCGATCGCGGGCGATCACCGCGGCCGACAGCGGCGGCAGCCCGGTCCGCGGCGCGGCCAGGCCGAGCACGTACGCGGCCAGATCGCCGGCGTCGCGATCGTCGATCGGGAACGCCGGCATCGCGGTGCCGCCGACGCCGTGGCGCAGGGTGGCGATCACCGCGCGCGCGCGGTCGGGGCCGGGGCGGCGGACGCCGTCGGCGACCAGGTTCCGGGCCGGCGCCGGCGGGCCGTAGGCGCTGGGCTGCGGCGGGCCGTCGCCGCGGCCGCCGACGCCGTGACAGCGCGGGCAGCCGAGCTCGTCGAACAACGTCGCGCCGCGGGCGGCGTCGCCGGCGCGCCCGCCGATCGCCGGCCCGGGCGGCGCCGGATCGCGCGGCAGCCGGGCCAGCGCCAGCACCACGTCGATCAGCGCGTCCTCGTCGGCCGGCGTCAGGATCGCGCCGAACCCCGGCATGGCCCCCGGCGCGCCCCAGCGGATCGTCGCGCGCAGATCGTCGCGCGCGGGCCGGGTGGCGTCGCCGGTGGAGATCCACTTGAAGCTGCCGGCCGCGAGGTCGCGCGGCGCCGGATCGAGCCAGGCCGCCGCGGGGCCGCGGCCGTCGCCGGCGGCGCCGTGGCAGGCCAGGCACAGCCGATCGTAGAGCGCGGGCCCGTCGGGCGGGGCCGCCGCCACCGGCGCGGCGAGCGCGGCGATCACCAGGACGCAGACGGACGCGGGCCAGCGCACCCTCGGAAGCTGCCTGATCCCGACGCGGTGCGCCAGCGCTCCGTGACCAACTCGTGACGGGCGCGCGATGGCCGCCCTCGGCTCGGTGCGGTACCACGCGCCGATGATCCGCACTGCCATCCTCGGGCTGGGCTCGTACGTGCCCGATCGCGTCGTCACCAACGACGAGCTGCGCTTCCTCGACGACAAGCACGAGCGGCAGGCCGAGCCGACGATCAACACCGACGACGCGTGGATCCAGCAGCGCACCGGCATCCGCGAGCGCCGCTACGTGACGCCGGGCGTGGCCACCAGCGATCTGGCGGCCGAGGCCGCGAAGCGCGCGCTCGCCGACGCCGGCTGCGCGGCCACCGACATCGACTGCATCATCGTCGGCACGCTGTCGCCGGACATCTTCTTCCCCGGCGTCGGCGTGTTCCTGCAGCGCAAGCTCGGCATCGCCGACAAGACCTCGTGCCCCTGCTACGACATCCGCCAGCAGTGCTCGGCGTTCCTCTACGGCCTGCAGATGGCCGACGCCTTCATCAAGAGCGGCATGTACAAGCGGGTGCTGCTGGTCGGCGCCGAGATCCACAGCCACTCGATGGACTTCTCGACCCGCGGCCGCGACGTCACCCCGCTGTTCGGCGACGGCGCCGGCGCGATGGTGCTGGGCCCGGCGCCCACCGACGATCCGCGCAGCGGCGTGATCTACACCAAGGTCCACGCCGACGGCACCGGCGCCGAGAACCTGTACATCAAGATCTTCGACATCACCAAGGCGCCGTACCTCGCCTACGACACCCGCGACCGCGAGGTGAACAAGGACATCTACCCGCAGATGGACGGCAAGCGGGTCTACGTTCGCGCGGTGCGCGAGATGAACCTGGCCACCCAGCGCGCGCTGGCCGAGACCGGCTTCACCTGGGACGACATCGACTGGTTCGTGCCGCACCAGGCCAACCTGCGCATCAACGAGCAGGTCGCGGCGCTGGCCAAGATCCCGGCCGAGAAGTGCCTGCACACGATCCAGTTCTTCGGCAACACCACCGCCGCCACCGTGCCGCTGACGATCGACCACTGGCGCCAGGCCGGCAAGGTCAAGAAGGGCGACCGGGTGCTGTCGACGGTGTTCGGCTCGGGCTTCACCTGGGGCGCGGCGATCTTCACGGTGTGACGCTGCGCCGATGACCACCGCCTCGACGCTCGTCGCCCGGTCGCCGGCCGATTGCTGGCGGCTGTTCATCGACGCCGCGGCGCTGACCGCGTGGGTGCCCGGGCTGCGCCGCGCGCGGATCGTGGCGACCGACGCGCAGGGGCGGGCCCACGAGGTCGCGTTCGAGTTCGCGGCGTCGCGGACCTACGCGCTGGTCTACGCCTACGACGACGCCGCGCGCCGCGTCAGCTGGACGTCGCGGCTGGGCCAGCGCGACGGCGTCGCGGGCTGGGCCCGGTTCGACGCCGAGGACGGCGGCACCCGCGTCACCTACGCGACCACCGACGGCGCCGGCCGCACCGACGACGAGCGCGCGATCGACGAGCCGCGCCAGCTGCTGGCCGCGTTCGCGCGCTGGGCGCTCGCGGCGCGCTGAGGCGCGCGGCGGCGCGCGGCGACCGTCACGCCACCGGGATCGTGACCGTGAACGTCGTGCCGTGGCCGGGCGCGCTGGCGACCGCGACCTCGGCGCCGGCCTCGTCGACGATGGCCTTGACGGTGGCCAGGCCCAGGCCGGTGCCGGTGGCCTTGGTCGTGAAGTACGGCTCCCAGATCCGCGCCACCACCTCGGGCGTCATGCCGGCGCCGTCGTCGGCCACGGTCACCACCACCGCCGCCCCCGCGGCCCGCGCGGCGAGCCGGATCGCGCCGTGCCCGGGCAGCGCGTCCTTGGCGTTGAGGCACAGGTTCAAGACCAGCTGCTCGACGTGGCCGGCCGGCATCGCCACGGTCACGTCGGCCGGCAGCGCGTCGAGGTCGACCTCGATGGTCGCGGCGTCGCGCAGCAGCGTCACCAGGATCGGGATCATGTGCTCGACGACCGTGCGCAGCGGCGCGGCCGCGCCGCGGTTGTTGCGATCGCCGAACCGCCGCAGCTGACCGACCAGGTTGCCGCCGACCTCGGCGCACGCGCGCAAGCTGGCGGCGGCGTCGCCGTCGCCGTCGCGCGCGACCCGGGCCGCCACCAGCTCGACGGCGAGCAGCACGTTGGCGAAGTCGTGGGCGACGCCGCGGGCCAGGCGCTCGACCAGCTCGAGCTTCTCGGCGGCGGCGGCGCGGCCGGCGGCCACCCGCAGCGCGGCCTCGGCGGTCAGCCGCGCGCCTTGCTCCAGCACCATCGCCACCAGGTCGCCGGTGGCCGACGCGAACGACAGCTCGTCGGGGCTCCAGGTGCGGGCGGCGCCGACGTGCTCGAAGCACACGACGCCGATCAGCTCGCCGGCGCGGAACACCGGCGCGTCGAGCAGCGCGCCGATGTCGAGCGGCGCCAGGTACGACGCGGCCAGCTCGTGGGTGGCGGCGTCGTGGGCGGCGTCGTGGGCGGCGACGATGCGCCGCGACTCGATCGCCACCCAGTACGCGGGGTACTTCGACGCCAGCAGCACGTCGCCGGCGTTCCACTCGTCGGTCGACAGCGTGTAGCCCAGCGCCAGGGCCAGCGACTGGCGATCCTCGGCGAACCGCCAGAACCCGACCCGGTCGACCTTGAGCGTGCGCGCGCACAGCCGCAGCGCGCCCTGCAGGGCGACCTCGTGGCCGGCCATCGTGACCCGCATCCGCGCCAGCTCGAGCCGCGCGGTCTCGAACGCAACCCGGTCGCGATCGGCTCCTCCCATGGGGCGACGGTACACCCTCACCGCCGTCGGCGCAGGCGATCGAGCAGCGGCCGGGTCTCGGCGATCCCGAGCGCGGTGGTGGCGATCGCGTAGACCAGCGCGCCCACGACGACCGGGCCCAGCGCCACCAGCGCGCGGGCGCCCAGCCCGGCGTGGCCGGCGACGTCGTCGAGGCCGAGCTTGGTGCCCCACGCCGCGCCGCCCATGATCGCCGCCGCCAGCCCGACCCGCAGCAGGTGGCCGGCCAGCTCGCGGTGGGGCAGGCGGACGATCGCGCGGTGGATGCCGAGGTACAGGATCGCCGCGTTGGCGATCGCGGCGACCGCGGTGCCGACCGCCAGCGCGCGGAAGCCGTAGCGCAGGTGCAGGCTCGCGTTGATCGCCAGGTTGCCCGCGACCGCGGTCAGCGACGCGATCACCGCCAGCCGCGTGCGGTCGGCGGCGTAGCACACCGGCGCCATCACCTTGACCGCGGCGTAGGCCGGCAGGCCGATCACGTACAGCTCGAGCGCCAGCGCGGTGGCCGCGGTGTCGCGCGGCGCGAACCGGCCGTGCTGGTAGATCAGCCGGATCACCGCGTCGGCGTCGACCAGCAGGCCGACCATCGCCGGCACGCACAGGAACGCCACCAGCCGCAGGCCGTCGGTGACGTGGCGGGCCAGCGCGGCGTCGTCGTGGCGGGTGACCGCGTCGACGTAGCGGGTGGTCGACACCGTCGCGATCGCCACCCCGAACACGCCGATCGGCAGCTGCAGGAAGCGGAACGCGTAGGCCAGCCACGACACCGCGCCGGGATCCTCGGACGCGAACGCGGTGTTGATGAAGACGTTCACCTGCACCGCCGCCGCCGAGATGATCGCCGGCGCCATCATCAGCGCGACCCGCCGCACCGCCGGATCGCGCAGCCGCAGATCGAGGCCCAGGCGCGGCCGCCAGCCGCCGCCGCGCAGGCTGGCCAGCTGCAGCCCGAGCTGGGCCAGCCCGGCGACGACGGTGCCCAGCGCCCAGCCGATCACGACGCCGCGCCCGGGCAGCCCCGACGCGTGCAGGCCGACGCCGATCGTGATCGCGACCAGGTTGAACGTCGCCGGCGACAGCGCCGGCGCGGCGAACTGCTCCTGGGCCTGCTGCATGCCCATCGCGATCGCGGTGAGGCTGGCGATCAACAGGAACGGCAGCATCACCCGGGTCAGCGTGACGGTCAGGTCGACCTTGCCCGGCACCGCGTCGAAGTCGCCGACCATCGCCGACACCAGCCACGGCGCCAGCAGCATCGCGGCGCCGACCAGCAGGCCGACCACGACGATCACGTTGCCGACGACCCGGGCCGCCAGGCGATCGGCGGCGGCGCGCCCGCCCTTGTGCAGCTCGCCGCGAAACGCCGGCACGAACGCCTGGGACAGCGCGCCCTCGGCCAGCAGATCGCGCAAGAGGTTGGGCACCCGGAACGCCGCGATGTACGCGTCGGCCAGCGTCGACGCGCCCAGCATCGCCGCGAACACCTGCTCGCGCACCAGGCCGAGCACGCGCGACAGCAGCGTCGCCAGCGACACCAGGCCGGCGACCCGGCCCAGCCGGCGCTCGCTCATGGGGCGCGCCGACGCAGCAGCGTCGCCAGCGGCACCCGCAGCGCCCGCGGCGCGCGGTGGCGTAGCGCGGCCAGCGCCCGCTGCGAACGGGGATCGTCGTCGAGCGCGACGCAGCGGGCGGCGTCGAGCAGCGCCCCGGGGCGGCCGGCCGGCGTCGGCGCGAGCGCGGCGCGCAGCGCCTCCTTGCCGGCGTCGTCGAGGGCGGCCAACCCGGCGGCCGGATCGCCGGCGCACAGCGCCTGGGCCGCCACCAGCCGCACGTCGACCAGAGGATCGCCGGCGACCAGCGCGGCGATGGCGGCGCGCAGCTCGGCCGGGGCCGGGGCCGGCGTCGCCTCGAGCGCGGCCAGGCGCACCTCGGGATCGGCGTCGTCCAGGCCCGGCCCGACGATCGCGGCGATCGCCGGCGGCGCGTCGGCGGTGGCGGCCCGGGCCGCGGTCAGCGCGACCGCGACGCCCAGCGCGTCGGCGCGGACGTCGCTCCAGCGATCGCGGCGGGCCGCCAGCACCGCCCACGCGGTCGCCGCCGCGGCCAGCGCGTCGTCGTCGAGGTCGTCGCGGATCGCGCGGTCGCCGTCGAGCCCGCCGGCGATCGCCCGCGCGGCTTGGGCGGCCGGCGCGGCGACGCTGCGATCCCAGCCGCCGGCCACCTGCGCCAGCGCCGCCAGCGCCAGCGGCGCGTCGGGGTGGTGCGGCAGCGCGGTGATCGCCGCCAGCGCGGCCGCGCGATCGGCGCCGCCCGCCTCGGCGACCAGCGCGGCGACCGGCGCCGCGTCGGCCGCCCGCCGGAGCTCGGCCAGCTCGCCGGCGAGGTACAGCGCGCGCCGCGTCGGGGGTGCGGCGTCGGCCCCGCCGATCAGGCCCAGCACCACGCAGACGGAGCCCCCGATCGCCGCGGTGACGCGCATGGTCACTGATACCGCCGGCGGCGTGGCGGTGTCGATGGCCCGGGCGGCGGGGACAACGGCGCACTTTGGTCGCCACAAAAATTGACACGTGATAGGACGTTCAGT
>Ga0073899_10000253_pt1 | contig 49429 bp, 40 predicted proteins | sample KloWWTmetaKNB5Ph_FD_88975 | JGI IMG/M metagenome (GOLD analysis project Ga0073899, IMG submission 88975) | Active sludge microbial communities from Klosterneuburg, Austria, studying microevolution and ecology of nitrifiers - Klosterneuburg... | ecosystem: Engineered > WWTP > Aerobic digester >... | reverse complement strand
CGGCCGCGAGGAACGCGTTGTAGTCGACCGTCGCGCTCGTCCCGCCGTCGTTGCTCATGATGAGCACGCCGCCCGCGCTCGTCGGGAGGAACTGGCCGCCCATGGTCGTGTACGGCTCGCCCAACGCGCTGAAGGCCTGCTGCACGTACGCCTGCGCGTTGCCGCCGAGCACCACCCCCGTCCGCGTGCACATGTTCGTGCAGGCGTCCGTGTTGATCATGTTGCCGTCGTCGCACTGCTCGCCGGACTCGATGACCCCGTTGCCGCAGCCGCCGCGGAAGGGCTCGTCGACCATCCCGTCGCAGTTGTCGTCGTTGCCGTTGCAGCGCTCGGTCGTCGGCAGCACCTGGCCGGAGCAGGCGGTCCACATCGCGGAGGCGCAGGTCTGCGAGCCGGGGCGGCAGAGGCCGACGCCCGAGGTGCCCACGGGGCCCGAGTAGCAGGCGCGGGTGAGGGCCTCGTCGATCGACCCGTTGCAGTTGTTGTCGATGCCGTCGCAGACCTCGACCGAGCCGCAGGGGATGCAGGTGCTCGCGCCGTCGCAGCGGCCGGGGCCGCCGGAGACAACGCAGGCGGTGTTGCGCGGCTCGTAGCCGATGCGGCGGCACGTCGGCACGCCCGTCACGCAGGTGACCGCGCCGATCTCGCAGGCGACGCCGGTGGAGCACGACGCGCCCTCGCGGCAGGGGATGCACGCGCCGGAGGGGTTGCACACCTGGTCGGTGCCGCAGGAGGTGCCCGGCGTGAGCCGACCGGTGGCCGCGCAGGTGGGCACGCCCGAGGTGCAGACGGTGACGCCGGTGTCGCAGGGGTTGCCCGTCGGCGAGCAGGGCGTGCGGTCGGTGCACGACACGCAGCGGCCCAGGGTGTTGCACACCATGCCGCCGCTCGGCGTCCAGCGGTACGACGAGTTCGACATGATCGAGCCCGCCGTGTCGTGCGAGACCTGCTGGTAGCGCGAACCGGTGCCCTCCTGAATGCCCGTCGTGGCGCTGTCGCCCGACGCGCGCGTGAGGCCGCCGGTCATCGTGCCGTAGAGCACGTCGACGGTGTTGGTGCCCTCGTTGAGCGCGACCTCGAAGTTGAGGTGGACGGCGGGGTCGTCGGTGCAGCAGTAGTGGAGGTCGCTCCACTGGGTGACGAAGGTGCGGTTGGGCGCGATGCCGAGCGTCGCGGTGCAGATGCCCACCCCGCGGGTCATCAGGTCGTCCCAGAACGCGAAGAGCGTGTCGGGCGTCGACGCGTTGGGGAGCGGGCCGTTGGTGTAGGCCGCGAGCCCCGCGAAGCCGCCGAACTGCATCATGCCGTTCGACGAGATGCCCACCGACGACACGGTGTTGCTGTAGTAACGGAACGGGAACGGCAGCGGCTCGAGCACGGCGCCGTCGTCGGTGGTCGTCAGGTGCGTGGTGTGGCCCGGGAGCGCGCAGACGTCGCGCCAGGTGGCCGCCGAGGACGTGCGGATGTAGTCCGTGCTGCCCATGCTCCCGCAGGGCGTGCCCGCGGGGTAGAGCGTGGCGTTGCAGACGGGGAGGCCCGTCGCGCAGGAGACCCGGCCCGTCGCGCAGCCCGGGTCCGCCGTCGCCGGGGAGCAGGTGCTGCCCTCGCCGCAGGGGACGCAGGCGCCGCTGGGGTTGCACACCATGCCGGTGCCGCAGGTGGTGCCCGCGGGCACCGGGCCCGCGTCGATGCAGGACTCGCGCGGGAGGCCGCCGCCCGAGGGCGTGACGCACACGATGACGCCGCGGTGGCAGGGGACCGCCGAGTACGGGCAGGAGCCGCCCGCCACGCACGGGGTCGTGATCTCGTTCGGGAGGCAGGTGTACTGCGTCTCCGTCGAGGTGAGGGTCGGGGCCGTGCCGCCGTCCGCCGAGGGGTTGAGGTAGGCGGTGAGCTGGAGGTAGCGGCGGTTCCAGAGCGCGTTGCCCGGCGTCGAGGCCGCGCGGAGGGACGCGCGGAGGTCGATGCTGACGGGCGCGCCGGTGATGCCGAAGGGCGCGTCGGAGAGGCGGACCGCGGGCGCGGCCGACAGGCCGGCGAGCGTGTCGGACGCGCGCACCTCGAACTGGATCGAGGTGCCCGAGGGGACGTTGGAGGTGAAGTTGAACTGGCCCCAGAAGGGGACGGTCCGGCGGAAGGGCTCGACCTCGGCGGGCGAGCTCGGCGCGCAGTTGCCGTCGTAGACGCGGTTGTAGACCCCGCGCGCGCAGAGCGTGGAGCTCGCCGTCGGGAGCCAGCGGATGGACGAGCCCGAGGAGACCGCCGCGGTGGTGTCGAAGGAGACGAGGTCGTAGCGGGCGCCGGTGCCCTGCTGGATGCCGATGGTGGCGCTCGAGCCCGAGGAGCGGCCCGCCGGGTCGACCATGCGGTTGTAGCGGACGTCGATGATCTGGGTGCCCTCGGAGAGGAGCACCTCGAACTCGTTGTGGATCGCCGGGTCGTCGGTGCAGCAGAAGTGGGTGTCGGCCCACTCGACGACGTACTGGCGGTTGGGGGCGGAGCCGGTGGTGGTGACGCAGACGCCCGTCGAGCGGGTCATCAGGTCGTCCCAGAAGGGGAAGATCGCGTTGGGGATCGGCGCGTACGGGAGCGTCGTGTTGGTGTACGTCGGCAGCGTCGCCACGTCGGGGAACGACACGATGCCGTTCGAGCTGATGCCCGCGACGGTCTGCGCCGACCCGTAGAACTGGAACGCGAAGGGCAGCGTGGAGCTGACGTAGTTGTCGTCGGTGCCCGGGAGGTACGTGAGGTGCCCCGGCGCCGCGCAGGCGTCGACCCAGGGGACCGACGGGGGCGTCGTGCCGCGCGTGTAGGCCGTCCCCATGACGGGCGCGCACGACGACGTGATGCCCCCGCTCGCCGTCCCCGAGGGGCAGAACACCGCCTGGGGGCTCGCGCCGATGGCGACGCCGGTGGAGCCCGACGGGGCGGCCGCGCTCAGCGGGTCGCTCGGCGTCGGGCAGATGATCTGGTGACGGCAGGTGGGGAGGCACGAACCCGGGCACGCGGAGACCGGGCCGATGTAGCGGAAGTTCTCGCGCCAGCGCTCACAGGCGCCCCACGACCAGCCCGCGCCGGCGCCGTTGGGCGCGCAGGTGCGCTGCCCGAGGTTGCACACCCCGTCGGGCCCGGAGCTCCGCCCGGTGTTCAGGTCGCAGGGGAGGGGCTGGGCGCCCGGCTCGCAGGAGCAGCCCTCGCGGACGTCAGGGAAGAAGCAGCCCTCGTAGCACTGGTTGGTGATGCGCGGGTCGCGGTCGTTGCAGTCGACCCCGCGGCACGTGGTCCCGCGGCCGAAGCCGTCGAGGTCGTTGTCCTCGCAGCCCCTCGGGACGTCGTCCACATGGACGACCTCGGGAAGCTCCCCGGGCACGAAATCGTTGGTCCAGTCGTCGGCGATGTCGCTCGGCTCGATGTCGCTGACGGGCTTGTCAAACGAGATCACCACCCCCGCGTCATCGTTGCCGACCAGAGGAACGCCCGTGCCACAGCCGGCCACGAACATGGCCAGCAGCGCGAGCAGGAGCGCTCCAGGTGTCCACCGAGACGTCATCGTGCTCACCAATGCCGCACCGTTGAGAGAGGGAGAAGATGCCGGGGGGTCGACCTGTCTTTTCGCCCGCTGCACGAAGAGCCTCCGCGAATCAGGGGAAACACGTCCGGCATACCGAGAAATCGAGGCTGTATCGTCGAAAAGAAAGCGTACATCAGAACGTCGGAAATTGATCCGCCCTGTCGTTTCCAGCGCGTGTGTTCGGCGGCAGGGTGGCCCATAGGATTCCTGAAAAAATACCTGAATCGGGTGCTACCCCGCGAAAACCATGCCGAGACCCGTCGGTCGGGCTCGCCCCCCCCCCTCCCGGCGACACCTCGAAATCCAAGGCATTCCGCCACCCTCACTCCCCTACCCCCCCCGGTCCGACGGACGGACTTTCTTGCGGGGCTATGCAACTGTTGCGAGGCATCACCGCCCCCCTCGTCCGGGACAGAGAATGTCTACATGAGGCCATAAAACGGTGCCGCTCTCCCCTCCCCCGCGCCGCACTTCCGAGAAAATCCCTTGAAATTGGCGGCGCTGGCACACGCGCTGCTAGCTTCGCCACCGAAATGGCCGATCAGCGTGCGCTCGTGCTTGCCGACGAGAGGGCCGAGCGGGCGGTGCTCGCGGCCGCGCTGCTCGACGCCGAGGGCGCGGAGCGCGTGATCCCGCGGCTGGCGGGGATCGTGAAGCCCGCGGACTTCCACGACCCGCGGCACACGACGCTGTGGGAGGCCTTCCTCGCGGTCCACACGCGGAGCGAGCCGGTGGACGTGCTGACGGTGGTGGCCGAGCTGCGGGCGCGCGACCGGCTCAACGCCGTGGGGGGGCCGCAGTACGTCGGCGAGCTGACCGACGAGATCCCCACCCTCGCCCACTGCGAGTCGCACGCCCGGATCGTCCTCGACCTGGCGGCCCGCCGGAGGGCCCTGGAAGCCTTCCAGGGGGCCTCGGCGCGGCTCCGGGCGGGGGACCCCCTGGCGACGGTCCAGACCCTGGTTGGACGGGCGCTGACGGGCGACGGGGACGCCCACCGGGCCGCCCTGGTGGCCGACGACCTCGACGCCCTGATGGAGACCGTCTGGAACCGCCGGGAGGGCCTCCAGCGCCCGATGGCGACCCCCTGGGCGGGCGTCGACCAGCTCCTGGGCGGCGGGCTCTGGCCGGGGATGTACGTGCTCGTCGGGGGGACGGGGGCGGGCAAGACGCAGTGGGCCGTCCAGGTGGCGGTGGAGGCGGCGCTGAAGGGGCACCGAGCGCTCTACCTGGCCCTCGAGCTCTCGCGGCAGGACCTCGCCGCCCGCGTCGTCGGGGCGCTCTCGGGGGTGCCCTGGAGCGGCATTTTGCGGGGGCAGATCGACGGGCCGGCGCTCCAGCTCGTGGCCGACACGGTGCGGCGGGCGCGGGTGCTGCCGCTGCACACCGAGTGCGGGGTGCCGTTCGGGTACGGGGCCGACACGCTGGCGTCGCGGGCCTGGGCGCTGCGGCCGTCGCTGGTGGTGCTCGACTACCTGCAGCTCTGCTCGGGGCGCACGGGCGAGGACCCGCGGGGCACGGTGGGGCGGGTCTCCTACGTGGCTCGGACGATCGCGCGCGACCTCGGGGCGGCGGTGCTGGTGCTGTCGAGCACGGCGCGGGCCAACTACGCCGAGCTGGTGAACGACCCCACGAAGGACCCGGGCGACCTCGTGGGGCTCGGCAAGGAGTCGGGCGAGATCGAGTACGCGGCCGACGGGGTGATCGTGCTGGCGCGGCGCAGCGACAAGCCCCGCGGGCGGGTGCTGGTGGTGTCGAAGAACCGCCACGGCCCCCTCGGGCGGGTCGAGCTCGACTGGTCGGGGACGGCCTTCGCCGAGGGCGACGGGCCGCGGGAGGACGTGGAGCTGTGATCTCCCTCTCGCTCGTCGCGGCGCGGCTCCAGCAGGCGATCGCGCGCGCCGCCCAGTCGGACGAGGCGGAGCTGCGCGCGTGGGCGGCGGTCGCGGCGGAGCCCGCGCGCGTCGACGCGGCGGCGGCCGTGGCGGTCGAGGCTTTTACGCAGCACGTCGACGCGTTCAAGATCGACCGGCGGCTGCGGACGGCGGTGGTGGAGCGCATGGCCGAGCGCTGCCCCTTCCGGGTGCTCTGGGCCGACGAGGGCAAGGCGTGGAAGCGGCTCGACGCCGCGCGCCAGCCCCTCGGCCTCGCGGCGCGGGTGGAGGACGCCCCCTGGAGCTGGCCGGTGAACCTCGCCCAGCGCGACGTGGCGACGCTGCTCGACAACCTCCGCGACCCGCACGCCCGGCGGCTCTCGAAGGCCTTCCTCGACGGGACCTTCGTGTCGCTCCAGGGCGGCGACGTGGTGGCCGCGGCGGGGGCCGTCCCGACGGACATGGACGACTCGCTGCGGGAGGCGATGGAGCGCTGGGACGTGCGCTTCTGCGTGCTGGTGGCGAGCGCCGAGCTCGACGTGCAGGAGGCCCAGAAGCGCCCGGCGATCGCGATCGACGCGGGCTCGGTCCACCACGAGCTCCTCTCGGGCTGGCGCGACCTCCCGAAGGACCGGAAGCTCCGCAAGACGCCGGTGCAGAACGGCTGGGCGGAGATCATCTACCCGGGCAAGCAGCTCGGCCTGCGGCTCAACGTGCAGGACCTCCCCGAGCGCATCGTCCACGCGGTGCGCGAGTGGAAGCACTGGCAGGGCCTGCGCCACTGGGCGGCGCTGCAGCTCCTCTTCACCGACGCGGGGCGCACGGGGCGGATCCGCTGGACGCTCGAGGCCCACCTCGACGCGCTGGGCTACGGCGAGCGCTCGCGGCGCGACGCCAAGGTGCGCGCGATGGTGGCGGCCGAGGTCGACGCCCTCACCCGCATGGAGATCGCGATCTACCACCCGGACGGCACGGTGCGCCTGCGGGGCCCGGTGCTGGCGGTGACCCAGCGCGGCGAGGCGATGCGCGGGAGCAAGTGGCGCCTGGAGGGCCTGGAGCTGGTGATCCACCCGGTGCTCTACGAGGGCGTGCGCAAGTCGAGCGGGGAGATCGGGCGGCTGTGGGCGCCGGCGCCGGTGGAGCTCGCGCGCATCGATCACGTGCGCTTCCCCTACGCGATCGCGCTCGGGCTGATCCTCCCGATCCGCTGGCGGTGGGACCTCACCGAGGACACCGACCACATCGTGCTGACGGGCGCGAAGCTCATGGAGGCCGCGGGGATCCGCATCCAGGCGCAGCACCCGCGCCGCGCCTGGGAGGCCCTCCAGGAGAACATGGAGGAGCTTCAGCAGGTGGGCGGCCTGGGGCATTTCGAGTGGGAGGAGGGTCCGCCGTGGACGCTCAACGGGCGCTGCCGGCTCTACCAGCCCCAGTGGGTGCGCGAGCGCATGGTGCACGGGCTCATCCCGCCGGAGCCGGTGGCCCTGCAGGCCCCGCTGACGGGCGCCGAGCTGCGGTCGTGGCGCGCGACGCGGGGCTGGACGCAGCAGGAGGCCGCCGACCAGCTCAAGGTGTCGCGACGGACCGTGATCCGCGCCGAGGCCACGCCCGAGGAGCCCCTCCCCCCGAGCATCCGGACGGCCCTGCAGAACCTGCAACACGCATAGCCCCCGGGACGGTGGTCACATGGGCGGTGCCGTGGAACGCGGGGGTTTCCTTCCCGGGATGGTTTGATGTGACAGGAACCGGCAGACCCCGTCGTAAAGAGACCGCGGCACTCGGGTGTGACAAGAACCGGCAGACCCCGTCGCTGGGGTTTCATGGGATCCCACACCTCTCCGCAGCCATCCCCCTCCCGGGTGATGTGACAAAAACCGGCAGACCCCGTCAAAATGACATTGGTTGTCCCGGAGTGCCAGAAACCGGCAGACCTCGTCGCCAAAAGTGACAGGAACCGGCAGACCTAGGCGGAAAATGTGACAAAAACCGGCAGACCCCGTCGCTCCGAATCCTGTAACCTGTTGATATCACTGGCAAATTGGGTTTACATAAACCCTCTTAAAGGTATTCTGATAGGAATACCTTTCTTAGGGGCAGGGTGACTTCCCTGACGGTCCGTCACCCCTCTTGCCCCTAAAGGTCTCAGAGCAGACAAGAACCAGGGAAGAGACGCGGCGTCAGCTTCCCTACACGGAACTACACCCGATGGCTGTCACCCTGGTTCCGCTCGGGCCGACCGATGTGCAGGTGACTCCCCTCGCCTTCGGCACGTGGGCGCAGGGGGACGGACCCTTCTGGGGCTACGGGGCGCGACACGGCCCGGCGGAGGCGGTGGACGTGTTCACCGCGGCGCTCGACGGGGGCGTGAGGTTCTTCGACAGCGCGGAGGTGTACGGGCACGGGGAGTCGGAGCGGATCCTCGGGGCGCTGGCGCGGCGCGCGGGGGTCCCCCTGGCGCTGGCGACGAAGTTCGCGCCCCTGGCGGGCCGCGGGGGCGTGGGGGCCTTCCCCGGGGCGCTGGGGGGCAGCCTGCGCCGCCTCGGGGTGCGCCGCGTCGACCTCTACCTGGCGCACTGGGCCGACCGGGCGGAGGCGCCCATCGAGGCGCTCATGGGGGCCTTCGCCGGGGCCGTCCGCCGGGGCCTCGTGCGGGCCGTGGGCGTGAGCAACTTCACCGCCGCGGAGCTGCGCGAGGCCCACGCCGCGCTGGCCCGTCACGGCGTCCCCCTCGCCGCCCAGCAGGTGCGGTACAGCGCGCTCGACCGCGCCCCCGAGCGCGACGGCGTCCTCGACGCGTGCCGCGAGCTCGGCGTGACGCTCCTCGCGTACAGCCCCCTCGCCCAGGGCGTCCTCGCTGGCGCCTACACCGTCGAGCGCCCGCCGCCGGGGCCCCGCGCCGCCCTCCCCGCGTTTGCGCCGGAGCGCCTCCGCGCGGCCGCTCCCCTCGTCGCCCTTCTCCGCGCGATCGGCGCCGCCCACGGCGGTCGCGGCCCCGAACAGGCGGCCCTCAACTGGCTCCGCGCGAAGCCCGGGGTGATCCCCGTCGTCGGCGCGACGAGCGGCGAGCAGGCGCGGCGCTGCGCGGCCTCGCTCGAGTGGTCGCTCACCCCCGACGAGGTCGCGCGCGTCGACGCCCTCTCCGCCTCCCTCGACGCCCTCGTACCGCCGGGGTGACAGCCTCGCGGAGTCTGTCACTCCCGACTTAGCACGCTGTCACTTCGAATCTCCGTGAGTCTGTCACTCTCGCAGGGGCGACCTGTCACTTCGAATCTCCGTGAGTCTGTCACTCCGGCGCTGCGTGGGTCTGTCGTGAGGCGCTGGGGGTCATGCCCGCGACGATCGACGGAAGGCCGACAGAGCGTCGGAGTGACAGAGATCGTGACTTCCAGAGCGGGATCACACCGTGTCTTCGGACACGTCAGTCTGTTACCTGCGGAGTGACAGAGTTGGAGGGTGAATGGGCTTGTGGTGTTGACAGAGTATGGGGTAAGGCTCCGGGCCGTCGGGAGCGTATGGCGCAACGAGGGACGAAGGCCGAGAGCCGCAAATCGAAGGTCCTCGCGGTGGTGAACGGCAAGGGGGGCGTCGGCAAGACGACCACGGCCATCAACCTCGCCGCGATGCTGAGTTCGAAGCGCCGGAAGGTGCTGCTGGTCGACACCGACCCGCAGGGGAGCGCCGCCTGGTGGTGCGAGCGGGGCAAGGCGATGCCCTTCACGGTCACGTCGGAGACCGACCCGAGGCTCCTCGAGCGGCTCCGCGAGGTGGACGGCTACGACGTGGTGGTGGTCGACTCGCCGCCGCGGCTCGACTCCGAGGGGCTCCAGGCGGTCGCCCGCGCGTCGGACTACGTGGTGCTCCCGACGCCGCCCGCGCCGCTCGACATGGCGGCGCTCATCAGCACCATCCGCGACGTGATCGCGCCGACCAGGGTGCCCTACCGGGTGCTCCTGACGCGCGTCGACCCGCGCTCGCTCAACGAGGCGATGGAGGCGCTCGGCACCCTCGGGGAGGCCGGCGTCGCGACCTTCCACGCGGTGGTCCGCGCCTACAAGGCCCACGAGCGCTCGTCCCTCAACGGCGTGGCGATCGACTCGTACGTGGGCGCCGGGGCGAAGGAGGCCGCCGGGGACTACCGCCGCGTGGTCGATGAGGTGCTCCGTGACTGGTAACAAGCCCCGCCGCGGCCTGGCCGACTTCCTGAGCCGCGAGCTCAAGGCCCAGCCCGCCGTCCGCAACGACGAAGTCCGAACCCCTGTGACTGACAGAGTCGCAGAGCCGGAGGCCCCGAAGGCCCTGCACCGGGTGGAGGCCGACCCCGCGGTGGCGCCGGGGCCCGCGACCGTCTCCCAGGGGGCCGCCGAGGTCCGCGCCGCGCCCGCCCCGACGGCGCCGTCGGCGACCACCAGCCAGACCCGCGAGATCCGGAAGGACCAGACTGACAGAGTCCCGGACCACGAGACTCCGAGCGCGCCCGTCGAATCGGCCGTGGTGCCGAAGTCAGGGACTGACAGAGTTCGTGAGACGGTGCGGGCGGAGGCGCCTCGCTCGGCCGGGACGGAGCCGCGTGGGGCGGAAGTCCCGAAGGTACGGACTGACAGAGTGGACGACGCGGAGGAGGGCGCCGCGGAGGACCCGCTCTACCTCCGGCTGACCCGGAAGGAGGTTCGCTTTCGGGACGAGCAGATGGAGGGGCTCCACCGCGTCGCGCGGCGGCTCTCCAAGGCGCGGCGCGGGATGAAGGGCGACCGCATCACCGACAACACCCTGGTGCGGGTGGCGGTCGAGCTGCTCCTCCAGCACGGCGACGACCTCGCCGGGCACGACGAGGCGTCGCTGCTGGAGTCGCTCCGGCGGCTCTGTCGCAAGCGGGTCTGAGGGGGGAGTTCAGGGGCGCGAGGCGGGGTCGGGGTCGGGGGCCTTCTCGGCGACGGGGGCGCTCGTCGCGTCGGGGACCTCGCCCGGGAAGGTGGCCGCGAGCCAGGCCATGAAGGCCTTGGCGAGGGGCGTGTCCTGGAGCTGCCAGTCGCCCTTCTCGCTGTCGTAGAGCACGTCGAAGCGGGTGGTGCGCAGGTACGCCGCCCGCGCCGGGTCGGTGGGGAGGAGGCGGAACACGAAGGCCTCCGCGCCGTGGGTGAAGCGGAGGGTCGCCGCGGCCTCCCCGCGCTGGAGCTCGACCTCCGCGCCGGCGAAGGCCCACCCCTCGGGGAGAGAGAGATCGGCGCGCGCGAGGTCGGCGCGGAGCTTCTCGTCGAGCGAGGCGGCGAGGGCCGCGAGGGCGGGGTCGGCGGGGGGCTTCGCGGCGCGGCGCCGGGCGCGCTCCCGGGCGCTCGCGCTGTCGTCGGCGGGGAAGGTCTCGTCGAGCCAGCGGGTGAGGCGCTCGAAGATCTGGTGGTGCTTGCCGTAGGCCGAGGCCCACTCGTCGTCGTTGTAGAAGAGGTCGAAGCGCTCGGCGCGGTAGAAGGCGTCGGCGTCGGCGCCCGCGGGGAGGAGCTGCAGCTGGAGGCGCCGGTCGCCCTGGAGGAGCGTGATGACGGGGACCGCGTGCTCGCGGAAGGCGCCGACGGACACGCCGGCGAGCGCGTAGCCCGCGAGCTCGGGGAGCTGCGACGCGGCCATCGCCGGGGCGAGGGCGGCTTCGACGGCGGCGGCGTCGGCCTCGGCGCGGCGGGCCTCCTCGGTCGCGGGCTCGGGCTTGCGGCGGAGCTCGAGCGACGGGTCGGCGGGGAAGGTGGCGCCGAGCCAGGCCACCACGGCCTCGAGGGCGCCGTGGTCCTGGGTGAAGCCGGAGCCCTTGTCGTCGTCGTCGTAGAGCACGTCGAAGCGGTCGGTGCGGAAGAAGGCCTCCGGCTCGGAGCCCGCGGGGAGCAGCCGCAGGCGCTGCTTGCGGTCGCCGTGCGCGAGGTGGAGCGTGAGCACCTCGGCCCCGCGGAAGGGCGCGAGGCCCACGGTGCCGAGCGACCAGCGCTCGAGGGCCGGGAGATCGCCTCGCCGCATCGCCTCGCCGAGGGAGGCCTCGATGAGCTCGGCGAGATCGGGGTCGGGGGGCGTCGGGTCGCTCGCGGTGAGGCGCCGCGGGGCCTTGCGCGGCGCGGGGGGGGCGGCGGGCGCGGCGGGCGCGGGGAAGGCCTCGCCGAGCCAGGCGACGAGGGCCTCGAGGACGGTGTGGCTCTTCGTGAAGCCGGAGCCCTTGTCGTCGTCGTCGTAGAGCACGTCGAAGCGGTCGGTGCGGAAGAAGGCGTCCTTGTCCGAGCCCGCGGGGAGGAGCTGCAGGCGCAGCGCGGCGCCGCCCTTGGATACCCGGAGGGTCGGGGTCGGGCGGTCGCGGAAGGGCTCGAGCGCGACGCTGTCGATCGTCCAGCCCGAGAGCGCGGGGCGGGCGGCGTCACGGAGGGCGGCCTCGAGCGAGCTGGAGAGGGCGTCGAGGAGCCGGAGGTCGTCGGGCGAGGGGGGCGGCGGCGGGGCGGGCGCGTCGGCCAGGGGGATGGGCGCGAGCTGGCGCGTGCGGGGGCGGAAGGTGACGCCGAGCCAGCGGACGAACTGGTCGACCACCGCGCGGTCGCGCTTGCCGCGGTTCTCGTCGGCGTTGTCGATGTAGACGAAGTCGAAGCGGTCGTCGCGGTAGTAGGGCTCCTCCAGGCTGTTGGCGGGGAAGAGGTGGAAGTCGTGGCGCCGGTCGCCGCTGACGAGCGTCAGCGAGACCACCGCGTGCCCGAAGAAGCGCTCGGTGCGCACCGAGTCGAGGGACCACCCCTCGGTGCCCGGCATCGCCGCCGTGCCGAGCGCGTCCGGGAGCTTCTGCTTCAAGGTCTCGACGACCTCCGCGCGCGGGTTCGCCTGCTGTGTCATGCCGCGGACGATAGGCCGTTCGTTTCGCGTCGATCAAGACAACCATTTCACCCGCGCGGCGTTTGCTGGTACCAAATCTCACCCGCGTACCATGGCCGACGAACCGTCGCTCCCCAGGCTCCAGGACCCGAAGACCCGCTGGGCGCTCGTCCTGCTCGCGCTCGCCCTCCTCGCGGGTGGGAGCGCCCTCCTACGGCGTCGGGGGCGCGCCGTCGGGGGCCCGGGCGACCGCGCGGCCGTGCAGACCAACATCCGCCGTGAGCCCGCGGGGCCGGACGTGCGCGCGATCCTGGCGCCGCTCGCGGAGGGCTCGGACGTGGCGGGCTGGCGCGTCACCGTCATCGAGGGGGTGCGCGAGGGGTGCGCCCACGTCGTGCTGCGCAAGGGGTCCGACGACATCGAGGTGCTCATCGCGCGGCGCCAGGGGACCGCCGTGTCCGCGCCGGTCACCGCGGGGGCCTACGCGCTCTTCAACATGGGCCTCGCCCAGCTCGACCGTCAGGCGGGCCAGGTGATGCGCGCGCTCGCCGACGTGCTCCGCGCCAACGCGAGCGCCCCCATGCCGCAGGGGATGGGGCCCTTCCAGCCGGGGGGCGGCCGGTGAGGGGCGCGCCCGGGCCTCGTCGCTGCCTGCGGTGAAGCGGGCGCGCGCCGTCGTCCTCGGCCTGTGCGTCGCGGCGGGGTGCGACGACGGGGGCGGCGGGGGCGGTCCGAGGCCGCGCGACGGGGGCACCTCCCTCGACGAGGCGGGGGCCGTGCTGCCGCTGCCGGAGTGGCCGCCGCGCACCGGGAGCGCGCGCGTCGAGCCGGCGCCCGAGGGGCGCTTCACGGCGACGCGCGAGGTGTTTCGCGCGTCGGTGACGGCGGTGGCGCTCGGTGACTGCGACGGCGACGGGCTGCTCGACGCGCTGCCGCTGGGGGCGGGCGTGACGCTCGGGGCGTACCGGGGCCTCGGCGACGGGCGCTTCGAAGCCGTGGCGTCGGAGCCCCCGCGGGCGTCGTACGCCGCTGCCGTGTTCGCGGACGTGGACGGCGACGGGCGCGAGGACCTCGTCGCCGCTGACCGCGCGGTGGCGGTGCTGCGCAACGAGGGCGGGTGCCGCTTCGGTGCTGCGCGCGTGGTGGCCCCGCTCGCCGCGGACGACGCGCGCCAGGTGCTCGTCGCGGACGTGAACCTCGACGGCCTCGCCGACCTCTCCGTCACGCAGCGCAACGCCGCGGGGCCGCCGCACCGGCTCCTGGTGGCGCGCGGCGACGGGGGCTACGACGAGTTCGCCCCGCGGCCCACGCCGTACAGCCCGGGGGAGCGGCGCGAGGGCTACTTCATCGGCTTCGGGATGTACTACGAGGACCTCGACGACGACGGCGCGCTCGACCTCTTCGCGCTCCTCGACCAGCGGCAGGCGTGGTTCTCGTGGGGCGAGCGGGCGGGGGAGCTGGGGCAGCTCCCGGACGCGGCCTTGACGATGTCCCTCGGCGCCGCCGACGCGATGAGCGTCTCGCCGCTCGACTTCGACCGCGACGGGCGCGTCGACTGGTTCGTCTCGGGCGTCTTCAGCCGCTCGCGCCTGCTGTGGCACCGCGGGGGCCGTGACCTCCGCGACGCCGCCGCGCGCGCCGGGGTGGACGGCGTCGGCGACTACTTCGCGTGGGGAACGTACGGCTTCGACGCCGACCTCGACGGCTGGCCCGACGTGCTCGTTCTGCGGGAGGGCCCCGACGGGCCGCCGGAGGTCCCCACGGTGCCCGGGCCCGTCGACCTCTTCCTCAACCGCCGCGACGGCACCTTCGCCGAGGTGGGCGACCGCGTCGTCCAGCAGCGCCTCCGCGCGAAGGGCCTCCAGTGCGGCGCGCTCTCGCCGCGCGGGCCCGTCGGGTGCTTCGCGATGGACCGCGCGGGCCCCGTGCTCCTCGTCAACGGGCTGCGGCCCCGCGGGCGCCAGGCGCTCGTGAGGCTCCGCGGTGCGGTGAGCGCGCTCGACGCCACGGGGGCGCGCGTGTCGATCGACGACGCGGCGCCCGCACAGGTGTTCGTCGCGGGGGGGCAGGGGCCCTACGGCGGCGAGCACGACCGGGCGCTCCAGCTCCCGCTCGGCGACCGGGACGTCGCGCGGGTGACGGTGCGCTGGCCGAGCGGCCTCGTGCAGCGCGCGGTGGAGGTGCGCGCCGACGTCCTCACCACGATCGCCGAGCCCGCGGCCGTGGCGCTCTCGGCCCGCGTGCTCCCGGCGGACGGGGCCGCGACCGCGGAGGTGACGGCGGACCCGCGCGCGCTCGGGGGCGGGCGCGTCGAGCTCGCGCTGGTGGGCGACGGGCAGTGGGCGGGCGCCGTGACGACCGACGGGGACGGGCTCCTCCACCGGGTGATCCGCGCGCCCGGGGCGCCGGGCGAGGCGCGCGTGGTGGTGACGGTCGACGGGCGCGCGCTGCGGGTGCGGCCGCGGGTTCTGTTCGCGCGGGCGCGGTGACGGCTACACGCGGTCGGTGGCGCCGCCGGCGAGGCGTCGGGCGCTCTCGACGGCGCGCATCGCGAGGCGGCACCAGACGAGCGAGGGGGGCAGCTCGGCGGCGATGTCGGCGTACTGGCCCGCGTCGTCGCGGGGGACGAGCTCGACCGGGACGCGCTTCGACGAGGCCGCGCGGAGCAGGTCGCGGGCGTGCGCGGCGTCGGTGTCGTGGGCCACGGTGAGGCGGACGGCGCGGGGCTTCGCGGCGGCGAGGTCGAGGAGCCGCTGCGCGTCGTCGGGCGCGCCGGTGACGGTGAGGGCCGCGGCGTCGCCGACGTGCGCCGCGTCGGGGAGCGCGCCGCGCGCGGGGGCGTCGCCGAGGAGGAACGCGAGCAGGTGGAGCGCGTGGAAGCCCCGCGCGGCGGGCTTCTCCCAGCGGTCGCCGGCGCGCGTGAGGAGGCCGCGGGCGGCGAGGAAGGCGAGCTCCTCGCCGAACACGCGCTCCATGGGCGCGCGGAACACGCGGGCGAAATCGCGGGCGGAGAGGGCGCCGCGGCAGGCGCGGTCCATCACGTAGAAGGCGGGCTCGAAGCGCGGGGGAGGGGACCACGCGAGGACGTCCGGGAGGGCGCCCGCGTCGAGGGCGGCGACGTAGTCCGCGGGGCGTCCGGCGGCGGTGGTGAAGGCGCCGCCGTGGACGTGACCCATGCCGCCGTGGCCGAGGGCGAGCACCGAGGCGGGGCCGATCATGTCCTGCTGGAAGTAGGCGCGCGCGCGGCCGGTGGCGTCCCACACGTACTGGGCGCCGTAGGCGGGGGCGTCGAGGCGGCGCGTGGGGCGCGCGGGCGGTCGCTCGTCGTGGATGATGGCGTCGGCGGCGAGGAGCATCGCGTCGGCGAGGGCGTTGTCGGCGGCGCTGGGGGCGTAGCCGAAGGCCGCGAGGGGCGACTGCTCGGCGAGGTAGCGGTTGACGCTCATCGCGTCGGGCGCGAGGTCGAGGGCGGCGCGCACGGAGGCCGAGAAGCTCTCGACCGTCTCGCCGGGGAGGCCCGCGAGGAGGTCGAGGTTGACCGCGCCGATGCCCGCGGCGCGCGCGTGGGCGACGGCGCTACGGACGTCCTCGGGGGACTGGTCGGCGCGGTTGACGTGCTGGAGGACGGCGGGGGTGAAGGTCTCGACGCCGAGGCTGACGCGGTCGACGCCGTGGCGCGCGAGGGCGTCCATGCGGGCGCGCGAGCTCGTCCCCGGGTGCGCCTCCACGCCGATCTGGAAGCCCGGCGCCCGGCGGAACATCGAGAGCACGTCGCCGAGCACCGCGTCGAGCTCCTCGGGCGTCAGGAGCGTCGGGGTGCCGCCGCCGACGTGGACGGTGGAGACCTCGAGGTCGCGCACGGCGGGGGCGACGAGGGCGATCTCCTGGCGCAGCGCGCGGACGTACGCCGCGAGGCCCGCGCGCGAGGGGGAGCGGCGCGCTGAGAGGAGGCAGTAGGAGCACACGCGCGCGCAGAAGGGGACGTGGACGTAGAGGACGAGGTCGCGGTGGGCGCGCGACGCGGCGAGGCGGCGCCAGGCGTCGAGGGCGCGGGCACCAGGGAGCGGGGTGAAGCGCACGCCGAGGGGGTGGTCGAGGGGGTCGCGGGTGCGCGCGAGGTCGTCGCGGACGCGATCGAGGCGCGAGGCGAGGGTGTCGCTGATGGCGATGCGCCCGCTCACGGCGCGGGCTTTCGAAGCAGCGCGCGGAGGGCGGGGCGCTGGACGTTGGAGGGCGCGTGGCAGCGGTGGCAGATGGCGTGAGGAACCGCCGCGCGGAAGGCCCGGAGGCGCTCGCCGGAGAGGAGCTCGGCGAGGCCGTCGGTGACGAGCGAGCCGAGCGCGTGGCGCGGCTGCAGCACGGGCGCCTGGCTGCAGGGGAACACCGACCCGTCGACCCCGATGGAGATGTCCGTCCCGATGAGGGGGCAGCCGTGGCGCGTGACGAAGGAGGTGTTGTAGTCGCCGCGCGCGTAGCGGTCGAACTCCTCGTCGAGGGCGGCGCGGTGGCGGGCGGCGTGGAGGTTCCAGAGGCGCGGGGGGAGCTCTTCGGTGAGGAAGGGGAGGGGGACGGGGAGCACGACGAGCTCGCGCCGCGAGGCCGCGAGGAGCGACGCGAGGCGCGGGACGTGCTCGAGGTAGTGGGCCTCCACCTGCGCCCGGTCGAGGAAGTGCCCCTCCGGCGCGCGGCCGTCGAAGTTGTCGCCCGCGAGCGTGAGCGACCATGACGAGGGGGCCCACGGCTCGGCGCGCTCCCACGCGGTGGCGACGAGGTCGACGTTGTGGCGCGTCACCACGGAGTTGACCGACAGGTCGATGGAAGGGAGCTCGCGGCGCGCGGCCTCGACGAGGCGCGTGAGGTCGCGCGTGATGCCGTCACGCCCGCGGAGCTTGTCGTTGGTGACCTCGTCGCCGGCGTCGAGGGAGGCGACGAGGCGGTTCACGCCGCGGCGCAGGACGTCGAGGGGGCGGCGGATGTCGCCGGGGATGCCGCCGGTGAACACCGCCACGTCGCAGCGCCCGCCGAGGGCTTCGAGGGCCGCGGGGAGGTCGGGCGAGAGGAGCGGCTCGCCGCCGACGAAGATCACCTCGGAGAAGCCGCACGCGACGAGGTCGTGGGCGGCGGCGACGACGCGCTCGCGGGGGAGTGGGCGCTGCGTGCGCTGGGTCTCGATCGCGCAGTACGAGCAGCGGCTCGGGCAGGCGGCGTTGAGCACCCAGATCACACGGAAGCGCTCGCGGAGGGGGGGCTCCATGGGGCGCCGCGAGGATAGCAGTTGTCTCGCCGGCCGAGGGGAGCGTCCCGACGGAACCCCGTGGCACTGCGAAGACTACGCGGTCGTGGGCGGCTTCGACGCGACGGCGACTGGTGGACGGCGACAAGGGCGCACCTGACGTCGTAACGAACGCGCCGTCTCATCTCCCTACTGACAGAGCGCCACGAAGCTGGCGTCTCCGACGCCGAATAGGGTGTGCGCCTGAAGGGCTACGTCGAGGACACGATCAAGGAGGCGCTCGGCGAGGACATCACGACCATCAACGACGACCTCAAGCGCTTCCAGGCGCAGAAGGCATCGGTGCGGGAGCCGGCCAAGCCGAGCCCCAGCGAAGTGCGGGCGAGCGAGGCTGACACCTTCCAGCAGAACACGCTGCCCGGTACGCCGACGCCCGAGGAAGAGGCGCAGCTCGACGCGAACCTGCGGGGCCTCGCCCTGACCTTGAAGCGCGACGGCGAGTCCGAGGAGCATGCCTTCGAGCGGGTGAAGGCCTCCAAGTACATCATCACGTTCCACCACGACACGTACTGGCCGTTCTACGAGGTCAAGCACAACTACGGCCGGGTCATCCTCACCATCAACACCGCGCACCCGTTCTTCAGCGAACTCTACGAGCCGGTGCGCAAGATGTCCCTGCCACAGAGCACCGGCGAAGAGGGCGAGGGCTGTGTATCCGAGGGGCAGACCGGCCCGCTCCTGGCGCTGGATCTGCTGCTGCTGTCCCTCGCGAGGACGCGGAGCCGACTGGCGAGCACCAGCGACGAGACCCGCAAGCTCCTCGACAACCTCCGCCGCGAGTGGTCCGAGACGTACCGGACGATGAATACCTGACCCTTCGTTCGCGGCGGTTGAGCCCGGCCTCCGCCGAAACGAGTCGGAGCTGCTTCGCCCTCCAAGGCAAGCGCAGCGGCTCCGACCTCTACCTCACTGTGTTCGGTGCCCGCGGCCTCACATTCGAGCCGACGGCGCAGGGACGCCACGTCGGCAGTTCCAGACCCCCGTCGGTTGAATGTCCGTCGCCGTCCACGGCGAGATCGCTGGAGCGTCCGGTGCTTCAGGTGGAGCTCTCCGCGTTCGCGTGCTGCGCCTGCGTCAGTCGTTCCGGACGCAGTCGAACGTCCGGTCCTCCGCGGGATAAGACCCAACGACATCCTCTTCGGGAACTCCCTCGAAGACACTGTCGTCGCCCTCTTCGCTGCCCGCCTCACCCCCACCAAGCCACGCCCCGATAGGGTGTCCCGCGGGGTCCGCCACATGATGCTGTCGGTCCGCGCCTTCGCCACCACGGCCGATCCGACGCTCCTCCCCCAGGTCGACGACATCGACGGCGCCCCAATGGTTTGATCGTGCTCCGGTCGTCGACCCCGACGGCGACGCGGAGGGGCGGAGGCTCTCTCCGCCGTCACCCCTGACGACGCGGAGCCCTCCTTCCCTCCGCGCGTTGTCAGACTCGACGGTGCGGCCGTCGCTCGCTCCCACCCGCACGATCATCCCTGCCGAACCTGCGGCTCTCCTCCCTCCCGAACGCCTTCACCCTCGACGACCGACGCTCGCCGCAGCCTCCCCACCACGTCGGGGTCGTTCACTTTCCGGACGCCTCTGCGCGATGGGTTGCGCAGGTCCGCCGCGCGGTGCGACAGAGGGAGGTGATCCGCGTCGCGGGCGATGGTGCCCGCGCGCTCCTCCTCCACGAAGCCCGGAGCAGCTCCATGGCCCGTCGCCCGCCCAAGCAAGCACCCCACCCCGTCACTACCCAGCCCCTCAACCTCAACCCCGACCTCACGGCGCAGATCGCCGAGGCGCGCGCCCGGGCCTTCGACCACACGTCGCCCGAGCGCTGCTTCGCGCACTTCCGCCCGCTCGCCGAGGCGCTCCCCGCGGAGGGAGTCGGCGTGTTCCGCGGGACGCCGCTCGTGATGCTCGCCAACGCGAGGCGGGCGCTCGTCGCCGTCGAGCCCGCGCTCCTCGGGGCCGTCTCGAAGCTCCGCGACCCGCGCATCGAGGAGGCCTACGAGCTCCCCGCGCTGATCCTCGGGCTCCAGCACGCCGCCGCGCGTGTCCCCGGCGCGGCGCTCTCTAACGGGCAAATCAGCGCCCTCCTCGCCGAGCAGTCCCCCTGGCGGCTCCTGATGCTCGACCAGCTCGACGTGCTCGCGAGCACGCAGATCGGGCTGGTACCGGCCGAGCGTGTCGCCGCCATCCGCGCTGGGAGCGGCCCCCTCGACCGCGCCGAGGACTTCGTCGCCGTCGCTGGGCTCTACCGCGAATACGAGGGCGCCCTCGCCGGGAAGCACCCCTTCACCGCCGCGCAGTTCGACCGGATCGCCGAGGTCGGCGCCACGCTCCTCCAGCACATGCGCCCCGGCAACGCCCCGAAGGCCCCCAGCGCGCGCGGCCCCGAGGTGCTGCTCTGCGACCGCTTCGGCGCGCTGGTGGCGCAGCGCTACGAGCATCTGCTCCTGCTCGCCTCCGTGGGCTTCGGCACCGCCAAGGCCGACGCGGTGATGCCCGCGCTCCACGGCGTCGCGCGCGCCGCGAAGGCCGACCGCGCCGAGGCCGCGAAGCCCGAGGAGAAGAACCCCACCCCCGTCGCCGCGCCGAAGCGCCCGAGCGCCGCGCCGCCTGCCGCCCGCCCCAGCGTCCCGCCTCCGAACTGAGGCTCCCGCTCGCGCGCCTCAGTGAATGGCGTCTTCCGCGCTGGCCGCGGTCGCCGCCCCGAGGAGCCACGCATCGAGAACGGCGAGGTCATCGGTCGCCTCCACGCGGGCACGGAGCGCTTCGCTCACCGCGAGGCCCCGCGCCGCAAGCACTGCCAACACCGAATGGCGGAGCCCGGCGAGGCACTCTTGTCGGAGATCCTGCTCGGCCTTCTTGCGCACGGCGGCGAGGAGGTCTTCTGCAGCCTCGGGGTACGCCTCCACCCATCGCTTGGCGTAGCGCGTCCTGATCTCCCGCTGCTCCTCGGGGTTGGTCGGGAAGTGGTAGAATTCGTCCGCTGCTTCGGGGCTCATCGGGAGCTGTTGTACCACATCCCACGTCCACGCCGGCCCCTTCACCCCCAGCGACCACGCCAGGAACTCCGCCTGCGAGCGACCGCTCCGCGCCACCAAAAAGGGCAGCATCTCGACGCGCAGCGGCAGCTCATTCGCCGCGATCCAGAGCGTCTCGTGGGCACCCATCCCCATCCGTCAGCACCCTTCGCCCACCGCCTCCAGCGAGAAGAACCCCGCCGTCGCGTCGCGCCGCACCCAGCGCGGGAGCACTGGCGCCACCAGCCACGCCGTGTGCTCTCGCGGGTCGCGTACGGGCGCTGCCGTCCCGCTCTTGCGCGCCTGCTCGCGGTCGTCTTCCAACAGGTGCGTCCAGCGCGCGTGTCGGCGAAGCTCGTTGCGCGCGAGGGCCGCGCGGTCGGTGTGGTCGCCGGGCATTTTTACGTCGAGCGTGGCCTCGACGCGCTGCCGACACCACGGCGTCGGCAGCCCCTGGAGGCCCTCCGCGCGTACCACCCGCACCACCCCATCCGGTGCTAGCGCCCCGACGGGAACCTCCCGCGGCACCTCGAAGGCCACGCGCTCCTGCGTCGCAGCGCCGGTCTCTTCGCGCAGGATGCGCTTCGCTAGCTGATCGAGCTGACCTATCGCGCGACGCCTCTACCACACGCACTGCGACATCTGCGAAGAACGCGCTCAGCGCCCCCAGAGCGCCGCCTCGCGCGCGAAGCTGAACGGCCGGCAGAAGGCGGGGTTGGCGTCGCAGGGGTCGCCGCGGCCGCCGGGGCTCACGTGGCGGAGCTCGGCGGCGTGGGCGAAGCCCTCGGTGAAGATGCGGCGCTTGAAGGGGAGCGCGAAGGACAGCGCCACGATGACGGCGGCCCACGCGGCGACGTGCCAGCGGTTGTAGCGGGCGTCGAGGAGCCGCGGGCTGGGGAGGCCCGCGGCCCAGGCGTCGAGGCGCGGGGCGAGGAGGTTGAGCAGCGGGAGCGGGAGCATCTTCCCCCAGAAGCGCCCGTCGGGGCCGAGCAGCGACGACATGAGCGAGAAGAGGGTGATGTAGAGGAAGCCGAAGGCGAGCTGCGCGACGGGGCGGCGCGGCGTGGTGGCCGGATCGGTGATGAGGAGCGCGATGCCGATGTAGATGGCCGACGCGGTGAAGACGGGCACGTCGGCGCGGCCCGGGAGCAGCGGCGGGAGCGCCCACAGGAGGGCCCCGGTGCCGAGGGCCGCGGCGAGGGTCATGAGCACGACGGGGACGCGCGTGAGGGAGATGAGCGAGAGGAGGAAGGCGACCTCCAGCGCGTTGGGCGTCGCGCTGAGCCAGGGGGAGATGTCGAAGGCGCCGAGGTGGCCTGGGAGCAGAAGCGCGGGCACCCCGACGAGCGCGACGCCGATGGCCGAGGGGTTGAAGACGTGCCGCCCGCCGCGCTGGACGTAGTGCTTGCATGCGAGGCCGAGGAGCACCACGGCGTAGTGGATCCAGGCGTACGGGCCCGTGAACCACACGAAGAGGTTGGCCGAGAGGACGATGGGGACGGGGCCCACGCTGAGGCGCCAGGTGCCGTAGCGCCGCGCGCTGAGGGCGAAGTCGACGGCGAAGCCGAAGAGGGTGAGCGACGCGAGGCGCGGGAGGAGCGCGGTGGCCGCGGGCCAGTAGAGGGCGGTGTAGAGGAAGACCGAGAGCTGCACCGAGAGCTGCGCGAGGTGCTCGGCGCGCAGGGTGACCGTGACGGGCACGCCGAGCAGGCTCAGCGCGGGGGGCGCCATCGGCCGCGGGCCGTCGCCCGGCGTCACGCGCGGGCGCGTCGCTTCGGCGCGCGGGCGAGGAGCGTGGGCCACGGGTAGGAGAAGGCCAGGAGCAGCGCCGTGGCCTCGGAGTAGAACACCGGCGTGAGCGCCAGGGTGCCGAGGTGGAAGGCGAGGAGGGCGGTGCCGACGGCGGCGCGGGCGCGGGCGGTGAAGGGGTAGGCGAGCGCCGAGAGCTGCGCCGCGGCCACGAACGCGAGGAGCGCCGTGGCCAGCGCGGTGGACGACACGATGGCGCGCGCGACGGCGGCGCCGGGGCCGTCGCCGACGAGGCCCGTCTGTCCGATGAGCAGCGCGCGGAGCTCGGCGGGCGAGAGCCACGACGCGCCCGACGCGAGGAGCTTGCTGGCGAAGGCGCCGACGTAGGTGGCCGCGAGCCCCGCCGCCGCGCCGTGCTCCGCGAGGCGCTCGACCGCGCCCTCGCATTCGCGGCCCTCGCCCAGGCGGTGGAAGGCGAGGACCGCGAGCCACCCCGAGAGCGCGGCGGCGACCGTGTAGTAGTTGTGCCACCGCGCCCCGCGGACGGCGGCGAGGGACTCGACGAGGGCGCCGTGGGCGACGAGCGCGAGGGCGCCTGCCCCGAGCGCGCGGGGCCGCCGCGCGAAGCGGAGGGCGGCCCCGGCCCCGACGGCGGCCAGGAGCGAGGGGGCGAGCCAGGCGCCGCCGAGGGCGAGCACGAGCCTCACCGCGCGCTCGCCTCGCAGGTGGCGATGGGGCAGTCGAGGGTGAGGTCGGGGGAGGAGAGGTTCCACCCGCGGCGGACGACGCGGAGGTGCCGCGGGTGGGCGGCGGCGTGGTCGCGCGTCGCGAGCGCGCGGGCGGCCTCGGCGTCGATGTAGCCGACGCGCCGGTCGCGCCCCGCGCCGCAGAAGGGTCGGTCGAGGTCGGGGGCGCGGTCGCAGCGGTAGCCGACGAAGTCCGCGACCTCGTGCGCGGCGCCTCGCTCGTCGAGCGCGAGCACGTGGCTCGCCCAGGGCTCCCGCGGGGACTCGGCGTACATCGCGAAGGTCGAGAAGGGGTACGCGTCGCCGATCGCGAACGACACCGTCAGGTACGTGAGCAGCACGCCGGCGACGACGCGCACGCGGATCCAGTGGGTGAGGGCGTCGCGCGCGCGCTCCGCGGTCTCGGTGCGCTGAGGTGCCATGACGTCGAGTGTCGCGGACGCGCGCGCGCCGCGTAAGCTGGTGCGGATGCCGCAATGGCGCACGCTCCACACTGAGGGGCCGTGGTCGCTGAGGCGTCCCGGCCGCCGGGCGCCGGGGGGCCGCCCGCCGCGCCCTCGTGACGCCGCCGCCACCTTGCCGCGGAGTCGTGTAGCCTCCGGGGGCGACACCCGTGACCCCGCTCCTCCGCGACCCCGCCGCGCAGCGCGCCCTCTCCCGCGAGGGCTTCGTGGTGCTCCCCGGCCTCCTCACCGACGCGCTCCCGGCGCTCCGTGCACTCTATGCGCGCGCTGAGGCCGGCCTCATGACGCGCGCCGACTGGCGCTCCCGCGGCTTCGACGAGCTCATGTACGCGACGGCCCCCGAGCTCCGCCGCGAGGCACAGCGCGCGCTCGCCGCGCTCGTCGCGCCGGCGGTGGCGCAGGCCTTCGGCGAGGTGCGCGTCGCGGTGGGCAACCTCTTCGTGAAGCGCAGCGCCGCGCCGGGGAGCCGCGTCCCGCTCCACCAGGACTTCGCCGTCGTCGACGAGCGCGGGGGCGCGATGTCGGCGCAGCTCTGGTCGCCGCTCGTGGACGTGGCGGAGGCCAACGGCGCCCTCGGCGTCGTGGCGCGCTCGCACCGCGTGGAGAACCCTTTCCGCGCGCAGGGCGACGCGTCCCCCTTCGCCGCTTGGGCCGACGCGCTCGAGCGCGAGCGCTTCGAGCTCCTCGCGCTCCGCGCCGGGGACGCGGTGGTGTTCACCGGGCGCACGCTCCACGGCTCGCCGCCCAACCGCTCGGGCGCCGACCGGCCCGCGCTGGGGTGCATGCTGGTGCCGCGCGGGGAGGCGCTGGTTCACTACGTCCGGCGGTCGCCGACGCGCGTCGAGGCGTGGCGCATCGACGACGCGGCGTTGTCCGCGCTCACGCCCGGGAGCGACCCCGAGGGCGAGCGCCTGGGGGAGATCGAGCACGAGCCCGTCACGGTGGGCCGCGCGGCCTTCGAGGCGCTGGCCGCGGGGGAGGGCTGATGCGGGCGCTCGCGCTCCTCTCCCTGGCGCTGCTCGCCGCGTGCGGCGGGGACGAGCCCGCGCCTGTGGGGCTCCGCCCGGTGACCTCGTGCCGCGCCGAGCCCTTCGACGACGTGGCGGCGTCGCTCGGCGTCGACTTTGTGCACCACCCGCGCACCGACTACTGCGAGGTGACCGACGTGGTGGGCCCCGGCGCCTGCATGATCGACTACGACGGCGACGGCGACGAGGACCTCTACTTCGTCGACCGCGCGCCGCACCCCAACCGGCTCTACCGCAACGACGGCGCCCGCTTCACCGACGTGACCGACGCGACGGGTGTCGGCGACCGCGGCGACGGCATCGGCTGCCTCGCCTTCGACCACGACGGCGACGGCGACGAGGACCTCTACCTCACCAACCTCGACGGCGACCGGCTCTACCGCAACGACCGCGGCCGCTTCACGGACGTGACGGCCGCGGCGGGGATCCGCACCGAGGGCTTCACCACGTCGAGCGCGGCGGGGGACATCGACGGCGACGGGGACGTCGACCTCTTCGTGGGGCGCTTCCTCGAGCCGGCGACGCTGCCGCGGATGTGCAGCCAGATGATCGAGGTGGCCACGCCCCACACCAGCCTCCTCTTCGTCAACGAGGGCGGGCGCTTCACCGAGCAGGCCGCCGCGCGCGGGATCACCGAGCGCGAGCCCACCCTCGCGGCGCGCTTCTACGACCTCGACCTCGACGGCGACCTCGACCTCTACGTCGGCAACGACCTCGGGATGTTTCACCCCGACCGCTTCTACATCAACGACGGCCGCGGCCACTTCGTCGATCGGGCGCGGGAGATGGGCCTCGCCGCGACGGCCACCGGCGACAGCGGCCAGACGATGGGCGTCGACATCGCGGACGTCGACGGCGACGGCTCCCCGGAGCTCGTCTCCAGCAACAGCACGGGCTACCCGGAGCTCCTCTTCACCTGCGACCGCGCGCTCCGCTGCCGCGAGGTGTCGCGCGCGTGGGGCCTGGAGCCCTCGGTGCAGAGCTTCAGCTGGGCCGTCGGCCTGGAGGACTTCGACCTCGACGGGGACGTCGACCTCTTCGTCGCCAACGGCTCCATCTACCGCCCCGCGGCGCAGCCCGCCCAGCTCTACTGGAACGTCGACGGCCGCTTCCGCGAGTACGAGCCCCGCGCCGGCGAGGCCCTCGACGCGGCGCTGAGCAGCCGCTCGGCGGTGTTCGGCGACCTCAACGGCGACGGCGCGCTCGACGCGGTGGTCACCGTCATCGGCGGGCGCCCCCGCGTGCTGCGCAACCGGGCGGGCTGCGGCCACTGGCTCTCGGTGCGGGTGACGCCGCGGGTGGCGGGGACGCGCGTGCGGGTCACCGCGGGCGGGCGCCCCCGCGAGCGCCAGGTGATCTTCGGCGGCTCGTACCTCGGCTCCGGGACCTCGTCGCTCCACTACGGGCTCGGCGCCGCGACGTCGGCGACCGTGGAGGTGCGCTGGCCCGACGGCCGCACGCTCCGGCGCGACGTCCCCGCCGACCGCGTGGTGTCGCTCCCGTAATGCTACACCGGCATGAATGCCGGGGCTTTGGTCTCGACCGAAGCCCCTACACTCGACCGGCGACCGCGCCTCGCGACGCGGAGTTGCTGCTTCTTCGGGCGCACGGTGGCGTCCCCTTCGCAGCCTTCGCCCGTGGCTCCCACGGCCGTCACGCTCAACCCGCGTGCGAGGATCACCTGCGCGGCGTTCACATCCGCGTTGTCGAAGTGGCCGCACCGCAGGCACAAGAAGACGTCCTGTTCCCGACGGTTCTCGGCGGCGACGTGGCTGCACGCGGAGCACGTCTGCGAGGAATAGGCGGCGCGCACCTCCATAACGCGGCCCCCTTCCGGCACGACCTTTTGGGCGTAGTGCTTCGACTCGACGTGGAGCGTGTGTTCCCGCTGCCTGCGGGCTTTCCTTTGCAAGCGCGCCACCTTCTCGCGTGCGCGCTTCTGGTTCTGACTGCCCATCTTTCGACGGGCTACGGTGCGCTGCGCCCGCGCGACCCTCGCGGCGAGCTTCTCCCCGTGGCGGGGGTTCTCCACCACGCGGCGGTCACTGTCGGCGAGGAGCACCGCGACCCCGCGGTCGATGCCCACGGGCGGCTTCTGCGAGGGCAGGACGTCGGGCGCCTCCACCTCGCAGGTGACGCAGGCGAACCACGCGTCGCCGTCGCGCACGATCGCGCGGGTCTTCGGTGTTCCCGCCGTGGGACGGTGGATCACCGCGCGGATGGCCCCCACCTTCGGGAAGTGCACGGCGCCCGCGCGGCCCTCACCCGCCACGCTGAACTGCCGGGCGTGGGGCTCGATCATCGGGGCGCGGTCTCGGTCCTTCCGCTTGAAGCGCGGGCGGTCGGCGATGCCGGAGAGGAAGAGTTGCCACGCAAGATCGAGCTCCGCGAGCACCTTCTGACACACGTTGTACGGCACGTCCGCGAGCCACGGCATCATCGCCCGAAGCTCCGGGAGGTCTGCCCGTTGGTCGAAGGCCGATGGCAGGCGGCGGTCGTACTTCACGCGGCGCGAGGCGTGCTCACGCGAGTCATGAGCGCAGTTCCACAAGTAGCGGAGCGCGTGTCCCCACGACTCCAACCGCGCCACCTGCGCAGGCGTCGGCATAAGCCGGTAGCGGAAGCCGCGACGGAGGATCACCGGGAGCCCCGCTTCGGCTTCTCCGGTAGTTCCGCGCGGACTTCCTTGTACAGCGCCTCGCGGATCACGTCGGAGCGGGAGATGCTGGTCCCTGGTCGTTCTGCGCTACGCTTCTCTACGAGTTCGTCCAACAGCGTCACGAGATCCGGGGGAACGCGGAGGTTGATCTGGATCTGCTCGTCTTTGGGGGACTTCGGAGGCACGAAGCATAATGGTAATCATGTGGTACCAAATGTCAACATGACACCCTCGGACAACCGCGGTTCGGTTGTGGTGCCCCTCCAATGGATCTGCACCCAGGGCGGACTCAGGGCCCATGTGATGCGCATCGCCCCGCTCGGCCTCCATCCCCCGCTCGCAGACTCGCGCGTTTACCCCTTCCCCCGGCTCGAAGCCGCCAGGGGAAGGGGACATTGGGTTCCCGATGACTCGCTCGGGTCCCACGGTCCTCATCGCCTCGCGGCGGTCGCTTCCTCGAGTGGTTGCGGGAGGGAGCTGGTGTCCCCTTCCCCTGGCGGCTTCGAGCCGGGGGAAGGGGTAAACGCGCGAGTCTGCGAGCGGGGGATGGAGGCCGAGCGGGGCGATGCGCATCACGTGGGAGGGCGGCGTCCCCGCGATCGGACCACAGCTGTCTGCGGGGGCCGCTTCCTCCCCGGACGTCGCTGCCGCTCATGTCCGGTGCATGCGTAGCTTCGAAGTACCGCAGAGGTTCACAAGGTGACCACCCCCCGCTCCAACTCCTTCCACCTCACGCTCGACGCCGTCGTCGGCGCGCTCCCCGCCGAGCGCTGGGAGCTCTGCCCGGTGCGCCCCACGGCGCGCGCGTGGCCCCGCGGGCGCGTCGCCTTCCTCCGCCGCGACGGCCGCGTCGCGCGCTTCTCCACCGCCACCGCGGACTTCACCGAGGCGGAGCTCGCCGAGGTCGCCGCGCGGGGCCAGCTCTACCTCGACGTCTCCGGCAAGGACGCCCTCGACGACTTCGCGCGCGACCTCGTCCAGCTCCGGCGCAGCGCGCTCTGCGACGGGTGCCCCGAGCGTGCTTCGTGCGCGGGCCTCTTCGACCCGCGCCGCGAGGACGTCTTCACCCGCGACGACGCCCACGTCCGGGCGCGCGTCGCGTCGCTGCGCGGCGCGGTGATCGACCTCGGATGCGGCGAGGCGCCCTACGGCGACGTCCTCGAGCCCCTCGTGGCGTCGGGGGCCATCGCGTACGTCGGCCTCGACCCCGACCCGGCGCGCGTCGCGTCGCTCCGGGCGCGCTGGCCGCGGGCCGTCCTCCACGTCGCCGAGGCGGAGGACCCCCCGGCGGCGCTCCCGACGCCCGACCATGTCCTCCTGCTCCGGAGCTGGAACCACCTGCGCAATCCGGTGCGGGTCCTGGAAACGTTTGCGGGGTCCCTCCCGCCCGGGGGGACGCTGACGGTGGCGGACAACGTGGTGTTCGGGGTGGTGCGGGGTCGTCGTCAGGCCCGCCGGGCCGAGGGGGCGCCGGCGGCCTTCGAGCACCATCGCAACGACGGCGCGGCGGCGGCGGACGCCCTGATCGCCCGCGTGGCGCCGTCCTTGACGCTGGTCGAGCGGCGCGACGTGGGGCCCGAGACGAGCAACCAGTGGCTCCTCCACTACCGCCGCGACCCGTCCGGGCCGTAGAGTCGGCCTCACGGCCCGTGGCCCGTTCCGTGTATTCTCGCGCGAAAGGCGACGGCCTCCCCCTGAACGACTCCATGACGAACCCGACCATCGACCTCGGACTCCCGCCGACCATCGTGGCCCACGACCCCGCCGACGGCAGCGTGACCGTCACCGTGGACGCCGGCCTCTACCCCCTGGAGGCGCTCTACAGCGCCGCGTACATCTTCATCGACCGGTGCTACGTGCTGCTCGACCGGCCGCGCGAGGGGGCTCACTCGGTCACCCTCGCGTCGAAGAAGGGCGACGCGTCGCCCGAGGCGCTGCGGGCGATGGTGGGGGAGTTCGCCAACGAGCTCCTCTCGCAGTCCTGGCGCCAGAAGATCCTCGAGGAGAACCGGGTGATCCTCGAGACGGTGACCACGCAGGCGCTCGCCGGGGCGATGGGGGCGCCGACGCTCGACGACCTGGCGTCCTTCGACTTCACGGAGGAGGGCTTCGACGACCCGCTCGGCATCGCGATGTCGTGGGAGGAGAAGCAGCAGCAGAAGAAGGCCGCGAAGGAGGAGGCGAAGCCGTGACCGAGCGGCGCTTCCACAAGGACATCTACCCCGCGGCGGCGGTCGACGGCGCGGTGAAGACCTTCGCGCGCTTCGCGGCCATCACGGTGCGCGAGGAGGGCGACCACCGGGTGGTGGCGGTCGAGTCCGCGAAGCCCGAGCGCGCGCTCCGCGTGGCCCGCGAGCTGGCCAACTACGCCCTCGGCCTCGTGCGGGAGGGGGCGTCGTGAGCGCGTCCGTCACCTCCGAGATCACGCGGCCGAGCGCGACCTTCGCGGGCTTCTTCCGCTTCCGCGAGGTGGACGGGGTCTTCGTCGTGACCAACGCGCAGGGGGACTTCATCCTGCTCACGCGCGAGGAGTTCAAGGGCTTCGTCGAGGGGACGATCGAGCGGGGCACGGAGATGTACGAGCGGCTCAAGCGGGGGAACTTCCTCCGCGCCGAGTTCGACGTCCCGGCGGCGGTCGAGCGGCTCAAGCGCCGCAAGCGCTTCGTGCACAACGGGCCCAACCTCCACATGATCGTGGTAACGCTGCGGTGCAACGAGACCTGCGTGTACTGCCACGCCTCGCGCGCCAACATGGACGCGGTGCACACCGACATGTCGAAGGAGACGGCGGAGAAGGCCGTCGACCTCATCCTCCAGACGCCGTCGCAGTACGTGACCATCGAGTTTCAGGGCGGCGAGCCGCTGGTGAACTTCGGCGTGGTGCAGCACCTCATCGAGTACGCCGAGGCGAAGAACCGCGAGGCGGGCAAGCACCTGGAGTTTACCATGGTGTCCAACCTCGCCCTGATGGATGAGGAGAAGCTCGCCTGGCTGCTCGACCACAAGGTGCAGATCTGCACGAGCATCGACGGCCCCGAGCACCTGCACGACAAGCAGCGCAAGCTCATCGCGTCGAGCGCCTTCAAGGTGGCCGTCCACTGGATCAAGCGGATCAACCAGGCCTACGGCGAGCGCGGGCTCGACACGTCGCTCTACCACGTGGAGGCGCTGCTCACGACGACGCGCGAGGCCCTCTCCCGCGGCCGCGAGATCGTGGACACGTACGAGGCCCTCGGGTGCCGCGCGCTCTTCCTCCGGCCGATCGACCCCTTCGGCTTTATGGAGAGGACCGCCCAGCGGGTGGAGTACCCTCGCGAGGAGTTCCTGAGCTTCTACCGCGACACGACCGACTACATCATCCAGAAGAACCTCCAGGGAGCGCAGATCCTGGAGCGCTACGCGGCCATCTTCCTGACGAAGATCCTCGTGGGCGAGGACCCCAACTTCCTCGACATCCGCAGCCCCGCGGGCGCGGGCATCAGCGCCATCGCGTACAACTACGACGGCCTGGTGTTCGCGGGCGACGAGGCCCGGATGCTCCACGAGACGGGCGATGACACCTTCCTCCTCGGCCGGCTGGGCGAGCTCACCTGGAACCAGATGGTCTCGCACCCGACGATCCGGGCCCTGGTGCTCGCGTCGAACCTCGACGGCCGCCCCGACTGCGTCAACTGCGCCTACAACCCCTACTGCGGCGCCTGCCCGGTGCACTCGTACAAGACCCAGGGGTCGATGGTGGGGCGCATGCGCCAGAGCACCGTGTGCATGGTCCACAAGGGGATCCAGGACTACCTCTTCACGAAGATCCGGCAGAACGACCCCGCCACGATGGAGGTCTTCCGCCGCTGGACGATCAACCGGACGCGCGAGCACTTCCTCCACGTCCCCGAGTGACACCCGTAGACATTCGCTGTCCCCCCGGACCACAATCACCGCCGAGGAAACCACCATGAACGGCCCCAACGACCCCAAGGACGAGCGCGACGAGGCGGCGGAGGACGAGGAGCTCCCGACCTTCAAGCCGCGCGCGGCGGGGATGATGTCTTCGCAGGAGCGCGACATCGACCAGCGCGCCGTTCGTGAGGCGGGCAACCGCCCGAAGGCGCCGCCGCTGATGCCCGACGACGGCCAGCGCAGCGCGCAGCACTGCTCGCACGGGTCTCATGGTTCGCACGGGTCTCACGGCTCGCACGGTTCCCACGGTTCGCACGGGTCTCACGGCTCGCACGGTTCGCACGGGTCTCACGGCTCGCATGGGTCCCATGGCTCGCACGGGTCTCACGGCTCGCACGGTTCTCATGGTTCGCACGGTTCTCACGGCTCGCATGGGTCCCATGGCTCGCACGGGTCTCACGGCTCGCACGGTTCTCATGGTTCGCACGGTTCTCACGGCTCGCACGGTTCTCACGGCTCGCACGGTTCTCACGGCTCGCACGGCTCGCACGGCTCGCACGGTTCTCACGGCTCGCATGGTTCTCACGGCTCGCACGGCTCGCACGGGTCTCACGGCTCGCACGGGTCTCATGGCTCGCACGGGTCTCATGGCTCGCACGGGTCTCATGGCTCGCACGGGAGCTGGTAGCCGCTGGACCGGGCTCGTGGGCGCGTCAGTTCACGGCGCTCGTTGCGTCGCGGATGGCCTGCTCCAGCGAGGCGAGTTCTTCATCGAGAATCTCTGAGAAGAGCGAGCGCTTCTTCTTCGAGAGCCGCCCGCCGTTCTGAAGACAAAGGAACACGAACAGACTCAATCTGCGGTCCGGCATGTCGATTCGTTCTCGGACGGCTTGGATGGCAGCGTCGTGTGTTGAGATGAAGGACAGCTCCTCGCGGAGGTCTCGTTCGATGGTCTCGGCGACCTTGTCGTAGAGGAACTCTGCGAGGTGGGTCGCGTCGAAGTATTGATAGAGATGAGATGTCTCGGTCGTCACCTCGAGCCCGACCTCCCGGGTCTCCTGGCGGAGGGAATATCGCCACTCGATGAAGGGCCGAATCGCGTTGGAGAAGTGCTCCAGGGCGCGGTCGTAGGAGCCTCGGTCACGTAGGATCGCGGCGGAGACAGGGAAGATCATGTCAGGCGGTGTGAAGTGGCCGCGTGCAAGGGTCTGGTGGATGAGGAAGCGGTGGATACGGCCATTCCCGTCGTCGAAGGGGTGGATGAAGACGAAGCCGAAGGCGATGACGGCGGCGGCGACCACGGGGTCGATGGTGCCGTCGAGCCGCATGAGGGTGTGGCTCCAGGCGTCCATGAGCGGGCGAACGTCCTGAGGCTTCGGGGCGATGAACCGTATGAGGTCACGGTGGTCCATGAGGCCTCCTTCCCCGACGAATACCTGAGTTGTGCGGTAACCGGAGACGGCGTAGCGGCGGTCGACGATGAGGTTCTGGAGCCCCACCAGATCGGCCTCTCGCGAAGGGTCGATGCGGGAAATCTGGCGGAGTGCGGCGACGAAGCGTTCGGCCTTGCTCCCCTGGGCGGTCTCCCCCTCGATCTGGAACGAGGACATCGTTTCTTTCGTGTAGAGGTAGTTGACCGCGCGGGTGAGCACCTCGGGGGAGACGCCGACGAGGAGCGCGCGGGCTGCGTTCGGGAGGTTCTCCACACGTCGGCGCTTGAGCGTCGGTGTCAGGCGCACCGTGGGGCAGAACCCAGAGACTCCCAGCAGGTTGTCGATCACCTTGTGGCGCGGCGAGCGTTCACCGTCGGGCACGGTGACATGAAGCTCCGGATCGAGTGCCGGTGTGTACACTTTGATGCTGGCCAGGTCAGGGAGGTCGAGGCGGCGCTTCGTGAGGCGCTCATAGAAGAACCAGGCCCGTCGGGCGAACGCTCCGGTAGGCTCTGCGCGGACCCACTCTTCGAGCGCGCCGGGGTCCATGACCTTGAGCACCGCAGCAACCACCCCGAGGTCGAGGGGCTCGTGCTTCAACGCGAACTTCAGGTGCCCGACCACGGTATCGGGGGGCATGGACTGGGCTCGGAAGTGCTCCTCCGTATGGGTTTGCGCAGCGAGTGTGTGGCGGTGGGATGCTCCGACGTAGGAGCGCACATGGGGGAGGGGCACAGACAGTGACAGACGCGCATGCAACGCCTGCTGTCCGACAGGAATGAGGGACGGAGTTTGGGAGCGTGGGGGCATGGAAAAATGGATTGAACTCGACCTCGGATATGCAAAAACAGATACGGAAGTGCAATTTTAGTCAGTCTTGACAATACATTTCACATATTTTGTCAGTCAGTGAGGACAATGTGGAAAGTCCGCATTCTTTGGTGTTCCCGCTGCTCCTCGCGCTCGGCTGCTCCGAGGCGCCCTCGCCCGTCTCTCCCCCGCCACCGGGTGCACGCGTCCCCCTCACCGCCCACTGCGCGACGCCCTTCTGCGCGACGCCGCTCCCGTCGGCCGGCAGCTCCATCGCCGTCGGCGACATCGACCGCGACGGGCGCCCCGACCTCCTCCTCGGCCAGGTGGGCCCGCGCTTCGAACAGCCGCACCCCGTGGTGCTGCTGCGCAACCTCGGCGCCGGTGGGTTCCAGGACGTCACCGCCCGCGCGGGGCTCTCGGGCTACGCGGCGTGGTCGGCCGTGTTCGCGGATCTCGACAACGACGGCGACGACGACCTCGTGCTCGGCGGCCGCCGGCTCTCGTCGCCCGCGGGGACGCCCGGCGTCGAGCGGGTGCTCGTCAACGACGGCGCGGGGCACTTCACCGACCGCACCGAGGGCCGTGTCCCTCCGGCGCGCGAGGGCGTCCCCGTGTCCCTCGACGTGGCCGACCTCGACCTCGACGGGCGCCTCGACCTCGTGTCGGGCTTCGGCGGCGTCTCCCCCGAGGGCACCTACCCCTCGCGCGTGCTCATCCAGCAGGGCGACGGGTCCTTCGCGCCGCTCGCGCCGCTGCCCGACGACGAGGGCTTCGCCTGGGTGGCGCTCGCGCGCGACATCGACCGCGACGGGCGCGTCGACCTCTTCGTCACCCACGACCCCTACGCCCTCAACGAGCTCGACCCGCAGGGGGCGGACGCCTCCTGCGCGCCCGACATCGCCTTCCGCGTGCGGGCGGGATGGATCAACGCCGCCTACACCGTGACGGGCGACCCGGGCGCACCCTCGCTGCGCCGGGAGCCCATCGCACCGCTCTACACCAGCGCGACGCTCACCCCGATGGGCATCGCCGCGATCGACGTCGACCGCGACGGCCGCGACGAGCTCTTCATGACCAACATCGGCGCGGACGTGCTGTTTCGCGCGCGCCGAGAGGGGGGCTTCGAAGACGTCGCCCGCGCGCACGGGGTCACGCTCGCCGGGCCCGACGAGCGAGCGCTCCCGGTGAGCTGGAGCGCCCTCGCGCGCGACCTCGACCGCGACGGGTGGAGCGACCTCCTCGTCACCCGCGGCGTCGTCCTCGACTCGCGCGACGGCGGGCGGAACGTGATCTTCCGCGGCCGCGACGCGACGGGCTTCGAGCGCGCGGAGGCGGGCACCGGCTTCGACCTCCCGGGGCCCTGGTCGGCCCTCGCCGCGGCGGACTTCGACGGCGACGGCGACGACGACCTCGTGCTCGGCGCCCAGACGCTCTTCCTGCGGCGCTGCGACGTGTTCCCCCGGCGCGCGCTCTACCTCCGCAACGACAGGGTGAACGACGGGCGCCACGCGCTCCGCGTGAAGCTGGTGGGGACGGTGTCGAGCCGCGACGCGATCGGCGCCCGCGTGGAGGCTCTCTTGGACGGCGGCGTGGTGCTGACGCGCGAGGTGTCGCGGGGCGGCGCCACGATGGCGTCGAGCGACCCCACCGCGGACCTCGGGCTCGGCGCGGCGGCGCGCGTCCTGCGGCTGCGCGTGACGTGGCCGAGCGGGTACGTGCAGGAGCTCGCGGACGTGGCGGCCGACCAGCGCGTGGTGGTGGAGGAGCCGCGCTGGCTGGAGGTGTCGACGCGCGCGGTCGCGGCGGGGAGCGCAGTGGCGGTGACGCTGCGGGGCGTGACGGCGCCGGTGCGGTGGACGCTCACGGGCAGAGGGCGCTGGGTGGGCGCGCCGGGCGGGCGCTTCACGGGCGAGGGGGACGTGGTGGTGGGGGCGACGGTGGGAGCGATGGGGCTGCGCGGCGGGGTGCGCGTTCGGTTCGGTGGGTGAGCCGCGCTCAGGCAGAACTCATGGACGGCGTCCGCCACAACGCGGCCCATCGACGCGTCCGTCAACTACCTCATCAAGCTCTGACGCTGCGGGGTCGTCCTCCTCGGCGGGCTCCGACACACGGGCCGACCCGACAGCGCGAGTCGGCCGTCGGTGCGATGTCCGCGCTCCTACGGTCGAGCCGTGGCAGACGCCTGCACAACCTCGGCCGTAGCGCCCTCCCCCATGCCCGTCGGCGTCGCCTCATCTGGCGTGATCCCTGCGTATACGCGGTCGATCGACAGGCTCCCCTCCATCGCGGTGAGCGCGACCGACTGGCCGGCCTCGGCGATGCGGAGCGCCCAGTGGTCCCCCTCGCGCGAGTAGACCTCGATGCGGCGCGTGTGCTGCGACACGAGGACGTAGTCCTTCAGCGTCGGGAGGTGGCGGTAGTGGGCGAATCTCTCGCCGCGGTCGTACTTCTCGGTGCCGTCGGAGAGCACTTCGACGAGGAGCGCGGGGTTGGTGACCGCGTTGCGATCCTCCGGCGAGGTCTGCAGGGCGCCGCACACCACGGAGAGGTCGGGGTACGTCACGAGGCCCGTCGCGAGCACCCGCACCTTGACGTCGGAGCTGAACACGCGGCACCCGCACGCGAGCGCGAAGCCGCGCAGCTCGGCTCCCACGGCGATCGCCAGTTCGCCGTGCCCGGGTGTACCTCCCGCCATGGCGTACACCTGACCGTCGAGCCACTCGTGCCGCTGGTCGGTCGCTTGCTCCAGCGCGAGGTAGTCTTCGTAGGACGTCCAGGGGAGGGTCGCCGCTTCGCCTGCCATGGCGGCGATCATGCCCGACTGCGCGCGGAGGCGCTACGGCCTCGCGGCGTTGCCGACGCCCTGGTGTCGGCTGCGTGTGGAGGCCACGCTCGACGTGAAGATGCCCGGCGACCACACCGACCGCGCGGCCCTCGCGCGCAACGAGTCGCAACGGCACCGTGTTCTGCTGGGGAGCCAACGACGGGGGCGTCTCGGAGACCAACCGGGCCGAACCCGTCCCCGTGTCGGGCCTGTCAGAGGTCGCCCAGATCGCGGCGGGAGGCACCAACGCCTGCGCGCGCCGTCGCGATGGCGGCGTCTGGTGCTGGGGGTGGAACCTGCACGGAGGGCGAGTCAGGTGGGGCGGCGGAGCTCGATCTGCTCCCTCGGGCCGTCGATCTTTACGACGAAGTGGCGCAGCACGTTGCGCCCGGCGATGACGTAGGGGCGCCGCGTGGCTAGCGCCTCCACCCGCGGGAGCAGCTCCCCTGCGAGCTCGAGGTCGACGCGGTAGACAGGCACCTCCTGGAGCGCGCCGGTAAAGGTCGCCGCGCGGACGACCCGCACGGGGGCGACGTCGAGCGCCTCGAGCACCCGGTCGGGTACGGCGCTCAGGTCGGCGCCCGTGTCGACCTTCGCGGAGAGCGCCTCCCAGTCGGCGCCTCCTGGGGCGCGAACGCGGGCGGGGACCATCGGCGCGGGCGGGTCGAAGCCCCGGTCGAGCGCGCGCTTCACTCGACCTCGAAGCCCGTCATCTCGACGACCGGCGGCGGCGCGCCCACGCGACCGATGAAGAAGGTCTTCCCGCGGAGCTTCGCCCAGACGCGCTCGTAGAGGGCTTCGTGGTCGTCGTCGACGCCCACGACCTTGCCTCTGGAGACCGCGACGAATCGGCCCCGGTGTTTGCGCGTGAGTTCGGGCTCCAGGCGTTCGAAGGCCCGCTGCTCGGCGCCCCATTCGGCGGCGCGTCCAGAGGGCGTGGGCGTGTCATCGCCGACGTCGTCGGCGGGGACGAGGCGCGCTCGGGCCTTGCCGTAGCGGGTGATCACGATGGACTCGCCCCGCGCGGCGCGCTCGACGAGGCGGGGGGCGTGCAGCTTGAGGTCGCGGACGCCAACCTGTGTGGTCATGATGGTGGTCATCATAGACTATAGTGGCGCCGACGTCGCGAACTGGCGCAGCCCACGCGAGCCCTGGTAGATGCGTGGGCCTCCCCATGGCGATGTCCGACCGGGCGTTTCGTGCGCTCGCCCATGCCGAACCCGAGGTGCTGCTGGCGACGCTGCGGGTGCTCGCTCCCTACGTCATCGGCGCGGCGTCGCCGCCGCGGCCCGAGGACATGGGTGCGACGCGTCAGGACGCGCTGCCTCCGCCGGAGGACGCCGACAGCGCGATGTTCCTCGGTGAGGAGGAGATCCTGCACACGGAGGGTATAGGGGTACCGCGACGGGGGCTTCCTCGACCGGCAGTTGCGCTACCACCTGTGGTTCGTGCAGCGGTACCCCAAGCGTCGGGTGAGGACGGTGGCCCTGTGGTTCATCGACCCGCCGCTCGCGCAGGCGCAGGGGGTGATCGTGCACGGCGACCTGACGCTGCGTGTGACGCCCGTGGTGCTGCCGCGGGTGCCCGCGGAGGTGCTGCTCGACGACCCGCGGACGGCGTGTTTTGCGGCGGGCGCCGACCGCGGCCCGTGGTCGGACGAGGAGCTGTGTCGGCGCGTGGCGAAGGCGCTGCGGGCGGGGCAGGCGGAGAACGCGCCGCGCCGCGTTGACACCTCCACCGCGTTGCCCGGAGGATGCACGCCATGCACAGCTCCGAGGTACGCCTGAACCTCTTTCACGGCGCGCCGCTGGAATACCGCTTCGCCTCCCCCCGCTGGCGCCAGGCGCAGCGCCCCGCCGCCTGGGACGCCCTCGTCGCCGCCCTCGACACCGTGAGCCCCGAGCGCTGCCGCCGGCTCCTCTTCGGCGACGGCCCCCTCGCGCACCCGCGCTTCTTCGACCTCGTCGCCGAGGCCCGTGCGCGCGGTGTCACCGGCCTCGCCGTCGAGACCGACGGGCGCTCGCTCGCGGCGCCGGGTGTCGTCGAGCGGCTCGTCGAGGCGAGCATCGAGAAGGTGTTCGTGGTGCTGGGCGGCGGCCGGCCGCGGGTGCACGACCAGGTGATGCAGGACGCCGGGGCCTTCGACGAGGCCATCGCGGGCGTGCGGCGCGTGGCGGCTTCGAAGCTCGAGCTCTACGTGGTGATGCCCGCGCTCCGCTGGTCGGAGCGCGACATCGCCCCCTTCCTCGACTGGCTGGTCGAGCACGCGAAGCCCAAGGGCTTCCTCCTCGCGCTCCCGGTGGTGTCGCGGGTGCCGGAGGCGGCGCGCGGGGTGCTGCTCCCCTATGGGGACGCGGCAGCGCTCGCGGCGCGGGTGTTCACGGCGTGCTCGCGGGCGAAGGTGGAGTACGGCTTCTCGCAGCGCCGGGCGCTCCCCCCCTGCGCGGCGAAGGGGGAGATGGACCGCTTCGGCACCTTCTTCTTCGACCGGGTGGACTTCCTCCGTCACGCCGACGCGTCGGAGTTCGAGCGGGTGAGCGCGTGCGGCGAGTGCTCGCTGAAGGAGGTGTGCCCCGGCGTCGAGCGGGTCTACCTCGACCACTTCGGGCGCGATGGGCTCGACCCGATCCCCCTGTCGGTCTCGATGGACTGGAAGCTCAAGCAGGTGAACAAGCTCGAGGGGAGGGACTTCAAGAACGTCTCCGACTTCGACACCGACGACGCCACCCGCGGCCGCTCGCTCATCCGCATCAACGGCCACTGCAACATGTCGTGCGCCTTCTGCTTCGTCGACCGCACCGTGCCCGACTTCTACGAGGCCGACATCCTCGCGGAGATCGAGCGCATCGCGGCGCGCAACCTCACCCACCTCGTGCTGTCGGGCGGCGAGCCCACGCTCCACCCCGCGCTCCCGCGCTTCATCGCGCGGGCCAAGGAGCTCGGCTTCCACACCATCGAGGTCCAGACCAACGGGGTGAAGACCGCGGAGATGGGCTACGCGAAGTCCCTGGTCGACGCGGGGCTCAACAAGGTCACCTGCTCGCTCCACAGCATCGACCCCGAGCACTCGGACAAGATCACCCGGCTGCCGGGGGCCTTCTGGAAGACGGTCCGCTCGCTGCACCACTTTCGCGATCTCGGGGTGCTCACGCAGGTGGCCCACGTGGTCACGCGCTCCAACTACCAGGAGCTCCCGTCGACGGTGCGCTTCCTCCGGGAGCAGTACCCCGAAGGGAACGGGCACCTGAGCATCTGCTTCGGCGTGGCCCAGCCCATCAGTGACCTCGTGTACACCTGGGTGCTGCCGCGCTTCGACGAGATCAAGCCCTTCATGCGCGAGGCGCTCGACTACTGCCTCGACACCGACGTCGGCTTCGGCGGCATGATCGGCCAGGGCGGATACCCCCCCTGCATGCTCGACGGCGACATGCGCTTCTACGCCCACAACCTCCGCAACATCTACCGGAGCGCGGACTACGGCGACCAGTTCGTGAAGCCCGAGCGGTGCCGCGAGTGCAGCTTCGACCCCTACTGCATGGGCGTGCGCCGCATCTACGTCGAGACCTACGGCGACGCGGAGATCCGCCCCTTCACGGCGGACCTGGAGGCGATGCTCCCGGACTTCGTCCACCCGCTGCCGCCGGGCGAGTCCAACGACCGGAGCGCCGTCTTCGCCGAGCGCCACGCCGAGCAGCGGGCGGTGCCCCGCGTGGGCGCCGTGGGGCAGGGGCTCGTTCAGCTCCGCGTGCGCCGCGAGGCGTAGCCCCGTCGTGCGGCATCGTCGTACGCGACTACGGCGTCTGAGAGCGCGTACGGCGTCGCGGGGCACCCTCGCGCGCGAGCTGGTCGTGAACCTCGCGCAGCCGCTGGTGCAGCAGCTCGCTGGCGATCTGCCCGGGGGTCGGAGGGTGCTCGTTGTCGGCCAGCGCCTCCGACAGCTCGCAGAGCAGTACCCAGTCCGCATCGCTGAGCGGGATCTTCTGCCGACGGCCCTCGCCCAGCCCCGGGCGCCCGCCCGTGGACTGGAGCCGCGCCGCGAGGCCCTGCCGCAGCGTGAGGAGCGCGACGGGCCCTTGAGGCTTCGGGCCGGGGGTGTCGGTAGCCTGCGCGCCGAGCGCCTCCACGATCGCGGTCGACGGAACGCGCTCGTGCGTGCGCCCCGCGGTGGGGACGGGGGGCAGCATCTTTCCCTTCACCTTGAGCATGCTCAACTCCCTTCCGCGTCGAACGAGGTGATGCGGTAGAAGAGGCCGTCGAACTCCACCGCCACTTCGCCCTGAAGCGTTTCCCTCCCCAGCCGGTGCAGGAACGCGCGTAGTCGCGGCATCCCCCGCACGAACGGCTCGGGCTTGATGTACGTGTACACGATCACCGGCGCCTCCCAGACGATCTGGCCGGAGGTCTCGTTCCACCAGCCGCCTTCGCACGGGGGCATCACGGTGACGCCACCGCCGAGCTCCGCCAGGAGTCGGGCCGCTTCGAGCACCCACTTGCGCTGCGCGCCAAACTCGTTGCCGTCGCGGTCCTTGTTCGGGATGTAGAGCGTCAAGATCTGCGTCGAGGCCGCCTCCGACGCCCCGAGCGCAGACCCGAGATCGAGGGTGGTCTCGTCTTGCTCGCTCACGTCGTACTCGCTCTGCGTGCATCAACCATTTCCAACCCCACGTACATCTTATGGGCCCAAAAGTCAACCCGGAGCGAGGCTCGACGAGGCGGAGCGTCGGTGAAGGTCGTGGCGAAGCCCTTCGTCGACGTGTGGCGGCGCGTGTCCATCGGGCTGCTGCCGCCCGCGGGTGGCGGGGCGGACGTCGACCCCAACGGTCCGTAGCGCGATGATCCGACGTGCTCACCCGCGGCCCGCCACCGCCCCGTCGGGCATCAGCCGCACGACCCCCTTCGCGAGCCGGTCGGCCAGCACGCCGGCCTCGCCCACCAGGAGCGCCACCTGCTGCACGTCGCCGCGCGCCCGCTCCTCGGCGACGAGCGCGTCGAGGGCCTCCCGGGCTGTCTCCATCGCCGTGCGCGAGGCCATGATGCTCTGGCCGTTGCGGTCGTTGTGGGGGAGGAGGAAGCGGTAGCGGGCGCCGTCGCGCCGAGCGAGATCGGCGAAGGCGCGCAGCTCGTGGAGGTTGGCGCGGAGGATCACCAGGCTGTAGGTGACCGAGCAGCGCATCTCGCCCTCGCGACGGAGCCGGTGGAGGGCGTCGAGGTGCTCGCGCAGGCGGGGCCACGGGAGGCCGCGGTTGACCGAGAGGTACAACTCGGGCGACGCGGCGTTGAGGCTGATCGTGAGGTTGTCGATCGGCACCCGGCGGTACCTCAGCAGCTCCTTCGGCGTCAGGTACGACCCGTTGGTGATCAGCGCCACCCGCAGCGACGGGAACCGCCCGAAGTCGAAGCCCGCCAGGAACTCCCGGAACACCGGCGACGCCAGCGGCTCGCCCCCGAGCGCCTCGATGAGCCGCATCCCCGGCGCGAGCGTCGCGAGGTCGTCGTAGAAGCCCGCCGGGAGCTCGTCGGAGAGCGTTCCCACCTCGCCGTAGGAGCACATCAGGCAGTCGTAGTTGCAGTAGGTCGTGGTGGTGAAGCTCACCTTGAGCGGCCCGCCGCGCATCACCTCGCGGCCTTCGAAGAGGTCCTCGAGCATCGCGAGCTCGCGCGCGACGAAGGCTTCATCACCGCCGAAGACGCGCACCGCCCCCGGGTCCTCCGCGCGGCCCATGAGCGTCGGGCACGAGGCGCGGCAGGGGCCGTAGGGGGAGGGGCCCGTCAGCGCGCGGCGGAAGGAGCGGAGGGCGGCGCCGTTCCAGAGCTCGCTGAGGCGTTGGCCGGGGCGGTAGGGCGCGGGTCGGGTCTGGTAGTCCGAGCAGCACGGGCCGAAGGTGCGGTTGTTCACCTCGAAGCGCGTCCACGGGAGCGCGCAGGGCCACGGCGGGAGCTCCTCGGGGGCGAGCGCGTCGCGGAGCGTCACCACCGCGCGGGGGCGGTCGACCAGCAGATCGCGGAGCCGATCGGCCCAGGGGGAGGAGGGGAGTGAGCGCACCGGGCCGTGCTCGTCGCCGGGCGCGTCGGGCGGGACGTCCCCGTCGCGCAGCACCGGGAGCCGCCGCGGGGAGTCGCCCGAGATCCAGCGCGCGACGAGGGCCGCGGGGTCGTCGTCGGCCTGACGGAGCCGCGCGCCGAGGCTCATCCCCGCGGCGCGGAAGCGTTCGAAGGGGAGCGCGGTGACCTGGTAGGACACCCGCTGCGGGCCCACGTCGAAGGGCCCGGGGCGTCCGGTCTCGGCGCGGCCTTCGAGGGCGAAGACGACGACGTCGCCCGTCCCCTCGTGGACGGCGTGGACGCGGACCCGTCGGGCTTCGACCTCCACCGAGTCGACGCGCCACGCGCCGCCGAGGTCGGCGCCGCGCGGGAAGACCGCGTCGAGGGGGGGAGTGGGCGTCACCAGGAAACCGTTCGAACGGGACCTCATACCCTCGCGGCCGTGTGGTCAAGCCCCGCGGAGACCACGTAGACTACCGCCCCATGCAGCGTCCGCTGAGCTTCGCCCTCCTTCTGTCCCTCCTCGCCGCCTGCGGGGAGACCGAGCGACCCAACACCAACTCCACCGACGTGTTCGGCGGCGAGAGCGCCGTCGTCGACGACCGCGGCCCCAACGACGACCGCGGCGCGCCCGACGACCGCGCGAGCCCGTGCCCCACCGGCCAGACCGAGTGCTCGCGCCAGTGCGTCGACACGCGGACGAGCGCCGAGCACTGCGGCGGCTGTGGGCGCGCCTGCCCCGCGGGCCGCGTCTGCGCGATGGGCGCCTGCGAGGCGATGGGCGACGGCGGACCCCCGCCGCTCGACATGACGCCGCCCCCGGACGACGGCGGCCCGCCGCCTCCCGACGGGGCGATGCCTCCGCCCGACGGGGTGGTTCCCCCCATGGACATGGTGACGCCTCCGCCCGACATGGTGGCGCCCCCGCCCGACATGATGCCGACGTGCGGGGCGGGGCAGATCCTCTGCGCCGGGTCCTGCGTGGGCTTCACCAGCGACGTGCGCAACTGCGGCGGCTGCGGCCGCGCCTGCGGCGTCGGCCAGACCTGCGAGGGAGGCTCCTGCGCGGGCGGGCCGCCGCCGCCGGACGCGGGCGGCGGCGACGCCGAGGTCGTGTGCCCCACCGCTCGGGTGCGCTGCGGCGCCTTCTGCGTCGACACCCAGGTCGACGGCACCAACTGCGGGGCGTGCGGCCGCGCGTGCGCCGCCGGGCAGGCGTGCATGGCGGGCGCCTGCGTCGCTGGGATGGACGCGGGCCTCGCCTGCCCCGGCGCCCTGCGCGCCTGCGGGATGGTCTGCGTCGACGTCCAGGGCAACCCCAACAACTGCGGCGCCTGCGGGCGCTCGTGCCCCGTGGGCCAGCTCTGCGGCGAGGGGATGTGCGTCACGCCCCCGCCGATGGACGCGGGCTCCGACGTCATGGCCTGCCCGACGGGCCGCATCCGCTGCGCCGACATGTGCGTCGACATCACGACCCACGTCAACCACTGCGGCGGCTGCGGCAACACCTGCCCGATGGGCGCCGCCTGCACGAGCGGCGTGTGCGTGACGCCGCCGGTGGACGCGGGCGTGATGTGCACGCCGGGCTTCGCCCCCTGCAACGGTGTGTGCACCGACACCGTGCGCGACGCGCGCAACTGCGGCGGCTGCGGCCGCGTGTGCCCGACGGGCCAGATGTGCACGGCCGGCACCTGCGGCGTGGTCGCGGAGGACGCCGGCGCGTGCCCCACGGGCTTCGTGCGCTGCAGCGGCGTGTGCACCGACACCGTGCGCGACACGAACAACTGCGGCGGCTGCGGCAACGTGTGCCCCGCGGGCCGCGCGTGCTCCGCCGGCGTCTGCTCGGCGAGCGGCTGCATGACCGGCTGGGCCCTCTGCGGCGGCGTGTGCACGGACGTCCAGCGCGACACGAACAACTGCGGCACCTGCGGCCGCGTGTGCCCCTCGGGCCAGATGTGCTCGGCCGGCGTCTGCGGGGCGGTGACCGGCTGCATGCCGGGCTTCGCGATGTGCCCGGGCGGCGCCTGCGTCGACACGGCCCGCGACACCAACCACTGCGGCATGTGCGGCAACCGCTGCGCGACGGGCCAGGTGTGCACCGCCGGCGCTTGTACGGCGGCCGGCTCGTGCATGAGCGGCTTCACCTCGTGCAGCGGCGTGTGCGTCGACGCGCAGCGCGACACGGGCCACTGCGGCGCCTGCGGCAACCGCTGCGCCACGGGTCAGGTGTGCACCGCGGGCAGGTGCGGCGCGATGACCGGGTGCATGACGGGCTTCACCGTGTGCGGCGGCGTGTGCACCGACACGCAGCGCGACTCGAACCACTGCGGCGTGTGCGGCATGGTCTGCCCGAGCGGCCAGGTGTGCGACGCCGGGCGCTGCGGCGCCGCGATGGCGTGCGGCTCGGGCCAGACCCGCTGCGGCTCGGCCTGCGTCGACACGCGCTTCGACACCATAAACTGCGGCTCCTGCGGCCGCGCGTGTACGGCGGGGCAGGTCTGCATGAGCGGCGCCTGCGGGTCGTGCCCCACCGGCCAGACCGCGTGCCCCGTGCCCGCGGGCATGGGAACGGGGATCTTCTGCGCCAACCTCCAGACCGACCCGGGCAACTGCGGCGCCTGCAGCCGCCCGTGCCCCATGGGGACCACCACGATGTGTTCCATGGGCGTCTGCCGCTGACGCGCATGGCGCGCGGCTCGACCAGCGTCCGCCTCCGCGCTCGCTGCGACCGGGCGTGCGCCCCCTGCGACTGCCGGGACTCGCCCTCGCCCTGCGACGACGAGGGCGTCCCCCACGCGCTCCGCGAGGTGGCCGACCGGCTGGAGCTGCGCGGCGAGCCCCTGCGCGACGGCGCCTTCGAACGCACGTTGGAGCGCGCGCGCGACCTCGGGTGGCCCGAGGTGTGGGTCCGCTCGCACGGCGCGGGGCTCGTCGACGCGCGGGCCGCGGCGCGCCTCCGGGAGCTCGGGGCGCACGGCGTGGTGCTCCCGGTGTTCTCCCAGACGTCGCGGGTCCACGAGCGCGTCGCCGGGGCGCCCGACGCGCTCGTGACCGCCCTCCGCGCGATGCGCGCCGTGGCCGCCGAGGGGCTCCGCGTCGCCGTGGAGACGCCCCTCCTCGACGCCCGCCTGCAGGACCTCGACGCGATCGTCACCCTCTGCCGCCGCGCCACCGACGCCTTCGTCCGGGCGCGCTTCTACGTCCCGCGCCGGGTGATGCCCGCGGCCCTCGCGCCCCCTCGCTGGGACGACGCGCGCCCGCGGCTCATGGCGGCGATCCGCCGCTGCGACGCGCTCGGCGTGGCGGTGGAGCTCGACGCGGGCGACGGCATCCCCCCCTGCGTGCTCGGCCACGCCCCCGACCTCGCCGCCCGCGTGCAGGTGTCACCGGGGCGGCTCGCGCGGCGCCCCGACGGCTTCGCGCTCGCGGCGCCGTGCCAGCGCTGCGCCCTCCAAGACCGCTGCCTCGGCCCGACGACGGCCTCGCACGCGGCCTGGCAGGGGGAGGGCCTCGTCCCCTTCGAGCGCCCCCCGAAGGAGATGATCGCCGCCCAGGGAGCTCCTTCGCGCGAGTGGCTCCCGCACCAGCGCGAGGCCGCGCGGCGGGTGACCAACTGGGTGCTCCGCCCGACGATCCACTGCAACCAGGACTGCCCCTTCTGCAGCGCCAACGAGACATCAGCCAACGTCCTCGCGCCCGACGTGATGCTCCGGCGCATCGCGCGGGCGGCGCGCAAGGGCGTCCGCTACCTGTCCTTCAGCGGCGGCGAGCCCACGCTCTCGAAGGACCTCGTCCACTACATCCGGGCGGCCTCGCGCCTGAGCATCCGCGACATCGAGCTGGTGACCAACGGGACGCTGATCGACGGCGTCGAGAAGGTGCGCCCGCTCAAGGAGGCTGGGCTCAACCGGGCCTTCGTCTCGCTCCACGGCCACGACGAGCTGGTGTCGCGGCGGGCCACCTCGAAGATCGGCGACCACGCCCGCACCGTCCGGGCCGTCGACGCGCTGGTGGCGTGCCGGGTGGACACCGAGCTCAACCACGTCATCTCGTCGCTCAACTACCCCTACCTCCCGCGCTTCGCGGCCTTCGTGGCCGAGCGCTGGCGGCGCCAGGTGGGGGTGTCCTTCGCCTTCGTGACGCCGCAGTTTCGCGCGCTGGAGAAGGTGGCGCTGGTGCCGCGCATCTCCGAGGTGATCCCGCACCTGCGCCGCGCGATGCGGGTGATGGTCGATCGGGACGTCCCCTTCACGATCGGGTCGCGCCAGGGGATCCCCCCGTGCTTCCTGGGCGAGTACGTGCCCTGGAGCGACGTCTTCCACGTCTCGGCCCGCGCCCGCGCCGAGGACGAGCCGCAGAAGACCCTCGGCCCCCGCTGCGGCGAGTGCCGCTTCGTCCGCTCCTGCGCGGGCCTGTGGCGCCCCTACGCCGAGCGCTACGGCTTCGACGAGCTCGTCCCCGTGTCGGGCCCCGCGCTCACCGACGCCGAGCTCGACGTGATCCTCCACACGCCGCACCCGCCGCGCGATTTCGACTTCGCGCCGGCCCCCATGCGCGCCCCCGTCCGCGACGACCCGCCCGACGACGTCCCGCCGCCTCCCGTGACCCGCGCGCGCCTCCCGGTGCTCTCGCCCGCCTCCGCCGAGCGGCTCCGCGTGGTGCTGGTGGGCGCCGGCCCGCAGGCCCTCCGCCTCGCGCGGGCGATGGAGCGCGTCCCGTCGCTCCGCCTGGTGGGGCTGTCGTCGCCGCACGTCACCGACCGCGACACGTCGGCCTTCGGCGAGGTCGACCGGGACGTCGACCTCGGGCGGCTGCTGGCGCGCGCCAAGGCCGACGCGCTGGTGGTCGCGGCGGCCACGACGGCGCACCACGCGCTCGCGCTGGAGGCCCTCTCCCGCGGGCTCCCGGTGCTGGTGGAGAAGCCCGTCACGCGGACGCTGGAGCAGGCCGAGGCGCTCGCCGCGCACCCCGACGCGGCGCGGGTGATGGTGGCCCACGCGCGCCGCTTCGCCCCCGGGATGATCGAGCTCCGCCGCCTCCTCAGTGAGCTCGGGGAGCCCGTCCGCGCGGTGACGCTCTCGGCGCGGGCGCGGGCCGAGAGCCGCGACGTGCCCGCCACCTGGGCGCGCGAGGCCTTCCTCGAGACCTTCTACCACGCGGCCTACCTCACGGGCGCGCTGGCGGGCGGCGGCGCGGCGACCGTGACGCGCGCGGAGGCGAAGCGGACGCCGCGGCCCGAGTGGTTCCGCGTGGCGCTTCGCTACCCGTCGGGGTGCGCGGCGGAGCTTACCTGGGACGGCGCGACGACGGACGACCGGACCGCCCTCGCGGCCCGCGCGGGCGAGACGACGCTCACATGGGCGAGCGCGGCGGGCGAGGACGAGATCACCCGCGAGGCGCCCAACGGGCTCCGCTCGCACTCCGTGGAGCGCGGGAGCGACACGGAGACGATGCTGGCGGCCTTCGCGGACGCGGTGCGCGCGCGGGGGGAGTCACCGGCGCCGGCGCGCGAGGGGGCGGACGTGCTGGCGACCGTCCACGCGATGCTCGAGGCGCTGTCGGGCCACCTCACCCGCCCTGGGGCTCCGAAGCACGTGGCGAGCCCGCTGATGCGGGGCTGACGAGGGCGCCGTCGTCCCACTGCTCCTCGCGCTCGACGTTGTCGGCCCGGTCGTAGATGGCGCAGCGGCCGTGGCGCTTGCCCGCGCGGTACTCGATCACCGACTCGAGGCGGCCGTCGTCGTAGTACTCCTTCGCGGTGCCGTCGAGCTCGCCGCGGACGTAGTGGAGCTCGGCCTGCAGCACGCCCGTGGGGTAGTACGTGGTGGTGGGGCCGTGGAGCGCGTCGGCCTCGTAGGTCTCGGTCGCGTAGAGGACGCCCGTGGTGTAGAACATCCGCCCGGGGCCGTGCTTCAGGCCGTCTTTGTAGGTGGCCTCGCAGCACACGCGGCCGCTGTCGAAGTAGTGCCGAGCGAGCCCGTCGGGGGGATTCGGAGGGGGGGCTTCGGTCGACATGGTGGCTGCGAGACCATACCCCCCGTCGGGGTGCGCGCGTCAACGGTTACGCGCCGAGGCCATCTGCGCGTGAACGGCCCACCGTGGGTCTCTCTTCGCGTGCATCCGCGTCGTGAGCACGCGGCGTAGACGTTCCCCGTCCAAAAGGGTGGCGACCGCCACCCGTCCGCCACCCCCCGCCACCTCGGCCCCGCCACCCCATCGCGTGAAATCTCCGCGAATCGAGCGTCGGCACGGCCGGTGGAGAGGCGCGCGGACGGAGATGCCGCCATGAACACCGCCCCGCTGCCCCGGCCTGACGACCGGTCTCGATCCGGGTCCTCCCTCGCACTCGTCACGGAAGACGACGCGACCCTCGCGAATCCCTCGCGCTGGAGGCGGTAGCGCAGGACTCCGGGCGCAACCTGGCGATTCCCTGCGCGCTGTCGTGCGGGAGCGACGGGGGGGAGCGAGGGACACCATGGGCGAGGTCGGGGCTTCGGCACGGGTGTGCGCGGAGGCATCGGGCCAGGGCCCGCGGCAAGCGCCCGCGGGAGGGACCCCGTACGGGCGCCACGAGCCGGAGGCCACGGCGCTCCATCGCGTGGTGAAGGCGCACCTGGAGAGCTTCATCCGCTTCGCCGCCGCGCGCAGTGGGAGGGCGCTGCCGCGCTACGTCGTGGAGGAGTTTCGCGCGTACCTGCGCTGCGGGGTGCTCGCGCACGGCTTCGCCCGCGCACGCTGCGAGGGCTGCGGCCACGACCTGTTCGTGGCGTTCTCGTGCAAGCTGCGGGGCGTGTGCCCGTCGTGCGGCGGACGGCGCATGAGCGCGACCGCGGCCGACGTGGTCGATCGGGTGCTGCCAGAGGTTCCGCTGCGCCAGTGGGTGTTGAGCGTGCCCTTCGCGCTGCGGTTGCGGCTGGCGGCCGACCCGTCGATGCTCAACGCCGTGTCGCGGGTGCTCTGGGAGGAGATGCGGCGCTGGTATCGGTGCGCGAGCGGTCTGACGACGGGTGACGGCATGCGGGTGGAGGCGGGGGCCATCACCTTTGTGCAGCGCTTCGGCGGCGCGCTCAACCTCAACGTGCACTTCCATGTGGTCGCAGCCGACGGCGCGTGGCGCTGCCTCACCGACGGGAGCACGCCGGTGTTCGTGCCCGTGCGCGCTCCGACCCGAGACGACCTCGCGGGCGTCGTCGCGCGGGT
>Ga0073899_10000252_pt1 | contig 49445 bp, 37 predicted proteins | sample KloWWTmetaKNB5Ph_FD_88975 | JGI IMG/M metagenome (GOLD analysis project Ga0073899, IMG submission 88975) | Active sludge microbial communities from Klosterneuburg, Austria, studying microevolution and ecology of nitrifiers - Klosterneuburg... | ecosystem: Engineered > WWTP > Aerobic digester >... | reverse complement strand
TTGACGGAAAAAGCCGGATAATTTTCGGAGTGCATCCGTGAGCATCCGCCTCATCCGTTGCATCCGTGGTCGATTTTTCCCAGCGCTGTAAAATTACGGGTTTTTGACGTGACGGCGGCTGCGAACAGGAGTGCGCGGCAGGCAAAGACGCCGGTCGGCGCTCTCCAGCGCAGCCGTTGTTTGCGTCGGCGGGTTGCTCAGATCAGTCGTTGAGGCTGGTTGGCGCATCAACGCCGCAGACAGTAAAATGGGCGACCATGCAGACATATTCGCATTTGCTGATCACAGCGGTGGCGGGCGCCGGTCTTGCCAAACGCGGCATGGCCGTCAACACAAAGGCATTCCTGCTCGGTGCAGTGCTGCCCGACGTGGCGTTGATGGTGTTGACGATTGGGTTTGTCGGCTACTATCGCATCCTGGCGCCGGATGCTTACCCAACCGGTGCATTGTTTGGCGAGGTCTACGACGACTTCTTCTTTCACAACCCGGTGTGGGTGATCAGCCACAACTTTTTTCATGCTCCGCTGATCCTGGCGACCTTGATGGGCATCGGGTATTGGGCGGCGCGGCAGGGGAAGCGCTGGGGCGCCGGGTTGTTCTGGCTGGCGGCGGCGTGTGGGCTGCACACCGTGCTCGATATTTTCACGCATCATCATGACGGCCCGCTGTTGTGGTTTCCCTTCGACTGGCAGACGCGCTATGCCGCGCCGATCAGTTACTGGGATGTGCGCTATGGCGCAGGAATTTTCGCACCGATCGAGCACGTGCTTGACTTGGTCATGATAGTTTACCTGGTGTGGAGTTGGAGCCGGCGACGTCGAACACGGACGGCCGATCCATCCCCATCCCAATCGTCAATAGCTTCGTCACAGCGCAAGGAGGAAGACTTTGTTCATCTATGTAAATAAGCACGATCTTGCCGGCAAGATCGTGCTCGGCATCCTTGCCCTGACTTTGGGCGTGACCTCGCTCTTGACTGGGGGCAGAGTGGCTTATGCAGACGACCAGGCGCCATCTACGGCGCCGCTGGGAGGGAGCGAAGTAAGTGCGTCAGCGCTGCCGCTTTTTCCCATCACGGCTACATTGCCGCGTCCGCTGGAAAAGCCACCGCTGCCGTTTGCCGCCCCTCAAGTTGGCCCGCTGATCAAGCGAACGCCGATGGATGATATCGAGCATCGCACCACAGCCTTTTTGCCGACGCGTCGGCAACTCGCCAAATTAACGCCGCTCGACATCCCCGCAGAAGATCGCTGGATTCGCGTCGACCTCAGCGAGCAGTTGGTCATTGTGTATGAACAGGGGCGCGCCATTCGCGGCTTTGTAATTTCTTCGGGTTTACCCCGCACGCCCACCGTGCTGGGCAAATACCGCATCGGCGCCAAAGTGCGCGCACAGACGATGACGGGAGGCAGCGGCGCGGGCTTCTATAATTTACCCAATGTACAATGGGTGCAATATTTTTATGCAGATTACAGCTTTCACGGCACCTACTGGCACAGTGATTTTGGTCGCCCCAAGAGCCATGGCTGTATCAATATGACCAACGCCGACGCCAAATGGCTGTTCGATTGGGCCGGGCCCAAGTGGGATGGAAAGACGACCTGGTTTAGGAGTTCAAAGGAAAACTTGGGGACGCTGGTCATTGTGCATGAGTGATGAGCGTTCCGCATTCCATGAGAACGGAATGCGGAAGGTATGGTGAGCGAGAAGAGGCTGGCTGGGTTCAACCGCTTGTTGTTGCCGTAGCTCTGTCAGCCGAGCTGTTGCAACGCGATGACAAACGCATTGGCAGCGGTGCGCAGCACTACCATGTCTTCCTCGTCATAGCCGGGTGTGTTGGGCGGGGACTCAATATACAATGCGCCGAGTGGACTGTCCCCCAGGGTGATAGGCGCCATCAGCGCCCTCCCCGTTTCATTGTAGTAGAGATCTTCGGGTGAATCGACCTGTTGGGCTGGATCGAAAAACAAGGGTTGCCCGGCGTCAACCGCCCACATCCAGAGCCGGTGAAGTCGGGCAAAGAGCGCCGACGGTTCATCAGTCGCAAGGATGCCGATGCCGATCAGGTTTTGATAATCGCGCGCGGCGGGTGTTTCTAACAGAAGCTGCAGCAACTGAGGCGTGACAAGCTGACGGTTGAATGCCAGGAGAACACTGGTGGCGCCCATGAGTTCGGCGATGCCTTCGATGATGTTCGTCAAAAGCTCAGAAAATGAAGCTGGGCTTGCAATAGAACGTGAAAATAATTGCAACCCAGCTAATTGCTCCGCACGCGCATAGAGATCCCCCTGAATCTGGGCGCCGATAATCGCGCGTGCTGTGATGACGGAAAATTCTATGAGCTCCAACCGTAGTTCAAGATCGGCAAAGTGATCGGCGCGCATTCGTCCAAGAATCAATGCGCCAATTGCGATACTTTGCTTACGTAATGGTAAGATAATCAGCGAGCCACTGCGTGGCATCCAGGCAAATTCGTCGGGAGCCGGCCGGCCGGTGGCGGCAATATCGTCGATCAGCAGGTAGTCCGGCTCCTCAGGATCGAGCCGGCGCACCAGAGCGTGCGCCAATTCGCCCCACAGCGGCAATGGACACTGCTTTTTCAGGTAACGGCGTGCATCGACGACGCCGCGCAAGTCCTGGTAGAAATAAGGGCCGAGTTCAGATTCGCCAAGCACAAGCGCGGCAAAGGTCAACTGATTGCGTTGCCAAACCTCGTCCATCAATTGTGTAATGAGCGCCGGCAACGCCAAAGGCGATGCAAACAACGATGCGCAGTTTTGTAGAAATAAAACCCGATCGAGCTGGCGTTGCAGATCGCGCACGAGCGTCAACGCGGCTACATTATCCACCACATCGGCGCGCTCTTGCAACGGCTTACTGCCAGATTCAACCGGCGGAACCTTTTCAGTTGACTGCGTGTGGCCGGATGATGCCGCGGCGTTCAGTGATGACTCAAGTTGCGCCAATCTCTCCGAAATCAATCCAGCCAATGATGCAAGACCGGAAGTAGCCAATGATAACCTCCGTGGCGCGGTTTCAATAAAGACCTATTCATGGTATTACATCTTACCAAACCTGTAAACTACCTGCCAGGAATCGTATGTCATTCGATGGATTGTTAGATTTACCAAAGCTGAGTGGTTCACAGCCCCTGAAAATTTTGTTGGTCGATGACGAACCTGCGACGCTCCAGTTAGTGCGCCGCCTGTTGCAAGCCGACGGCCACGACATCTATGAGGCAATCGATGGCGAGCAGGCCATCCAGACGTTCGACGCCATTCGCCCCGATCTGGTGCTGCTGGATGTCGTGATCCCAAAAAAGGATGGGCTGGAGGTGCTGGTCGAGTTGCGTCAGCGCGATAAGATGGCGGGCATCATCATGGTGAGCGCGCTGACTTCCGAGCAGTTGGCTGTCAAATCAATGTTGGGTGGCGCTGACGATTACGTCAATAAACCGTTTCGGCTCAAGGCGATCCGGTTAAGTATCCGACAGGTCATGGACAAGGTGCGCTTGCGCCGGCGCAATGAGAGCCTGCAAGCCCAACTGATCGACGCCAATCAACGGCTGCGCCAGTACATGGCAAAGCCGCTGATCGAGACGTTGCTCAACAGCCCGCTCCCTCCGCAACTGGGCGGCGTGCGTGAAACCGTGACCGTGCTTTTCCTCGATTTCGCCGACTTTACGCCCTTTTCCGAAAACTTGCCGCCTGACGATGTAGTGCAGATTCTCAACGAATACTTCGCCTACCTGCCCAATATCGTCATCGAGCATGGCGGTTTCATGGACAAGATCATGGGCGACGGCTTCATGGCGCTTTTCAACGCTCCTTCCACCTACGTCGATCATGCGTCACGCGCCGTGCGCAGCGCCATCGCCATGCGGCGTGAAATGATCAAGCGCAACCAGAGTCGTTCCCATCGGTTGGCGGTCCGCATTGGAATTCATACCGGCGAAGCGGTGGTCGGCAATATCGGCGCGTCTGCGTTTATGAATTACACGGCGATCGGCGACACGGTGAATCTGGCGAAACGGCTGGAAGAGTCGTGCGACCCGCATCAGATTCTGACGACCGCCGACACCTGCCTCCGCCTGGAAAAGGCAGGCGCCGAGTTTGCGCAGATTGGCTTTATCTCGCTTGGATTGCGTCAGTTCAAGGGACGCCGCAACAGCGTCGAGGTCTTCTCGATCGAGGATCAAATGGCGGATCTGGCCTGACGCCTGCTCCAAGCTTTCCGCGCCCTGCGTCTCGTTTATCTCAAAAAATCAGCCACCGCCTGCTGCACACGCGGGTCATAGACCATGAGCGCGTGCGCAGGATTGACAATGCGCAGCGATTGGCCGATCGGCAGCAGGGAACTGTCGGGCGGGATCACCGTGAGGTCAAGTGGCGTCCAGATGGAAAGGAAGGGGAGCGCCTCCAGTTCTGCAATGTGCGCATTGATCGCCTGCATAAAAGGGCTCTCTGTATGCATTTGCTGCAGCGCGGGCTGCCAGGTAAACTTCGCACCCATCACCCCACGATGTGGCGTCGAGATCGTGACAAAGCGGCGCACGCGCCCCTTGCGCACCAACCAATGCAGCAACACGCGTCCGATCAGCCCGCCCATGCTGAACCCCACGTAATCGAAAACCGTCTCAGCGCCGATGCGCGCATCGATCTCGGCCAGGGCCTGCGTTGCCAGCGTCTCCAGCGGCACCGAGCCGTCGCTGGGCTGCGGCGATACAATTTGGGCGTCGAACCCTGCCTTGTGCAGATAGGATTGCAGCGCCTTCATTTTGCTGGCAATATCCAGCCAGCCTGGAACAAGGATAACTGGGATCACGGTTGAATTCATTGGTTGCCTGCTAACGAGCGATGAATGGGAACCAGAGCTTGGGAGAGGCAATCGTGAAATTGGCAATCAGATTTCGATTGCTTGTCGCTGTAAAAACATAGGTGGTCTCAATCGAAATGATGTTTTCTCCTTCTGCCCAGTTGATAAAAGTATAACCGGGGAGGGGGGCGGCTGTCACAGTAATCGTGGCGCCGCTAGTAATAACGCCGCCGCCCGTGACGACGCCACTCCTGGCCGGCGCCGTGTTGACGGCGATCGCCATGCGATCGCCCAAAGCCATCTCAACGGCTTTGAGCATATCCAACCGGCCATAGCCGTAAACCGGATTGGGGCTTTGCGCTACGCCGGTGCACCCTGCGTCGATCACAGGCGTGGCGCTGTTGAGGAGAATCTGCTCGGTTTCGTCGATTTTGCCGATCAACTGCGGATCCAGCGACCACAGCAGCGCCACCGCGCCCGCCACGTGGGGCGACGCCATGCTGGTGCCGCTCAACAGGCTGTTCACCGCCGGTTGGCCGCCGCTCCAGCCCAGCGAGCGCACGCTCACGCCCGGCGCGCTCAGATCGGGTTTCAGCCGCCCACTGCCGTCGGCGGTCACCGGGCCGCGGCTGCTAAAGCTGGCGATGACCCCGTTGCTGGCGTAAGCGCCCACGCTGGTGACCGCGTCGTGCATCCCAATCGGCGCATTGATGGTGGAGCACCCGGAGCCGCCGTTCCCCGCCGACGCCACGACAAAGATGCCTGCGGCCCGCATCGTCTCCACGACTTGGCGCAGACTGGCGGCGTCGCACCCCTCTGAGGGCGGACAGCCCCAGGAGTTGTTGATGACGTGCGGCGCCAGTTCGGGCTTGCCGTCCGTCAGCGGATCGCCGCCCTGGGGATAGGGCGCCAGAAAAAATTCAAAGCAGCTTGTATAGCTTGCCGGCGTGCCAAAGCCGTCGAGCATGTTGCGACACGCGATCCAGGTGGCGTCCGGCGCCATGCCGATCACCGTGTCGCCCATGACGGTGGCGTCGCCAGCCACGGTGCCCAGCGTGTGCGTGCCGTGATAGAAGGTGGTGTCGTCGTCGCAGGGAATCTGCGCGTCGCCTGGACATTCGCTGTCGGCAATCGGATCGCGCCCCCAGGCGTCAAACCAGTTGTAGGCGTGCGTCACGGTCATGGTGGCCGAGTCCCAGCCGCGATAGGCGGGCTTCAACGCCGGATGCTCCCAGATCACGCCTGTATCCTGCCCCGCGACGATGATATGCTGGCCGCGAAAGCCCAACGCCCACACATCGTCGGCATTGGTGTAGGTCAGCCCCCACGGCAATGTGGCGGCGGGGGCAAGCCGCGGCAACATGGCAAGCGTCTGCCAGGTGGGTCGATGCGTGGCCGCGACCTCGATGCCGGCCACTTTGGGGTTGCGCACCAGCCGGTTGACGCCGGGTTGCTGCGCCAGCGCCTGTGCCAGCGTCAGGTCGCCGCGCACTTCAAGCATGTTGACAAGGTAGTGCGCGCGATAGGGGATGCCCCGCTCTTTCAGCCAGGCGCGCAGCGGCGCCTGGGTCTGCCGCGCCTGGGCGCTGAGAGCGGTATAGATCGCCGCACGTCTGGCCGCTGCATCCTCGGCCGCGGTGGCCGTCGCCTGCACCGTCGTCGCCTGTACTGCGACCGCTGGGTCAAGCTGGTCGTCCAGAATCACAAGAAACGAGACATCGGAGGGCGCGGCCATCAGCTCCGCGGCCAAAGCCTGTGCAAGCCTGGTCTGGCCGTTCGCCTGATCGGGCGTAGATGGCTCCACCGTCTGGGCGAGGAGTTCATGTGGCGCGCCGAGCAGAAACGCCACGATGCCTGTCGCCACGATCAAGCGGCGTATAGTGAGTGTAATGCGCATAATGTTCTTATCACTCCGAAATGAGAGCCATGTTGCTGACTGACGGCACATGAATCTCGCAATAATGAAAGGCAGTTTGCCTATCGTTGGGCATTCCAGCTCAAAGCATATCATAGATTCAAGGAGATAAAATGATGAGCAAATTAACCGCAGGCGAAATGGCGCCCGAGTTCACCGCCGTCACCGACAACGGCGAGACCGTCTCATTGAACAATTATCGCGGCAAGCGCGTCGTCCTTTACTTTTACCCGAAGGATGATACGCCTGGCTGCACCACGCAAGCGTGTGGCTTTCGCGACAACTATCCGGTGATCGAGGAGAAGAACGCGGTCGTGCTCGGCGTCAGCCCGGACAGCGCCAAGTCGCACCAAAAGTTCAAAACCAAATTCGACTTACCTTTCACTCTGCTGGTGGACGAAGACCACACCATCGCCGAAGCGTACGGCGTGTGGGTGGAAAAAAGCATGTACGGCAAGCAATACATGGGCATCGAACGCAGCCATTTCGTCATCGACGAAGCAGGCCGCATTGTCGACGCTCAGGTGAAGGTCAAGCCGGAAGTGAGCGTCGAAACGGCGCTGGCCGCCCTCGGCTAATGGGCCGCCTGGCGCGATGTCGTTATTCTTCCGGTAGGTCGGGCTAATAGCCCGACGTGTCTTTTCAACGTGCACATTACGTACCAGCGTGACTTGCACACAAGGGAGGCGCGCATGATCGATCCTGGTTTGTCTGGCAAGACTGCGCTCGTCACCGGCGCCAATCACGGCATCGGCGCGGCCATCGCGCAAGCATTGGCCGCGCAAGGCGTCCGCATCTTTCTGACCTATTACCAAGAGCCGGTTACTTACACAGCGGAAGAATTGAGCCGCGCGCGGGCGGCAAGCGTCGGCGGTGATGCGCTCTATCGGGCGCTGCAGCAACAGCCGGCCGCGGTCGTGGTGGGTGCTATCCGCGCCGCTGGCGGCGCGGCGACGGCGTGGTCGGCCGACCTGGGTGACGCTGCCATGATCCCGCAGTTGTTTGATCGCTGTGAAGCCGCGTGCGGGGCAGTCGATATTCTGATCGCCAACCACACCTTCTGCGTCCTCGAAACCTTTGACCCGGAACTCGTCAGCAATACAGAGGGCGGCGTTTTTCTGCCCAGCGCCGCCGTCATTGATCGCCATTTTGCCGTCAACAGCCGCGCGGTTGCGTTGCTCATGCACGAGTACACCCAGCGCTATCTACGCCACGGTGCACAATGGGGTCGCATCATCAACATCAGCACCGACGCCGCGCACGCGCACCCCGCCAATATCAGCTATGCGGCGAGCAAGCACGCCATCGAGTCGTACAGTCGTTCGGCGGCCGCGGAGTTGGGCAAATATGGCATTACTGTCAACGTCGTCGCGCCCGGCCCGATCCAGACGGGCTACATCACCCCGGAAAGTGAGGCGAGGATCAATGCCGACACGCCGCTTGGCCGGCTCGGCGCGCCGGCAGAGGTGGCGGATGTGGTGGTCTTTCTGGCATCCGACCAGGCGCGCTGGCTGACGGGGCAGTTGCTTTACGTGGGCGGTGGGTGGCGAATGCCGCAGTAAGACGAAATCCTTCAAGCTCGCCCATAGCCTGAATCCTGTATACTTTTGTCACACAAGGGGGATGACGCTTGCCACGCGTGCCCAACCATAGGGCTTGCCTTTAACCTTCTGCCCGTTCCACAGCCTGACGTAGCCGCACAGGCGATCCTCCAGCATTGGGCAAAGCGGTGTATACTGGCTCTGCACAAGCAAGCAGCTCAGCGCAGGAGGTTCGCAGGGTGATGCCATGGATTGGCTCGCCGCGTTTGGGTTTGTCGAGGTTGCGCTAGGCAGCTCGCCTTTACGCTAGGCTGAACTATCGAAAATGACGATCAACCCTGAAAACGCCTTTGCATTAAAGGCTATTTCAAAATAGCGCCAACCCTATGAGGTGACTTTATGCCTGTTTTGCCGCCCACGATCGCCGAACGCCCTTTGCCCCGCCTGCGCGCCGTGCGGCAGGTGTTCCCCCGCCCGCGTCTCGCCGATGTCTATGCCCATGCCTACGCGGAAGCCACCGCTCGCCTGCGCGAACTGAACGCACGTCCCGGTGCGCGCGTCGCCATCGGCGCGGGCAGCCGTGGGATTCGCGATGTCGCCCCGGTGGTCAAGGCCACGGTCGCCGCGTGTCGCGATGCCGGGTTTGCGCCCTTTGTCACACCGGCGATGGGCAGCCACGGCGGCGGCGCCGCCGTGGGGCAGCGCGACGTGCTGACGCATCTGGGCGTCACCGAGGCCAGCGTCGGCGCACCGATTGTCTCCGCCACCCATGTGACGCAGATTGGCCGGACAAGTTGGGGGATGCCGGTCTACTTTGACACGGCGGCGCTGGAGGCGGATTTTATCGTGCCGGTCAACCGCGTCAAGCCGCACACGGATTTTGCCGGCACGCACGAGAGCGGCCTGTGCAAGATGCTGGTCATCGGCTTTGCCAACCACGAAGGCTGTACGCGCGTCCATCTGGAGGGTTTTGCGCGCTTTCATGCAGTCGTGCCTGAAACCGCGGCGGTGATCCTGGACAAAGCGCCCATTGCCTTTGGCATGGCGATTGTGGAAAACGCTTACGACGAGACTTACCTGGTCGAAGCGATCGGTCGCGCGCAAATTTTGACGCGTGAGGCCGAACTGTTGCGCATCGCCTACGCCAACATGCCGCGCCTCCTGTTCGACCACATCGATGTACTGATCGTCGATGAAATTGGCAAGAACATCAGCGGCGCGGGCATGGATCCCAACATTGTGGGGCGGACGGCCAAAGGCATCCTGCCGGGTTACACCGGCCCGTCGATCGCGCGCATCGTGGTGGCCGGGCTGACGGAGGCTGGCGGCGGCAACGCCATCGGCATTGGCCAGGCCGACTTCACGACGCAGCAGGTGGTCGATCACTTCAACGCCGAGGCGACCTACGCCAATGCCATCGCTTCCGGCACGCCGGAAAGTGGCCGCCTGCCGGTCGTGCTGCCGACGCACGATGACGCAGTGCGCGCCGCGCTGCTGACCACCGGCAGGGAGGATTGGGAGAGTGCGGCCATGGTGCGCATCAACGACACGCTACACCTCGACGCCATCTGGGTTTCCGATGCACTGGCCGAGGCAGTCGAGGCGCACCCCGACTTACATTGGGTCTAGTACACATGGGCTAAAATACCTCATTGGTTGCCTGGTAGGGGCGCACCCCCCCGTGTGCGCCCGGAAGCCGGACAGGCACGGAGGATCATCCGGTCGGTGCAATTTTGAGAGCCGCGACCTCGCCGCCCGTCATCTGCACGAGTTCGCCCGGCGTCAGACGGAAGACGGCATTGGGGTGGCCGGCCGCCGCCCAGATTTCGGCATAGCCCAAGAGATCTTCGTCGATGAAGGTGCGCAGCGGATGGACATGGCCGACGGGCGGGACGCCGCCGATCACAAAGCCGGTCTGTGACCGCACAAACTCGGCGTCAGGGCGCGCCACTTTTTCACCAACCAGCGCGGTCAACTGCTTCTCGTCGACGCGGTTGCTGCCCGATGCGATGATCAGGAGCGCCTGCCCGCTGCGCTTGCCCGCAAAGATCAGCGACTTGGCGATCTGCCCGATCGTACAGCCGGCCGCCGCGGCCGCTTCCGCCGCGGTGCGCGTCGAGTCGGGCAATTCGACGACCTGATTGGTGAATCCCTGCGCGTGCAGGGCATCTTGTACTTTCTGGGCGGAAGGTTTCATGGCTGTCATTGCCCTGAACTCTAGATCAGCGCTCTACGGCATAGCCCAGTTGCTTGAGCAGATTCTGCCGTTTGCGCCAGCGTTCCCATACTTTGACCCACAATTCCAGATAGACTTTTGTGCCCACCAGGTTTTCGATTTCCGGCCGCGCGGTCTGACCGATGCGCTTAATCATGCTGCCACCGCTGCCCAGCACAATCGGCTTCTGCGACTCGCGCTCGATGTAGAGAATGGCGGAGATGTAAGTGAGTTGCTCGCTGCGCTCGATAAATTCGTCGACTTCGACGGCCAGGCTGTGTGGAATTTCGTCCTGCAGCAGGTAAAGCGCCTTCTCCCGAATGATTTCCGCCGTCATGTAGCGCAGATCGACATCGGTAATCTGATCCTCTGGATAGTAGCGCGGCCCCAGCGGCAACAGACTGCGCACCAACGCCAGCAACTCTTCCGCGCCTCTGCCTGTCGTCGCGCTGAAGAGCGCCGTGCTCACCGCCGGGCGCGCGTCAGGTCGCGTCCCCACCAACCAGCCGAGCAGCGCCTCATATTCGCGCACACGCACTGCGGTTGCTTCGCTGTCACCGCCCCAGCGATCGGCCTGGTTGAAGCCCAGGATCAGCGGCGGCAGCTTGACGCGCTTGCGCCGGCGCGTGGTCAACTGCTGCAACAGGTCGGCGATGGCCTGATCCTCCTCCGTGGGCGGCGTGTTGACGTCCACCAGCCACAGCACCACGTCGGCGTCGGCGATGGTGTCGGCCGCGACCTGCACCATGTATTCGCCCAACTTGTGCAGCGGACGGTGGATGCCCGGCGTGTCGAGGAAGAGCAACTGCGCGTCCGATAAGGTCAGGATGCCGAGCATCTGGTCGCGCGTCGTCTGCGGCTTGGGGCTGGTGATCGCGATCTTTTGGCCGAGGACGCGATTGAGCAGCGTCGATTTGCCGACATTGGGGCGGCCGATCACGGCGACAAAGCCGCTGCGATGGTCGGGCGGCAATTCCGGCTCCGGCTGCACCGTCAGATCTTTCAGGTCTTCCAAGAGAGTTCCTTTGTCTACTGACTTTGCAACGACATGATCAGCCCAATCGCGCCAAAGATGACGCACAGCATCAGCGTCAGCACCACCAGGACGGGGATCAGGACGACCCAGATCGCACGCCCGCTGCTCAGTTGATGTTCGGTTTTGGTGGCAAAGTAGAGCAGCACCAATGAGTAGATCGAGATGAAGGGCGTGATGCAGCCGGCAAGCGGCACGATGTTCAGCAGCGCCGTCAAGATGCCCAGCGGCGCTGAAAAAGCGGCGTTGAGATAGGCATAGCGTCCAAAGTCTCCGACGCCGCCCAACACTTTGGCGATCAAGTAGTAGATGCCGACGCCGATCAGAAAGAAGAGTGGCACAGTCACAATGTTGATCAGACCCGCAAAACCGGCCATGCCCAACATGCCGCCCCCCATCAAGAGACGCATCAATTGCTCCGCCTGTGCGGTTTCGGCCGGCGGCAGATTCATCTGCTGCATCATATTAGGCATCCATGCACTCATAGCGCCGGCAAAAAGCAGGCTGCTGAGCACGCTGACCACCGCAGCCACCACGCCGTAGATCGCCATGTAGACGATCGCGGTCGTGATGTTGGCGTCGGGTCTGTGACGCAGCTCTTCGTAGGTCGCTTCATTCGGGTTGGTGGTGGCTTTGAGCCACGTCTGCCACATGTCAGAAAGATTCATGATTTCCTCCTCAAAAATCTAGAATAAGGGACTTCCTTCTTTCCTCGCGTTCCTGAGCCTCGCTGGCAAAAGGAGTCAGCGCAGCGGCGGCGCAGGCTTGGGTAGATTGAGCTGGATCACGCCAGTCGCTTCGTGCGGCTCCTGCTGACGCCAGCCAAAGTGTGCGCTCATATAGCGCAGGTAGGGGTCAGGATTGAGCGCCTGTTCGATCATGTAGGTCGAGCCGGTGAGAATAATCACCTCGCCGTTGCGTTGCAGCGAGCGCGCGGTGCGCAGCGCCTGTTGCGGCTCGAACGCGACCAGCACCGGGATGTCGCCAACGATGCCCTTGACCTCCTCGCGCACGCGCGCCGGATCCTGCCCCTTGAACGAGGCGCTGGTAACGATGATCGTCTGCGCGATGTCGGCCAGGGCGCGAAAAACTTTGGTGGAGATGCGCTGCCCAGAGATGCCAACGACCAGAATTTTGCCACGCTCGTCGAATTGTCTGCGAATCTCGCCCGACAGCGCCTCGATCTTTTCGGCGTTGTGGGCGATGTCGGCGTACACATTTTCTTCCACTTTCCAGAAGCGCCCCAATAGCCGCGCATTGGCAAAGGCGCGCAGCACCGCGCCCTCGTCGATCGCCGGCGCCAGATGGCGAATCACCGCCAGCGCCAGCGCCGCGTTGCGCTTTTGGTAATCGGCGTGCAGCAGAGAGTCGGGCGTGGGGTTGAGTGTATGCCGCGCCAGTTGGACTTCGAGTTCCGCAATGGCAGCCGCATCCACCGGATAGAGCGGCGCGCCCGTCGCGGCGCAGACCTGACCCACGATCTCCAGTGTAGTGGGGTCGGCGTCCGTCGTGAAAAAGGGCACGCCAGGCCGCGCAATGCCGGCCTTGTCGAGCGCGCGCTGCCAGAGTTCGTCGCCGAGCATGTGGGCGTGGTCGCTGCCCACGTTGGTTAGCGCCGTGGCCGCGACGTCGAGCGCGCGCGTCTGGTCGTAGCGCCCGCCGACGCCGGTCTCCAGCGCGGCCCAGTCGACGCCGTGCTGCTCGAACAGGCTCAGCGCAATGAGGATCGACGCTTCGTGAAACGTGTGGATATTTGCCGGCTGGTCGGTTGCCAACTGTACGCAATGCGGCCGGACGCGATTTTCCCAGGCGGCCATAATGTCGTCTTGACTCACAAACTCGCCGTCGATGCTGAAGCGCTCACGGTAGTCGAAGAGATGGGGACTCATAAAGGACGCGGCCTTGCCGATGCTCGAGAACCCCATCTCCAGAAACCGGCAGGTCGAACCCTTGCCGCCGGTGCCCGCGATGTGAATCAACCGCGTGGGGTGGCCGTTGGGCCAGAGCGTCGCAATCGACCGGCGCAGCAGTTCATGGCGCGCCAATTTCGCAATCGACCACTCGGCGTGATAGATCTGGTCGACGGTGTTGTAGTAGGGAAAATTGTATGTAGGCACAAGCTGGCGTCTTAAAAAGCTGAAATATGAAGGGTGAATTGTGCGTTGTGAATTGTGAGGTGCAGGCGCTCGCAGGCATGACTTCACAATTCACCATTCAGTATTCACCCTTCATCATTTATTTATCTTCAAAAGGAACCGGCGCCGCCGTGGCGTTGATGCGCTCAATCTCGGCGGCCACCAGCGCACACACATCTTCGACCACGGCATCGACCGCAAACTCGAACATCTCGCCGTTGCGGCGCAGCTTGCCTTCGACGATGCCATTTTTCAGCCCTTTGGCGCCTACGGTGAGGCGGATCGGGATGCCCAGCAGGTCGGCGTCATTGAACTTGACGCCGGCGCGCTCTTCGCGATCGTCGTAAAGCACTTCGACGCCAGCCTTGAGCAGCGTGGCATAGAGCTGTTCGGCCGCAGCGGTCACTTCGGGCGTTTTCTCCGTCGCCAGGCTGACGAGCAGCACCTGATAGGGCGCCACGGTGATCGGCCATTTGATGCCGGCGTCGTCATGCAGCATCTCGATGATCACCGCCATCAGCCGCCCCGACCCGATGCCGTACGACCCCATCACAATGGGTTTCTCGTCGCCCTTCTCATCCAGATAGGTGGCGCCCATCGCCTTGGAATATTTGGTGCCCAGCTTGAAGATGTTGCCGACTTCGACCCCGCGCGCGTTGTAGAGCGCCTCGCCGCACTGCGGGCAAGCGTGGCCGTCGCTCGCCGCCACCAGATCGACCACCAAGTCGGCGGTGTAGTCGCGGCCATAGTTCGTATTGCGCGCATGATACCCCGCGCGATTGGCGCCCGCCACCAGATTCGGGGTGCGCGCCACCAGGTCATCGACCAGCAACAACACCTGCTCGCGCCGGATGCCGATCGGCGAACCATAGCCCGGTTCGGCGCCGACAGCCTGAATCTCCGGCGTCGTCGCCGGGCGCAGCCGCCGCGCCTTGATGACGTTGGTCAACTTGGTCTCGTTGAGCTCCATATCGCCGCGCACGACGCAGAAGACGAACTGTTCTTTCACCGCGCCGTCGGGTTGGTCGATGTCGGCCACCATGAAGACGGCCTTGGCGGTCTCACTTTCGGCGATGTTCAGAAAACTTGCCAGCGCCTCGATCGTGGTGACGTTGGGTGTGGCGACTTCTTCCAGCGGCGCCGGCGCAGTCGCGGGCGGCGCCGGCTTGCGGAAGGTCGCCACCTGCCGGTTGGCGCTGTAGCCACACGCGTCGCACAGCACCAGTGTGTCTTCACCGATGTCAGTCAGCGCCATAAATTCGTGCGCCATGCGTCCGCCCATCATGCCGGTGTCGCTCTTGACCGCCACCACGTCGATGCCGCTGCGGCGGAAAATATTGAAATAGGCCTGGTAGAAATGCGGGTAATAGGCGTCGATGCCCGCCTCGTCGCGGTCGAAGGTGTAGGCGTCCTTCATCGTGAACTCGCGCACGCGCAGCAGGCCGGCGCGCGGGCGCGGCTCGTCGCGGAACTTGGTCTGGATCTGGTAAAGCATGGTCGGGAGCTGACGGTAGCTCTTGATGTACTTCTTCGCCAGATCCGCCATGATCTCCTCGTGCGTCATGGCGAGCACCATGTCGCGGTCGTTGCGATCCTTGAAGCGCGCCATATCGCTGCCGATCTGATACCAGCGCCCGGTCTTCTGCCACAGTTCCGCCGGGTGCACCACCGGCAGCGTCACCTCTTGGCCGCCGATGGCGTCCATCTCTTCGCGAAAAATATCCTCGATCTTGTGCTTGGTGCGCAACGCCATCGGCAGGAAGTCGAAGATGCCCGCGGCGATCTGGTGGATCAGACCGGCGCGCAACATAAGCTGATGGCTGACAATGTCGGCGTCAGCCGGCGCCTCGCGGAATGTCTGGAAAAATAACTTCGATACTCGCATGAACAAGACTCCGAATCATTGATTTACAGGCTGGCAAGCAGATGCTCCACCCGCGCTTTGATCTCTTCGTAGGGAACAACGCCGACGATGCGATCTACTTCCTCGCCGTCGTGCAAGAAGAGCAGGGTCGGCAGCCCCATAATTTGGAAGCGCTGCGGCGTCTCCGGGTTTTCGTCGGCGTCGAGCGCGGCCACCAGGACGTGCTCGGCATAGTCCTTGGCCAGGAAGCCAACGTACGCCGACATCATCTGGCACGGCTGGCACCATTCGGCCCAGAAGTCGACCACCACCAAACGTGGCGTCTGCACTGTCGCGGCAAAGCCGGCGTCGGTGACATCCACAATGGGCGAGGGGACAACAGGCGCTGTGCTCGGCGGTACAGTAATTTGACCGCCGAATCGTTTCTTCAGTTTATCAAACACATCCCCATCTCCACGGACTGAGGCGGCGAACCATCATCGCGCTGCATGGCCGTCGCGCTGTCAAGCACGTAGGTCATATTCGTTTGAGCTATACTGAATCGTAGAAATTGCCCTTCTGTGCGCATCTCTGCATCTCCGCGCCTCTGTGTCAAGAGCAGTTTCCAGCGTAATTTCACTCATCTTTGCGACGCGGGCGCCGGCCCAGTTGCGCGGCCACAACTTCCCCGGCGCGGCGGGCCGCGTTCTGCGTGGCGCTGCCGAGCCGTTGCGCGCCGCCGACGAACAAGCGGCCAAAATCCACCATCACGTTGCCGAGCCAGCCCACCAGCTTACGTTCGTCCACGCCGGTCACCGCGCGTATACTGTCTCCCCAATCGCCCACCGCCTCTGGCCCGACGCGAAAATATGCGTCGGCGCGGCGACCGATAATGTAAGTCATCAAAATATTGGCGCCGGCGGAGATGGCGATCCCAACAAAGGGAATGGCTTTGATGAGTGCACGGCCCGCGAAACGTTCGGCAGTTCTTTCCGCCAGCTTGCGGCTGGCCTGGTTGATCAGCCGTTCCGCGCCCATGTTGAGACCTGTCACCACCAGCAACGCGTTGCGCGCTTCTGATGGGGTGAGTGTGCGGCCACGTGCGGCCGCGATTTCGAGCACCAGCTCGGATTGCAGGCGCAGGGTCACGCCGACATCCGTCACTACGCCGACTGTGAAGGCGGCGACGCTGCCGAAGCCAGGAATCAACGCAGCCGCCGAAGTGGCGGCGCCGACGCCGCCGGTCTGTTGCGCCTTTTGCCGGATCAGGTGCTCGACCAGGGCATCATCGTGCAGACGGCGTTGTGTGCTGATCTCAGCGACGCGCTGCGCCGCGGCATAGGCGTCAGCGTCGTTCACTGTGCGCAACGTGCGATCGACAATCGATTCCAGCATGTTGGCGTCCTCGTGGGACAGTGGATGTTCGGTCACGGACTCCCCCGTTATGCTTCGACCACAGCTTCGAGCGATGCACAAAGCGTGTAGTCGTGGGTGATCTCGGCAACACCGGCCAGGGTGGCATGGGCGCCGCAATATTTATGTACGCTCAACTCGACCGCGCGCGCCACCTTGTGTGGGTCAAGCTGCGCGCCGACGATCACGTACCGGATGTGGATACGTGTCCACGGTTTGGGCCATTCTTCTCCGCGTTCGCCGCTGATTTCGACCTGCAGGTCTTCGAGCGGCTGGCGTTGCTTGCCGAGAATATCGACTATATCAATCGCTGTACAGCCGCCCAGTCCCAACAGCAACATCTGCATCGGGCTGACGCCTGGGCCATCGCCAGGACTCATGACGACGCTACGACCGTTATTGCCGACGCCCAGAAAACTTTTGTCTTCTATCCATTTGACTCGCGTCGTTGTCATCTCTGTCATCTCGATTTTGTTGGTCTGATAGGTCGTTCTTTGACGTGCGCGCTGATCAGATTGCGCCTTGTGCAGAACTCAATGGTAACATCGCCAGAATTAAGCTGTCTATTACTTATGTCTGCCCATCACCATCTGAGTATATGCTTGCAAGATGCAGATGTCAAAGCAGGTGTGATATAATGACATCCGCCGCATTCTGTATATGTTCCGCAAATCACAATCGAACGCGACAAAAAAGGAGCGACCATGTCTTCGACCTATCCTTGGCTTTCCAGCTATGAGCAGGGAGTGCCGGCGACGGTGGATATCCCCGCAATTACGTTGCAACAATTTCTGGCAGACGCCGCACGTCAATACCCCAGCAAGACAGCGATCCGCATGGTGTTGCGCTATCTGCCGCTGGGTTTGGCAGTGCAAGCAAAGTTGAGCTATCGCGAATTGGATGAATTGAGCGACCGTTTTGCCGCCGCGCTTGCTGCGCAAGGCATCAAAAAGGGGTCGCGCGTCGCCATTATGTTGCCCAACTGTCCCCAGCAGGCCGTTTTCTACTTTGGCGTTCTCAAAGCCGGCGGCGTCGTCGTCAACACGAACCCGACCTATCCTCCGCACGAACTTGAACCGCTGATGAGCAGCAGTGGCGCTGAGGCGATTATTACCCTGTCCGGTCTCTACGACCGCGTCAAACAGATTCAGCCGAACACGAATCTCAAGACGATCATTTTGACCGACATGTCCGACCATGTAACGGGGCTTTTCCGCAACACGGTCAACAAGCAGCTTGCCGCCAAGGGTTTATACAAGAAGATGTCGGGCGGGCCAGGGGTGTTTTATTACAAAGAGCTGGTCGGTCGCCATCCGGCCAAGCCGCCGGCGGTGCAATTTGACCCGGCAACCGACACCGCCGTTTTCCAATTCACGGGTGGGACGACCGGGCTGCCCAAAGCCGCCGAGTTGACGCACCACAACCTGGTTGCCAACACCACGCAGATGAACGCCTGGTTCACCGGCGTTTCCCCAGGCAATGAGAAAGTGCTGTTGGCGCTGCCTGCGTTTCACGTCTACGGCATGACGGTGGGGATGCTCTTTTGCATCGCCATCTGCAGCGAGTTGGTGGTAGTCCCCGACCCACGCGACACCAACCATATTCTGGAAATTCTTGCCAAAGAGCACATCACGCTTTACCCTGGCGTGCCGACGATGTATATCGCGATCATCAATCACCCCCGCGTGACAGAGTACAACCTGCGCTCGATCAAGGCATGTCTCAGCGGCGGCTCCGCGCTGCCGGTGGAAGTGGCGCAAAAATTCGACGAGATCACGGGCGGCAACCTGGTGGAAGGCTTCGGCATGTCCGAGTCGTCCCCGGTGGCGACCGCCAATCCCATTGCAGGGCGCGTCAAGTTTGGTTCGATCGGCATTCCAATTCCCAGCACCGAAGTTTCGATTGTTTCCCTTGAGCCGGACGAGAGCGGTAACTACAAAGTTCTCGGCGCCGGTGAGGAAGGCGAGTTGGTTGTGCGTGGGCCGCAGGTGATGAAAGGCTACTACAACAACGCTGAAGAAACCGCCAAAACCATCGATGCTGATGGGTGGCTGCACACCGGCGACATCGCCAGGATGGACGAGGACGGCTACTTCTACATTGTCGACCGCAAGAAGGACCTGATCATCGCCAGCGGCTTCAACATTGTCCCGCGCGAGGTGGAAGAGGTGCTCTTTATGCATCCCAAGGTAATGGAAGCCGCGGTGGCCGGCATCCCGGATGCCAAGCGTGGCGAAACCGTCAAGGCGTTTGTGGTGTTGAAGCCGGACCAGAGTGTGACGGTCGAAGAGATCCGCGACTTCTGCAAGGAGAACCTTGCTCCTTACAAAGTGCCCACCTTTGTTGAATTCCGCACCGAACTGCCGAAGACCCAGGTTGGCAAGGTGTTGCGTCGTCAACTGGTCGAAGAGGAAAAGGCAAAGATCGCGGCCGGCGGCAATCCCTAACAGGCGCGTGCGTTAGATTTTTTGTAGCAGTACGCGCTGCACATAACACTGCTAAGGATTAGAGAAACCGGGGAGACTTCGCGATGGTGCATCGTCCATTGTGAAGTCTCCCCGGCGCGTCTTGCCCGCCGGTCACCGCGACTTTTTCCCCCCGCATTGACAAAACATGTCGCGGTTTGATTGCCATCTGCTGAGATTGGAGAATTCCCCTCAGACTATCCACGACCCCAAACAAGCATTCCGGATGGCGGTCATTACTCTTTCACTGTTTGATCAATTCTGCCAGCCGCGCCTTTGCCGCGGCCGGATCCGCCTTGCCCTTGGTGGCGCGCATCACCTGTCCCATGAAGAAGCCGAAGAGCTTTTCCTCCCCATCCCGATAGCGCATCAGCTCGGCGGCATTGGCCGCGAAGATTTCGGCGATCGCGTCGTCGATCACGCTGGCGTCAGAGACCATCGCCAGCCCTTCGCGCGCGACGATGGCTTGCGGCGCGTCGCCAGTGGCGTACATGGTTTCGAGCACTTTTTTGCCGGTGTTGGGGGTGATTACCTTGTCGTCGATCAACTTGAGCAGCGCGGCAAAATGCGCCGGCTGAATTTTGCTCGCCGCGATCTGACGTAGATCCTGACCTTCGCCGTCGGCGTAAAGCAGGCGGAAGAGTTCGCCGGTCATCCACGTGGCGAGACGCTGCGCCTTGCCGTCCTCTTCGCCATAAGCAGCCACGGCCTCCTCGAAGAAGCGCGCCACCTGCATTTCGCTGGTCAGGACGTTCGCCTCAATACGTCGCACGCCCCAGCGCTGTTCGTAGCGGTTGCGTTTGGCCGCGGGCAATTCGGGCAGGGCGGCGGCCAGACGGGTCACTTCCTCCCGGCTGACGCGCAGAGGCGGCAAATCTGGCTCCGGGAAGTAGCGGTAATCATGGGCGTCTTCCTTGCTGCGCTGGAGCACGGTGCGCTGTTTGTCTTCATCCCAGCCCATGTTCACCTGCACGACGTCGTCGCCGGCCTCGATCACACTGACCTGACGCTCCAGTTCGTAGGCGATGGAGCTGCGCACCGCGCGGAAGCTGTTGAGGTTCTTGACTTCGACTTTCGTGCCGAATTCGCCGCGTGCTTTCTGCGCTAACGTGCGCACACTGATATTGGGCTCGCAGCGCAGCGCGCCCTTTTCCATGTCGCCGCTGTTGACGCCCAGCGCGCGCAGCGTGGCGCGCAGCCGGGTCAGATAGGCGTAGGCCTCCTCCGGGCTATGGATGTCGGCCTCGGTGACGATCTCCATGAGCGGCACGCCGGCGCGATTGAGGTCGATCAAGGAGTAGCCACCCTCATGCACGGAGCGGCCGGTGTCTTCCTCCAGATGGACGCGCCGGATGCGCACGCGCTTGGTTGCGCCATCTTCCAGGTCGATTTCCAACTCGCCATCTTCACAAAGGGGCAACTCGTATTGGCTGACCTGGTATCCTTTGGGCAAATCTGGATAAGTGTAATTTTTGCGCGCAAAGACCGCACTTTCATTGATGCGGCAATTGAGCGCAAGTCCCGTGCGGATCGTCGCCTCCACCGCCGCCCGGTTGATCGCGGGCAGCGCGCCGGGCAACGCCAGGCAGGTCGGGCACGTGCGCGTATTGGGCGGCGCCCCCTGGTAATCGGTGGCGCAGCGGCAAAACATTTTCGACTGTGTCAGCACCTGCGCGTGCACTTCCATGCCGACGACCAATTCATAAGACGCTACATCTTTAGCGGCAACGGTAAGCGTTGACATGCATTACACCTTATCGAATCTTCCGATTGTTTTCATTTGCGAACCTTGCAAGCGATGATACCATAGCGACAAGTCGAATTGAAACGGAGAGCTTTCATGGGCGTCTTTTCAGCGGGTAGGCTCTCCTATAGGCGATTATCCATTCGTCTAACCGACCGGAACAGAAGCCACGGAAAGATCGTTGACAACGGGTATGAAGTGGACACGCCTTATCCTGATCCCGCTATTCGTGGCGGGCTGCGGCGGCGCCGACGCGCCGACGCCAACGCCGACATCCACACCGGCCGTACAGGCCGCACCGACGTTCACGCCGACGGCCGCCGCCGCTGAAGCGGTGGCCTCTGCGCCTACCGAGGCGGCCGTGGCTGGTGCGCCGGGTGCAGCGCTGGTCTTGCCCACATTGACGCCAACGCCCAATTCGCTGGCGGACGCGCCGGGAGGCAGCCGCCAGGACGATCCTGGCAGCGAGGCGCCGGCCCCATCCGCCGCCGCCGTCGTCGCTGCGCCTGCGTCTTCTAACTCACTTGACGCCGGACGACGGCTGCAGCGCTATGGGGATTACGCCGCGGCGCGCACTGCACTGAATCAGGTGGTGACTGACGCGGCCGCCTCGCCCGCACGCCAGGCTGAGGCGCTCTACGACCTGGGGCGCGCTTACCTTGGCGAAGATCTCTACAGCGAGGCGCTTGCCACCTTCGACCGGCTTGACGCTTTGCTCGCCAGCGCCGGCGGCGACCCCGGTCAGTTTGGCCAAAAAGAACATTTTTTGCGCGGCGAGGCGCTGTTGGGCATGGGGCGCTATGCCGAAGCGGTGAATGATTATCGGCAATTTCTCGAAGCCTACCCGTGGATGAGCGAGTCGGTCCAGCCGCGCATTGCACGCGCCTATCTGGCGAGCAACGACGTTGACGGCGCAGCGACTGCACTGCGTCGCGCCGTCGACGCCGCTGAAGATCGAGTCGCCAAAGTGGGTAAGCTAGAGGATCTGGCCCAGGTCTATCTCGACGGGGGGAGGTTTGCGGATGCCGCGGCCGTCTATGATGAAATTCTCGCGGTCGCGGAGAATGCGGGGTACCGCACCCAAATCCTCTATAAAGCCGGCCAGGCGCTGGCCGCGGGTGGCGATGCGCCGGGCGCGATCGAGCGCTGGCGCGCGGCCACGGCCGAATCACCCGAAAATTACAACGCCTATCTGGCGTTGGTGGAGCTGGTCAACCGGGATGTCGAGTTCGACCTCTACCAGCGCGGCTATATCGACCTGGTGGCGGAGGCGCACCAGCCTGCCATCAATGCCTATCAAGCCTATCTCGACAGCGTCGACCCGACCGATGCGCGCGCGGGCAATGCGTTGCACGGGCTGGGCCAGTCCTATCTCGGCGCCGGCAGTTACGCTGATGCGCTCACCGTGTTTGACCGGGTGATCGCCGAGTATCCGTCCTGTGATTGTTTTGGTCAGGCATGGCTGGACAAGGGGACGGCGCAAGCCAGCCTGGGCGATAGCGCCGGTGCGCGGCGCACCTATCGTACCTTTGCGCGCGACTTTGCCGCAGATGCATTGGCGCCGGAAGCGCTGTGGCAAAGTGGCCGGCGCGCACTGGCCGAGGGCAATCAGATTGAAGCTGCCGTCGATTTTCTGACGCTGGCTGACAGCTTTCCCGCCAGCGAGCGCGCGCCGCAGGCGCTCTATACACTCGGCGTCGGCGCGTTCGACGTCAAACTCTACGACCAGGCCGCGAACGCGCTGGCGCGGCTGCAAACAAGCTATCCCGACTATCGCTGGGACGCGGTCGGTTACTGGCTGGGGCGCAGCCAGGCTGTCGCCGGCCAAAACGAGGCCGCGCGCGCGACGTGGCAGGCGCTCGTGAACCAGGCGCCGGACATCTATTACGGCATTCTGGCGAGCTACGCCCTGGCGGATATCGCCATGACCGACGCCGCCATGCTGGCGCGCATCGGCGCCGTGGCCGGGCCTGCGAGCCGTCTCGGCGGCGACGACGGCAGCCAGGCCTTTGCCGAGCAATGGCTGGCCGGCTGGCTGGAGCTTCCGGTCGACCAGGTCGCGCTCTTATCGCCAGAGATCGCCGAAGATGCGAACCTGGCAAAAGGGCGGCTGCTGTTGGAGCTTGACCAACGTGGGGACGCACTGGCGGCATTGGAGCGCGTCTATCAAACCAACCAAGATAATGCCGCCGCGCTTTATCCGCTGAGCCTGGAATTTGCCCGCCTGGGCGCTTACCGGCTCAGCATTCTCAGCGCGGCGCGGCTGATGCAATTCAGCCCGGCGGGGTTGGTCGAGAGTGCACCTGCGTTTATCCAGCGCCTCTCTTTCCCCCAACCCTTTGCCGACCTGATCGAGCGTGAGGCAACCGCCAATAGCTTCGACCCGCTGATCTATTTCAGCCTGATCCGCCAGGAGAGCCTTTTCGAGGAGGGCGCGCGCTCCACCGCCGCGGCGCAGGGATTGGCGCAGATCATTCCTGACACGGGCCAGTGGGTTGCTCAGCAGCTTGGGCACCCTGAATACACCAACGACATCATCTATCGCCCGGTGATCAATTTGCGTTTTGGCGCCTATTATCTGGATTGGGTGCGTGATTATCTGGACGGCAACCTGTTGTCGGCGCTGGTGGGTTATAACGCCGGCCCCGGCAACTCCGAGAACTGGCGCGAGCAAGCCGGCGCCGACGACGCGCTGTTTGTCGAGAAGCTCACCTTTTCTGAGCCGCGCGCCTACGTATACTATATCCTCAGCAACCTCTACCATTACACGCGACTCTACGCCTCATAACGCCGGCCTTGATGTCGAGAAAGCCGACCCCGCACACTGCCCTTCGCAATCTGTTGGAGGGCGGTTTGCTATCAGAACGCTGATTCGCCCCTCGCCCCTCGCAGCTCCTCTACTTTTTGCCGATCGCCACCGTCACCAACTTGCCATCCAGATCGAAGGTCGCCTGCGGCAGGTTTTCCGGCACGACGTCGCCCTGGCCGGGATGCAACTGCACCAGGTCTACGCTCAGCGTCTCGTCACGCACATACGCGCCGAAGTGCGCCAGCACCTCATGCATCAGCTCGGAGTCGGCGAGATAGGTGACGATGCGGTCGCTGATCTCCAGCCCGGCGTCCTTGCGCAGTTGCTGAATGCGGCGCACCAGCTCGCGCGCATAGCCTTCCTGCACCAGCGCCTGGTCCAGCTCCGTCGTGACCGCCACCAGATAGCCCGCCTCCTGCGCCACGCTGAAGCCGGCGCGCGGGGTCACGCGCATCTCGACATCTTCCGGCGCGACGACGTAGGATTCGCCTTCCGCCTCGATGTCCACACTTTCACCGGCTTGCAAACGCGCCGCAAGGTCAGCCTGATCCAGTGTGCTCATGGCCTGGCGGATCTTCGGATAGCCCTTGCCATATTTCTGGCCGAGTTGCTTCGGGTACGGGAAGACTGTCACGTCCACCAGGTCGCCGCTGGCATGGGTGAAACTCATCTCTTTGACGTTGAGTTCGTCGAGCAAGAGTTGCTGCATACGCCGCAGCGCGGCTTCCTCGTCGCCGGTGCGCGTGCGCACCACGACCTGCGCCAGTGGATGCCGCACCTTGAGATTGGCATTCTGCCGCGCGGCGTGCCCCAGGCTGGTCACGCGTTGCACCATTGCCATGTCCGCGCTCAACTGCTCGTCGATCAACGCTTGCGCCACCTGCGGCCAGCGCGCCAAGTGGACAGAATCGGGAGATTCAGAGAATGAGCGATTGGGAGATTGGAGATTGGAGATTGGAGATTTATGCTCCCTGTCTCCCCCTCTCCCTGTCTCCCCCTCTCCTTGTCTCCTTGTCTCCTTGTCTCCTTGTCCCGCCAGATTGACCACCAGATTCTGATACAGTTCCTCCGCCACAAAGGGCGTGGCCGGCGCCAGCAATTTCGCCACCGTCACCAGCACGTCGTAGAGCGTCTGCAGTGCGGCTGGGTCGCCGTCCCAGAAGCGGCGGCGGCTCAGGCGCACATACCAGTTGCTCAGGCTCTCGACAAAGTCGGCGACGGGCCGCGTCGCACCCAGCACATCGTAGCTCTCGTAGGCGGAAGTCACGTCGCGCACGAGGCGGTTCAGCTCGGAGAGCACCCAGCGGTCAAGGAGATTGGGAGGCTGGGAGATTGGGAGATTAGGGGAATTTTCCCAATCGCTCAATCGCTCAATCTCGTAATCACTTAGGTTTGTATAGGTCACAAAGAACGAATAGGTGTTCCATAATGTATTCAGGAACCTCCGCACCGTCTCGCCCACGAGATTGACCGAGAAGCGGCGGCTGTTGCCGGGTGGGCTGGCGGTGTACATATACCAGCGCGTGGCGTCGGCGCCGTGTGTATTGAAGACTTCCCACGGGTTGACGACATTGCCCTTGCTCTTGCTCATCTTGCTGCCATCTTCAGCCAGGATGTGGCCCAGGCAGATGACGTTCTTGTACGCGGGCCGGTCGAAGAGCAGCGTGCTCACCGCGTGCAGCGTGTAGAACCAGCCGCGCGTCTGGTCGATCGCTTCGCAGATATAGTCGGCCTGCGCTTGCCGCGCCCAGACTTCGTGATTCTCGAAGGGATAATGCCACTGCGCCACGGGCATGGAGCCGGAGTCAAACCAGACGTCGGCTACCTCCTTGATACGGCGCATTGTCCCACCGTCGGGCGCGGGCCAGGTCAAGTCATCGACATAGGGCCGGTGCAGGTCGACATCGTTCAGTTTGCGGCCAACCTTTTCCTCCAGTTCGGCGATGGAGCCAATGCACTCCATGTAGCTGCTGCCCGGCGCATCGCTGCGCCAGATCGGGATCGGGGTGGCCCAATAACGTTCACGGCCCAGCGCCCAGTCGACATTGTTCTCCAGCCAGTTGCCGAAACGCCCGTCCTTGATGTGCTCCGGGTACCAGTTGATCTCCTGGTTGAGCGCCACCAGCCGGTCACGATAGGCGCTGGTGCGGACGTACCAGGTCTCGCGCGCGGTGTAGAGCAGCGGCGAGTCGCAGCGCCAGCAGAAGGGGTAGGTGTGTTCATACGTGCCCGCCTTATAGAGCAGAGCGCGGCTCGCCAGCTCCTCCTGGATGGCCGGGTCGGCCTCCTTGACAAAGATGCCCGCCCACGGCGTCACTTCGGGCTTGAAGGCGCCGGCGGCGTCGATGGTCAGGATCACCGGCAGGTTGTACTTCTTGCCGATCTCCATGTCGTCGGCGCCAAAGGCCGGCGCGATGTGGACGATGCCGGTTCCATCTTCCGTGCTGACAAAGTCGCCGGTGACGACGTAGGCGTACTCCTGCTCCACCGGGTAGAAAGTATAGAGCGGCTCGTAGTAGACGCCGGCCAGATCGCGACCCTTCATCTGCTCCAGCACTGCGTAGCCAGGCCGCAGCACGCGCTCGGCCAGCTCCGCGGCCAGCGTCAGCACGTCACCGCTTGCGTCGCGCACGCGCACGTAGTCGATGTCCGCGCCGACCGCCAGCGCCACATTGCCCGGCAGCGTCCACGGCGTCGTCGTCCAGGCGAGCAGATACTCTTCCTCGCCCCCCGCCCCTCGCCCCTCGCCGGGTTTCACGCGAAATTTGACATAGACGCTAGGATCGATCGTGCCTTCCTTATAACCCAGCGACAGCTCATGGCTACTCAGCGGCGTGCCGCAGCGCGGGCAGTAGGGCACGATCTTGTAGCCCTGAAAGAGCAGGTCTTTCTCCCAGAACCGCTTGAGGATCCACCACAACGACTCGATGTATTCGTTGCGGAAAGTGACGTAGGCCGTGCTGAGATCGACCCAGTAGCCCATGCGCTCGGTAACTTCTTCCCACTCCGCGATGTATTCCATCGTCGAGTCGCGGCAGAGTTCATTGAAGTTGGCGATGCCGTACGCCTCGATCTGCTGCTTGCCGGTGAGGCCGAGCTTCTTCTCCACCTCAATCTCGACGGGCAGGCCGTGCGTGTCCCAGCCGCCGCGGCGCTGGACATAGTAGCCCTGCATTGTCTTGTAGCGTGGGAAGATGTCCTTGAACGCGCGCGCCAGCACGTGATGGATGCCAGGCCGGCCGTTGGCCGTGGGCGGCCCTTCGTGAAAGACATACTCCGGCCCGCCCGCGCGCTCGCTCATGCTGCGCTGGAAAACGTTGCGCTGGCGCCAGAGCTGTAGGATCTTCTCCTCCATCTCCGGGTAATTGACGCTTGGTTTGACTTCGTTGAACTGTGGATTGGTCATCATGACACCTATAGGAAATCAAAAAAGTGATTGTTTATCACCATCATCTACGGTATAATTCTGGCGCGTGCTTTCTCGTTCAAGGAAATTCATTATGCAAATTTCGCTCACTTTACCCTCCAACGGGCTGACGGTTGAACAAGCCAGAGACATCCTTGGCGAGGCCATTCAAGATGAGACAGCCCAGGCACAGGTGCGGATGGCCTACTTTGCCGGGCTTTGTCGTGAGCTTGAAGTAACACACCAAATGACCTCCGCCGAGTTCATTGAGCGTTTTGAGGCTGGCGAACTAGGCGATGACCAACACCTCTTCGACTGATACGCCGCCAAGCAAGGGCTGGATTACTGGTCACAGCGCTATCAGCTCCTCAGCAAGGTTATGCTTTGACGCCACGCAGCTATTTTCTCGAACTTCAACAACTGGCGCTGGCGCCGGCCTTTGTCGCTACTTGCGACTTGACCTATCAGGAGATTAATGCGACTCGCTGCTACGTGAGCGGCTTGCTCCTCTTGAAAAATGGGTGCCGACTCTTTATCGCAGAATACGTCATTGTGACAGATGCTGTCGAACGCCCGAAGTACCGCTATCACCTTCAAGGCGCCGACGGTGCCTTGATAGCTCGCTGGGACAACGCACCACATCCAGCGCACAAGCACGAGGCCGACGGCACTGTCGTCGCTTGCACAGCCATAGAACTGGCCGGTGTGTTGGCAGCCATTCCCGGTCACATGTAGCTGCCGTAGTCGCTTACGCCAGCGCGATATAGATCCGCTTGTTGATCGCCCCTTTGCTCTTATAATCCACCACCTTGATCGCCCCGACTTCCTGCGTGTTGGCGACATGCGTGCCGCCATCCGCCTGCAGGTCCAGCCCTACGATCTCCACCGTGCGCACCTCCTCGATGCCCTGCGGCAGTAGATTGATCTTGGTGCGAATCAGGTCCGGTATCTGGAAGGCTTTCTCACGCGGCAGAATCTGCGTGCGCACCAGGTGCGCCGCCGCGACTTCGACATTACACCTAGCCTCAATCTCCTGGATCAGCGCCTTGCTGAGGTTGGCGAACTCGAAATCCATGCGCCCTTCGCCCGGCTCCATATTGCCGCCCGTCACCTGTGCGCCGTAGTCGCGCCAGACCACGCCGCAGAGGATGTGCATGGCCGTGTGCGTGCGCATCAGTTGGTAGCGACGCGTCCAGTCGACCGTCCCCTGCACCGCGTCGCCGGGCGCAAGCAACGGCAGCCCGCCCTCGGTCGCCAGCCAGTGCCAGAGTGCGTCGCCTTCTTTCTTTACCTTGGTGACGGCCAGCCGTTGGCCGCCAAGCTCCAGCCAGCCCACATCATTGGGTTGGCCGCCGCCGCCGGGATAGAAGGCCGTCCTGTCCAGGGCGACCCGGTCGGCTTCGACGGCAGCCACAACGGCGGCAAATTCCTGTGTGTAGGCATCTTTGTAGTAGAGCAGGCAAGTCATGGTAAGCTCCAAATTAGTTTGCTTTGTGAATGGTAAGTTGTGCATCGTGAATTGGTGAAGTCGAGCGGCCACTTCGCAATTCACTATTCAGACTCCACCATTCATCGTGCAAACCTCCAAACAAAAAGCCCATCCCCCAAACAGGGACGGGCTAGATAGTCCGCGATACCACCCTAGTTCCTGACCGTTATAGGTCAGGCGCCTCGCTGCAAAGCCACAGAAAACGTCCTGCGAATTCGCCGTGGCGATATCGGGCCACGTGACCGGCGGCGCCTACTGGTTCGTTCGTTCGGGCCGCTGCTCCAGAGGGATTTTCGCTGTCGAAGGGTTCGCCCGGCTTCCACCCTCCCGGACTCGCTGCAGAACGTTTCGATGGCTACTCGTCTCCATCAACGCATTGATTTCAATGGTGGGCAGTGTAACACTTCTCCGCGTACGCTGTCAAACATTTTTTCGTGCGCTTGCTGTCTTATCTGGGAATTTCGGGTACTATGATGGCGTGAGGAAAATAGGGCGTGGATCCACCCAGCTCAAAGCGTAGAACGTTAGCAGAAAATTAGCGTGATCCGTCAGATCAGCATCCTATTGATGTTTATGTCCCAGCTAAATCGTCATTGTTAGATGTTAAATTCGAGGCGCTCTATGGATCAACTTCGTGTGGGGATCGTCGGCTGCGGCGAGGTCGTGCAAATTATTCACCTGCCCAGCCTCTATCGTCTGGCGGACAAGTTTCGCGTGACGGCGCTCTGCGACGCCAGCCAGGTGGTGTTGGACGCCGTGGGCGCACAGTGGAATGTGTCCAGGCGTTACTTGCGCTATGAGGATCTGGTCAATGACTCTGAGGTGGATATCGTGCTGGTGGCAAATCCGCACGTCTATCACGCGCCGGTGACGCTGGCTGCGATTGCGACGGGCAAACATGTGCTGGTGGAAAAACCGGCCGCCATGAACCTGGCCGAATGTGACGCGGTGCAGGCGGCGCAGGAGCAGGCTGGCGTCACTGTCCAGGTTGCCTATATGCGGCGTTATGCCCCGGCGTTTGAGCAGGCGTGTGTGATTGTGAGCAAGATGCGAGCAGAGGGCGACGTGCGGCTGGCGCGCGTCCACGACGTGATCGGTCACAACGCTCAGATCATCACACCCACGTCGCGCGTCGTGCGCGGTCAGGATATTCCCCAGGCAATGTTGGCGGCAGGCAAGCGGTCAGAAGCCGAAGCCATTGCCCGGGCGATCGGCCCCGTCCCCAAAGAAGTCCAGAACGCGTATATGCTGATGCTGGGGCTTAGCTCGCACGACCTTTCGGCCATGCGTGAGATGCTGGGGATGCCGCAGCGCGTGCTTCACGCCACACAGCGCGGCGGTCTGTATCTGACGGCAACCTTTGACTATGGCGAGTTTGTCTGCCAGTTTGACACGGGTGTGGATACCTTGCCCCGCTTTGACGCCAATTTGGAAGTGTTTGGCGAGAAGAAATACGTGCGCGTGCAGTACGACACGCCTTACGTGCTCAACCTGCCGATTCGCCTGTACGTCGGTGAAGCGCACGGCGAGCATGGCCTGGTGGAGCAGATGCTGCACCCAAGTTGGGGCGATGCGTTTGTCAATGAGTGGTTAGCGCTGCATACCAATATCACGGAGCAGCGTGCACCCAAGACATCGATTGCCGATTATCGTCAGGATCTCGTATTGTTTCAGGCGATGGCAAAATTAATGGCTTAAAAAAATCAGGTGCAGTGGAAAGCTGGGAGATCTGCCGCGTAGAACGCAAGGGTCAACTTTCTTTCTTGTGGCCCGCCTGTAACAAGCCTGCCAATAAAGGATTCTGGCGCATCGGGAGCGCACGCATCCAGCGCGCCAGCAATAGCGCATGTTCGGCATTGTCGCCCTCGCCGCAGAGGGCAAACCACAGCGCCTGCGTGCGAAGTGCGGTGGCCATGTGGTCGAGCAGTTGATTGCGCTGTGGCAAGGCGTCAAGCTCGCGCAGAATATACGCGATCAAGGCATGGACGCGTGCCACGCCAGCATCATTTTGCTGGGACTCGAGCATTGACCAGACGTTGGCGGCCCATCCCACCCAGCCGCGCAGGGCGGGGTGACGCACCATTGCATCAGCGGCATTGGTCAAAGCGGCCATATCCGGCTGTTCCAGCCCGGTGGCGGATGCCGTCGTGAAGAAGTGCGCATAGACATCTGGCAAGTGTGGTGCGGCAAACTGCCAGCAGAGATCGTTGTAGAGCACGTATTCGCCAGGAAGTTCCGCAGGTTCAGCTTGACGCCAATGCGCGGCCAGCGCTTGCTGCACCAGCCAGCGCCCCACGTCGAGCGGCGCCTCGAGCATGATCATGCGGCGTTCCTGCCCCTCGCCGATCATGACTAGCTCGCCCACGCGCCGCGCCGGGGGAAGTTGGCTTGCCTCCATGCTTTCGACGCCAGAACATTCGAGAATGCCGTGATGCAGCGCCAACGTAAATCCCAACAGTGCGCCGTCCACATCCGTGGGATGGGTCGGCATTCTGACGAGCCAGAGTGTGAAGTAGCCGCCTGTGTCCGTCGCACTGACTAAGGCGCGCCATGCGTCCGCAACAGGTGGTTGATAACGTCGTCCGGTGAACTGCAACTTGCGTACGGCGCGCTGCACTTGCTCGACCAGCGGCGGCGCCAACGTGAAGGAAAGCGTGTGGAGTGCGCGCACCGCCTGCTCATGCGCCGCGGCCAGCTCCACCAGGCGATCCAACGCGCTGCGGGCGACTTGCGCGCGCTGATCCTGTGCGATCAGACGCAGCAGTTCCATCTGATCGTCCGGGGCCAGCCGGCTCATCAACTCCAGCACCATAAAGGCGACATCGACGCCGTGATCCTGCATTTGTGTGACATATTCGAGAAAGACGTGACGATGATTGCGTCCTTCCTCGACTGCTTCCAGCAGGCTCTGCATGGCGATATCGTCATTGCCGGAAAGATCGCTCGTCAGCGCATGAGGGACGACTTCCCCCAAATAACGTTCGAGGAGCAAGAGGGCGCTCATGCGTGCCACCGGCGTATTTTGGCGGTTTGCAGCCAGCTCGCGCAACATGGGTGTGATCATCTCTGGCGGCAGCAAGGTGCTCAGATGTCCCAGCCCACCACGCAACTGGCTGTTCGCATCACCCAGATGTCTTTGGATCGCAACCGCCAGCCGCTCGGGAGGAAAGCGGCTGGCCAATTCGCGCGTTGCCGCAATCAGTTCAGCCTCGGTGGTTGTCTGACCAAGCGCATCAATCGCCTCTTCGAGCTGACGGCGTTCTTGGAAGCCGGAAATAATTTGCGGGTCACTCATCGTTAAGCCTCATGCTTGTCGCCATTTGGAGTAGATGGACATGCAGGACACACCCCCTACTTTTCTTCCCATTTGTGCTGCATTCGATGGTACAATAAAACAAAACAATTCCACCAATCAACGGAAAGGACAAAATATCATGGCAAAATCCAAATCTACCAGCAGCAAGGAATCGAAAATGCCCACATTACGTTTACCGCTGGCGCTGCAATTGTACACACTGCGCAGCCTGCCCATGAATGCTGACGAGTTACTTGGCGCCGTGGCCGCGGCAGGGTACAGCGGCGTGGAGCTGGCCGGCAATCTGGGACAGAGCGCCGAAGGGTTGCGCGAGCTACTCGACAAGCATGGTCTTAAAGCCGTCTCCGCACACGTGCAGATTCAGGCCATGGAAAGCGACCTGCCCGCGGTCATAAGCTTCCAGAAAACCATCGGCAATGATACCTTGGTTGTGCCGTGGCTGCCGGAGTCAGATCGCTCGCCGACAGCGGCCGGCTGGGCTGCCCTGGGGCAACGTCTCGATCGGCTGGGCCGGCGTTTGCGCATGGCGAATATGCGTCTGCTCTATCACAACCATGACTTCGAAATGGTCGTGATCGACGGTAAACCTGCGATCAGTTGGCTGTTGGAGGCCGCCAAGCCGGAGAATGTCGGCTTCGAGCCGGATCTGGCGTGGATTGTGTTTGGCGGACAGGATGCCGTAGGATTGCTCCAGCAATACAGCGGCCGTGTGCCACGCGTCCATGCGAAGGATCTGGGAGACAACGCAGCCGAACACGGGCTTGCCGACGTAGGAAGCGGTCGCCTCGACTGGGATGCCATCCTGCCGGCGGCCGAAGCGGCGCAGGCGGAATGGTTGGTTGTGGAACATGACTTCCCCACCGACCCGCTGGCCAGCATCCAACGGAGCCAGACGTTCCTGGCAGAAAAACTCAAGGCGTAACCCAGCGTGCGGGCGTCCCGTCCGCCCCGCAAGCGTAACCAGCCAACCGGGAGCGCAGATGTCTGCGCTCCCGGTTGGGTTTTCCCCCTGTGAAAAGGAGCAGCATGGCGCATACCGCGATGTTTACCGGACTTGTCTTCGACCCAGAAGGCCACGTGGCCGAAGTCACCTGGGTGGGCGAAAATGCCTGTTACGTAGTGTATGAAGATGACTTCAAACGGCATATCGACGCAGAAATGGTTGACCGCCAAGTGTTGCGCTTTATGCGCCAACAGGTGGAGGGAAGCCGTGACCTGGCGGTCGGCGCGATGTTGGACATGATGGGGCGCGACGACCTTTTCACGAAGGCTGCGGTCGAATCGACGATCGACCGCATGGAGGATGCCGTCGGCCAACCCATCCCGGAAGATGCGCGCCAGTGGCTGGGCATGTTGGGTTTCAAAATTGTCATCGACGACCAGGGCGCCGTCGTCGATATCCAAATGCCGGCAGGCGGCATCGACGAGGGAGATGGCGACTGAGGAGCTGCACAATCATGTTGATGGTGTGACGCTTCGCAGCTTTACTGTCAAAAGATTTGGTCGAGCGTGAGCAGCGCCAGCGCAACGTTGGCCGCCCAGGGGAGCACCTTGAACTCGCCGGCAAGGAGTGCAGCTTCCACCTCGCTGCGGCTCAGCAACAGCAACGCCTGCTCCTCAAGGTCGTCGGCATCGATCTGCTGCTGCCAGCGTGCGCCGGTCGCCAGGAAAAAATGCGCGGCGCCGGCGCCCCGGTTGCCATCGACGGCATAGCTGCCGAGCGTGCGCCACGTCTCCGCACGATAGCCGGTTTCCTCCAGCAGTTCACGCTGGGCCGCGTCCAACGGATCTTCGCCGGCTTCGATATAGCCGCCTGTCACGCTCAGGCTTAGCCCTGACACCGCATATTTGGGCTGGCGAAAACAGAGAAAACGTTCCTCCGCGGTGACAGCGACCACGTTGATGAAATCCGGCGTAATGACCCAGCCCCAATCTTCGACGATGCGCCCGTCAGGAAAGGCGACTGTGTGGCTTTCCACTACCAGGAAGCGGCCATCCCCAACGGTTAACAGCGGCCGGCGGCTGAGGGTGCGCAGCGTTTCCATTATTGCATCAACATCTGTTCGAGCGTATCGGCGACCTGCGCGTAAGTTGGCGATTCGCCGCGGTTGAGGCGGATCTGGCTGGCCACGCGGCGCACCAGGCCGGGATTGACTTCAGCCAGCGCGTTGCTCATCGCATACCACAGACCGCACAGATCGGGCGTCTCATGTGTGGCCGCGCGCACGGCAATTTCGGCCGGCGTCGTGGCGCTGAGCGACGGATTGCCCGCGTTGAGACCCAACTCGCGCCAGGCATTGACCCAGTAATACGAGAGCATCGGGTTGATCAGCCCGCGCATCCGGCTCCACAGCGGGTCGTCCTCCTGCACCAGGAAAAAGAAGGCCAGATAGTAGGGGCGCGAATGGGCGTAATCGCGATGAATCTGCGAAAGCTCCCCCGCGCGCACCGAAGCATAGGAAGCCATGTACCAGCGCAGATCCTCGAGGACGGCGCCCGGCTCGCCGGCTTCGACGGCATCCCATTGCAGGCGACACGCCATCAAATAGCTGCGCGCCGACGCGGCAAAATCCTGCGAACGTTGCAGCATGGCGGTTTTGGACAGCGAGCGCGCCTTCTCGAAGCCGCGAGGCATGCTGTCGGGAAGCTGAACATTTTCGATGTCATAGATGATTGGCTGCAGAGCGGGCTCGTCGGCAAAGGGGATGGAGCTGTGGCCGGGCAGCATGTAGCGCCCTTCGATTTGGATGACAAGGCCACGCTGCTCCAGATCTTCCAGCAAGCTGTCGATATATTCGGTATGCTCGCCGTCGTTGAGGAGAATGATCGCCAGTTCGGTCTTGTCGATCTCAAGGCCGGCATTGACCACGGCATAGACAAAGCCGGATTCGGCGCGCTGCACAAAAGCGGCTTCGCTGTCGATCTCAGCGTCCAGCCACACCGGCACATGCACGGAGGCCACCTGCTCGTGATAGTCGAAGGCGCGTTGGCGAAAGCCCATCTGCCAGATCTGACGCAGCGTCGTTTTGCTGCGAATCAAGCCTTGCGCTTCATAACGATCACACAACTCGTCGAGCAATTCGTCTGTGGTGCGTTCGCCGGAGCGTTCGCTCAATTCGCGATAGATGTCGCGCAACACATCGCGCCGCGTGGCAAAATCAACCGAAGTCATCTTGAGGCGCGTGAAGATTTGATTGTACTGTTGGCGCAGCGAAAGCTTGACCGGCGCCTCTGCCGCCGCCACTCCTGCAATGCCGGTGCCGGCGGTAAGTTGTTGGCTATTGCCAAGACCACCGGCGCGCCAGGGGCGATCCTCCCATTCCGGCGTTGGATCGAATTCACTCGGCGCCACATAGAGCTGATGATCCTTGATAAACAGCGTCAGGATGTCGGTGTTCTGCTCCAGCCACGTCTTGAACTGAGTATGCCCAATCGACGCTTCGCTAAATGTACTGTCGAGCAACAGCATCGTCTGCTTGAGTTTGGCGGCCAGCACGGGCAGTTCGCTGCGTTGGGCGTGGACGCGCAGCGCCTTGAGCAGCAATTGCCGCGCCGATTCAAGCTCCGAGGCGGATGGCTCGATCAGCCGATCTTCATCGGCAAGTTCGCCCAAAGCCACTTCCAGGTAGATAAACTCATCGCAGGCGCGCACAAGGAGCGGATGCGTCACCTCGCGCGGGCCAATGCCGAGCGTGTACTTGCCATACTCGCGCAACTTTGTCACCAAAGGGCCAAAATCACTGTCGCCTGAAATGATAATGAAGGTGTCGATGTGCGTGCGTTGAATTGCCACTTCGAGCGCGTCGAGCGCCATCCGGATATCGGCGCGATTCTTGCCGGCGCGGATGCTGAAAATCTGGATCAGGTCGACGGCATGGTTCATCAAATCTTCACGGTAGCGGGAAAATCGGCTCCAATCGCCGTATGCCCGCAAGATAGCAATCGCGCCGCGGTTTTCGAGGTATTCCATCAAAGGCGTGAGTTCAAAATCGAGAAACTCCTGTTCGGCCCAAAGCGCGATATTTTCAAAATCCATAAAAACTGCCAGTTGGTTACTCATTAAGAGTCTCCTCCAAATTGACAACCAGGTGGATAAGATAACAAAATCGGGGCGAGGAACGCTGTGTTACACAGGCATTTTAGAAATATTCTACCACACCCCACGCCGAACCCGTCGAGTTGCGCCCTCGTCGCAATCGCCCGCCTCATCCTCACGCCTCACGCCTTGCGCATTTACGCTTTCCTCATATTCATACAAATCGCTAATGAAAACGCAATGACATGCTGACATGGATTCGGTACACTGTAGTCATCAATTGAATAGAGCAAGCAGCAGCAAAAAGAGCTTGTTCTAAAGAGCAAATTAACCCGAAACTACTGGGAGGCATAAAGTATTATGGGTAAAATTATTGGAATTGACCTGGGAACGACCAATAGCGTGGTTGCTGTGATGGAAGGCGGCAATCCCACCGTGATCGCCAACGCCGAAGGCAATCGTACAACGCCCTCTGTGGTGGCGTTTAACAAGAATGGCGAGCGCCTCGTCGGCATTACGGCCAAACGTCAGGCAGTCGTCAACCCGGAAAATACGGTCTATTCGGTCAAGCGCTTGATGGGACGCCGTTCCGACGATGCCGAGACGCAGAAGGCGCGCAAGATGGTTTCTTATACCATTGCCGATGGGCCAAACGGCGACGCGCGCGTCAGCATCCCGATTAAGAGCAAGGTCTACACCCCGCAGGAAATCAGCGCGATGGTGCTGGGCAAGCTCAAGCGCGATGCCGAAAATTACCTGGGCGAGGAAGTCAAACAGGCGGTGATCACAGTGCCCGCTTACTTCAACGACAGCCAACGCCAGGCCACCAAAGACGCCGGTCAGATTGCCGGTCTGGAAGTGCTGCGCATTATCAACGAGCCGACGGCCGCGGCTGTGGCATATGGCCTGGACAAGAAAAACGACGAGACCATTTTGGTCTTTGACCTGGGCGGTGGCACTTTTGATGTGTCGGTGCTCGAAGTGGGCGACGGCGTGATCGAAGTCAAATCCACCAACGGCGACACCTTGTTAGGTGGCGACGACTGGGACGAGCGCATCGTGCACTGGCTGAACGACGAGTTCCGCAAGGAGCAAGGCGTCGATCTCAGCGGCGACCGCCAGGCGCTGCAACGTCTACGCGAGGCCGCGGAGAAGGCCAAGATCGAGCTTTCGACCGTCACACAGACTGAGATTAACCTGCCCTTTATCACCGCGGACAGCACAGGCCCGAAACATCTGGTCGTGACGCTCAGCCGCAGCAAGTTCGAGCAGTTGACGGCCGACCTGTTGGAGCGCTGCAAGCAGCCTTTCTTTAATGCGTTGAAGGATGCAGGTCTGAACGCCAAGAGTCTGGACGAAGTCGTGCTGGTCGGTGGTTCGACCCGCATGCCGATGGTGCAGGAGTTGGTGCGCCAGTTGACCGGCAAAGAGCCGCACAAGGGCGTCAACCCGGATGAAGTGGTGGCGATCGGTGCGGCGGTGCAGGCCGGCGTGTTGGGCGGTGAGGTCAGCGACCTGCTGCTGCTCGATGTGACGCCGCTGAGCCTGGGTCTGGAAACGCTGGGCAGCGTGATGACAGTGCTCATCCCGCGCAACACCACGATCCCGACCAAAAAGACGGAGATCTTCAGCACCGCGGCCGACAGCCAGACCGCAGTCGACATCCACATTTTGCAGGGTGAGCGACCGATGGCGAGCGGCAACAAGACCCTGGGCAACTTCCGCCTGGATGGGCTGCCGCCGGCGCCGCGTGGCGTGCCGCAGATCGAAGTCACCTTTGACATCGACGCCAATGGCATTCTGCACGTGATGGCGAAGGACAAGGCGACGGGCAAGGAGCAAAGCGTCAAGATCACGGCATCGACCAACCTGGCGAACGATGAGGTCGAACGCCTGGTGCGCGAGGCTAAGCAGCACGAAGACGAGGACAAGCGCCAGAAGGAACTGGCCGAGGCGCGCAACGCCGCCGACAACCTGGTCTACGTGACGGAGAAATCGTTGCGCGACCTGGGCGACAAGGTGCCCACCAATGACCGGGCAACAGTCGAAAACCTGGCGGAAGAGTTGAAGCAGGCGAAAGACAGCGGCGATCTCGCCCGCATCCGCAGCCTGACCGAACGCCTCCAACAGGCCACCAACGCGCTCGCTCAGCAGATGTACGCCCAACCGGGCGCTGACGGCGCCAACGGCGCTGGCCCAGCTGATGGACAGCCGGGCGGACAACCGGGCGGGCCAGCCACCGGCAGCAGCGACGACGATGTGGTCGAAGGCGAATACCGCACCGTCTAAACGCCGGCAGCCAACAGGTTCCTACAACACGGAACACCGTAAGTCGAATCTGGAAAAAAACGGGCGGGGTCAAGACCTCGCCCGTTTTCTTGGAAGCCAGCCCGCCGAAGGGAAAAATAGAGAATGACCTATTCATACGATCCGTTTGGGGCGTCGCGGCCACGGGGCAGACAGTCGGGCAACGTAGTGATCACGCCTGCTGAATTTCAAAAGATGCAGCAGATCGTCCAGGAGCTGGGCGCACGTTTGGAGCAGGAGCTTGCAAAAAACAAAGAACTGCAAGCTGGACTCGATCGACAGACGAAAGAACTGCACCATACGCGCCAGGAAGTGGAAATTAAGGATGAGGCGCTGCGCAGGCAGAGCGAGCATCAAAAGCAACTGGAGACCGAAATTGTCTTCGTGCGCGCGGCGCTGGCCGAAGCACAAGAAAGACTTGCCGCCGATCCCGAGGGAGCGACGTGGCAGGAGCGTTACGCACGCTTGCAGGCAGAGATGGACAACCTGCGCAAACGCTGGGAACAGCGGTCGATCGACGAAACCGCGGAGAACCGGCGGCGCGTGCTGGCCGATATGCTGCCCCTTGCCGATCACCTTGACCTGGCGTTGCAACATCAACCCCAGTCAGATAATGTGCAGGTGCGCAACTTTGTCGGCAACATCGACGCCACCCGTCGCGCTTTCCTGGAAACATTGCGGCGCTACGGGGTTGAGCGCATCGAGCCGACCCATCAACTTTTCGACCCGACGCGCCACGAAGCGATCGGTCAGACGCCATCGGCGGATGTGCCTGCTGACCACGTTGCGCTGGTGACGCAGGCAGGCTATGCGGAGGGCGATCGCATCTTGCGCCCGGCGCGCGTGATCGTCAGCAGCGGCCCGGCCACCGCATAACTTGCCTGGAGTATGTGGAGCGCGGACATCTCGTCCGCATCTGGTAGAAGGCGGACGAGACGTCCGCGATCCAGGCTGAGTGGATCTGAAATGGAGTAGCCAATGGATGTCAAAGATTACTATACAACGCTTGGCGTCGCGCGCGGCGCTGATGGAAAGGAAATAAAGAAAGCGTATCGCAAGCTGGCGCAAAAATACCATCCCGACAAAAATTCGGGGGACAAAACGGCCGAGCAACGCTTCAAAGAGATCAACGAAGCGTACACCGTGCTCTCCGACCCAGACAAACGCGCCAAGTATGACCGCTTTGGCGCGCAGTGGGAGCAATATTCGCGCACCGGCGGGCGCCCCGAAGACTTCGATTGGGGACGGTGGGGCGGCGGCGGCGGCGCTGCACCCAACCAGGGCGGCGGCTACACGCGCACCCTGACGCCGGAGGAGTTTGAGCAGCTCTTTGGCGGCGGTGGGGGCATGGGCGGTTTTTCGAGCTTCTTCGACACCCTGTTTGGTGGACGCCCAGGCGCGCGCGCCAGCAGCCCTGGTGGCATGGGGGGGATGCGCGAGATGAACATGCCGTCGCCGCCGCTTGAGGCGTCAGTAAAGGTGACGCTGGACGAAGCATTTCACGGCGCCGCGCGCATGTTGGAGCGCAGCGACGGCACACGGTTGGAAGTCAATATTCCGCGCGGGGTGCAAACTGGCTCAAAGGTGCGGATGCGCGGGGCGTCTGGCCAGGGCGACATCGTTCTCACCGTCGAAGTGCTGCCTGACGCGCGCTATGTGCGGGAGGGCGACCATCTGCGCGTCAACGTGCCGGTCGATCTCTACACCGCGGTGCTGGGCGGAGAGGTCGAAGTGCCCGCGCCGGATAAAACCGTCGCATTGCGCATTCCGGCCGGCACGCAGAACGGCAAAGTCTTCCGCCTGCGCGGGCTGGGCATGCCGCATCTGAAAAAGCCGGAACAGCGCGGCGATCTGCTGGCGGTGGCGGATGTGCAGACGCCCACCCATTTGAATGAGCACGAGAAAAAGCTCTTCGAGGAACTGCGCCAATTGCGTAATGCGTAATGCCGTCACGCATTACGCATTACACATTCCCGCTTGCCCCATCTGCAATCGTCAGCGCATCGTTGACAATTGCCATCACTTCGCGCAACTGCTCCTCAGTCACGCAGAGCGGCGGGTTGGTGTGCAGCAGGTTGCGCCAGACATAGGTGTAGACGCCGTGCTCGCGCAGATACGCGGCGAGCTTTGGCATCACCTCGCCGCCGCCGGTGTAGGGCGCCAGTGGCTCTTTACTCTCCCGGTTCTTGACCAGCTCGATGCAGCCGAGCAGCCCGATCGAACGCACATCCCCGATCGCGGGATGTTCAGCCTTGAGTTCGTCCAGCAGATCGGCCAGCACGCGACCCATCGCCGCGGCATTGCCGATTAGGCCATCTTCCTGGATGACGCGCAGCGTCGCCAACGCGGCGGCCAGGCAGATCGGATGCGCGCTGTAGGTGAGGCCGCCGTAGAAGACGTTCGTGCGGAAGTGGTCGAAGACGCGTGCGTTCACCGCTACCGCGCTCAGCGGCAGGTAAGCTGAAGTCAACCCCTTTGCCATTGTGATCATGTCGGGAACCACGCCCCAGTGATCGACGCCGAACCAGGCGCCGGTGCGCCCAAAGCCGGTCATCACTTCGTCGCAGATGAGCAGGATGCCATAGCGGTCGCACAGGGCGCGCACGCCCTGCAGATACCCGTCGGGCGGCACAATGACGCCGTTCGTTCCCGTCACCGTCTCCATCAGGATCGCGGCTACGGTGTGCGGCCCCTCGAACATCAACGTCTCTTCGATCTGAGCCAGACAGCGCGCTGTAAATTCGTCGTCGCTGTCGCCCTCGCGGTAGAGCAGGCTGCGATATTTGTACGGATCGTAGTAGCGCACCACGCCCGCCATGCCTGGCTCGCTCGCCCACCGCCGCTGGTCGCCGGTCAAACTCATCGCGCCGTAGGTCGCGCCGTGATAGGAGCGATAGCGCGCCAGAATCTTGTGCCGCCCCGTGACGGCGCGCGCCATCTTGACGGCATTCTCGTTGGCATCGGCGCCGCCCGTGCCGTAGAAGAAATGATCGAGCCCCGGCGGCGTCACCGTTGCCAGCGCTTCGCCCAATTCCACCCGCACGCGTGTCACCATGCCCGGCCCGGCGTAGGCAAGCTCCTCAGCTTGCGCCTTGATGGCATCGATCACGCGCCGCTCGCCGTGGCCGATATTCATGCACATCGACTGTGAGTTGAGGTCGAAATAACGCCGGCCGTCAGCATCCCAGAAATAGCAGCCTTCCCCGCGCACCATGGCGATGGGATTGACCGCGTCCTGGGCGGACCAAGAGAAGAAGTTGTGCACCTTGGCGCCGGCGACCCATCCGGCGCCGGCGGATATGCCTTGTTCTGCGAGCATACAAACACCTCAAGAGTAGAAACGATAGACGCAGCGCCCAAGCTGACGCTGTCTCTTCTATTGTACTCGTCCTTGTCTCTGCTCGCGATCTCGCGCGGTTTGCGAGATAAGCTCTTCCTGGGTCTGCAATTGTGCGCCTTTACACTTTTAAGCTGTTGATGTAGCTTGGCGCGTTAGAATTTTCGGGTTTGTTGATGCGACATAAGCGCGGTACTCTATCTTTTAGGGAGAAAATGATGATTGATTACAGCGGGAGTTTCCGGCTGACGCCAACGCAGAAGAGTTACCTTGGAAAACAACTGGACAAAGTCTCCCGCTCCTTTGCCATCTTGATTCCCTATATTGAACCACCGCTGCGTCACTATCTGGCAGTCGCCTACCTTCTGTGCCGGGTTGCAGATAATATCGAAGACTGTGGACAACCGAACCCCTGGAAGCAGGCGCGCTTCACAGCGTTCGTGGATCTTCTCCAAGAACCGCGGCGCGCACCTGGACAGCTTGCTGCGTGGGAAAAAGATGCATGGCCTGGATTGAGCCAGGAAGAGCGGCAAATCATGGGCGTCGCCCACGGTCTGACGCTTTGGCAAATTTACGCCATGATCCCTGACCACGCACAAGCCGTGATCAGGCAATGGGTCGGCGTGATGGTGGCGGGCATGAGCAAACTCAGCGATCCGGACGAGCAACCATGCTTCGTGCAGCGCAAGGGGATCGACATCCTCGAGACCGAACAGGATTACAACGAATATTGCTACTATGTCGCCGGCACCGTCGGCGCGCTGGCCTCTGAGCTTGTCGTCCAGCAATATGAGCTTGGCGTCGACGTGTCGGCAATCCTGCGCCTGCGCGCCGATAGTTGTGGTCGTAGCCTGCAGAAAACCAACATCGTCAAGGATTTTGTCGAAGATGTTACCCGCGGCGTCTGTTATCTGCCCGACGTGTGGTTGCGCATCGCTGACTATGCTCCGCTCGAACTGCGCGGGGCTACTCTCGCCTGGAAGGAGCGCATCATCAGTGATGTCCTGCACGACCTGCGTGACGCCGCCGATTACACGCTTGCCCTGCCGCACCATGTGGTGGGCTATCGTCGCGCATCGCTGTTATGTCTGTTCCCCGCCTATCATACGCTGCTCTCCGCCGCGCAGCGCCAGGAGACGCTGTTTACGCCTGCGCATCAGATCAAGATCTCGCGCAGCACGTTAGCGCAATGCATCAGCGATTCCGACAAAGTGCTGTTGGATGATGAAGCGATTCGACGCTATTGCACGACGATGGAAAGCAAGATCTACGCGGGAATTGGTAGATTCCACCAAATGCCTTGACCTGTGCTACAGTCGCGTGGTCGGGTTGGCGTGCTTCCCTTTTCACAACGACGTGTCGTAGACGGCGCCCGGCAAGGAGGAACCCACCATTTCCACTCAGCATAGCGTCGAAGATTATCGCATCGCTTACATGAGCCGCCAGCTCAGCCTGCGCGGCCGCCGCGAGGTGCACGCGGGCCGCGCCAAGTTTGGCGCGTTTGGCGACGGCAAAGAAGTTGCCCAGGTGGCGCTGGCGCACGCCTTTCAACCGGGCGACTGGCGCTCCGGCTACTATCGCGACCAGACGCTGATGTTTGCCCTCGGCCTGTTAACGCCGGAAAGCTACTTCGCACAACTCTACGCGCACACCGACGTGCAGGCCGACCCTGCCAGCGGTGGACGCGCCATGCTCGGCCACTTCGCCAGCCGGCTGCTCGATAATGACGGCGCATTTCAGCCGCAGGTTTCCACCTTTAACATCGCGGCCGACATCTCGCCAACCGCCGGGCAGATGCCGCGCCTGGTAGGACTTGCCCACGCCTCCGTGATTTATCGCGAGATCGAGGCGCTTCACGCGTTGACCACATTTTCCAGCCGCGGCAATGAAATCGCCTTTGGCATGATCGGCAATGCCAGTTGCGCCGAAGGACTGTTCTGGGAGGCGATCAACGCCATCGGTGTGCTGCGTGCGCCCGCGGTCATCTCGATTTGGGATGATGGCTACGGCATCTCCGTGCCCAACGACCTGGCGCTCATGGGCGGCGACCTGTCGGCGCTGCTGCAAGGCTTTGTGCGCCGCGATGATGGGCCTGGTTACGATCTCTACACCGCGCCCGGCTGGGATTACGCGCACCTGGTAGACCTTTATACCCAGGCCGCGCACAACGCGCGCGTCCACCACATCCCGGCCCTGGTGCACGTCACGGAGATGACGCAGCCGCAGGGGCATTCCACCTCGGGCAGCCACAAGCGCTACAAGCCGGCCGCTCGTCTCGCCTGGGAAGAAGCGCACGATCCGATCGTGCGGATGCGTGCGTGGCTGCTGGCGGAAGGCTTGACGGACGAGCGCACGCTTGCCGCGCTGGAAAGTGATCTCGAAGCGGAAGCGCAAGCCGCGTGCGAGCGAGCGTGGTGCGCTTACGCCACGCCGCGGCGCACGGCCGCCGCCACCCTGGCCGCGCTGCTGGAAGAAGTGATGGCGCAACACGCAGACAGCCGTCGCGAAGTCGCCGCGCTGGCCGACGAACTGCGCACGGCGGACGCGCCGCTGCACAGACAGATGCAGGAGGCCGCGCAGCGCGCGATCTTCGCCGTGCGCGACGCCGACGGCCCCGCGTGCACGGCGTTGGTGGCCTGGAAGGCGCGTCATTATGCCGAGCAGCGCGCGGGTTACGCCGAACATCTCTACGCGGAGGGGGCTTCCGCTGCGCGCCAGGTTCCGGTTGTGCCGGCGACGTATGCTTCCACCCCCGTCCAGGTGCGCGGCTTTGAGGTGTTGCAGGCGAACTTCGACGCGCAGCTTGCGCGTGACCCGCGCATTCTGATTTTTGGCGAAGATGTCGGGCGCATGGGCGATGTCAATCAGGGCGTCGCCGGGTTGCAAGCCAAGTACGGTGCGCGGCGGGTGGCCGACGCTGGCATCCGCGAGGCGACGATCGTCGGGCAGGCGATCGGCTATGCGCTGCGCGGGCTGCGGCCGATTGCGGAGATTCAATATCTCGACTACATCTTTTATGCGCTGATGACGTTGACCGACGACCTGGCGACGCTGCACTGGCGCACCGCGGGCGGGCAGAAGGCGCCTGCGATCATCCGCACGCGCGGCCACCGGCTCGAAGGCATCTGGCACGCGGGCTCGCCGCTTGGCGCGCTGATCTCTTCGCTGCGCGGGCTGTACATCTGCGCACCGCGCAACATGACGCAGGCGGCCGGCTTCTACAACACCCTGCTGCGCGGCGACGACCCGGCGCTGGTGATCGAGGTGCTCAACGGCTACCGGCTGCGCGAGCCGATGCCGCAAAATCTGGGCGAATTCACCGTGCCGCTGGGCGTGCCGGAAGTGTTACGCCCCGGCGCCGATGTCACAGTCGTGACCTACGGCGCCTGCTGCCGCATCGTGCTGGAGGCCGCGCAACGGCTGAAGGGTGTCGGCGTGGAAAGCGAAGTCATCGACGTGCAGACGCTGCTGCCTTTCGACCGGCCCGGCGTGATCGGAGAATCCGTGCGCAAGACGGGCCGGGTGGTGTTTGTGGACGAAGACGCGCCGGGCGGCGCGTCCGCGTACATGCTGCAACAGGTGGTGGAGGTGCAGGGCGCGTACTGGCATCTCGACAGCCCGCCGCGCACGCTCACCGCGCAAGCGCATCGTCCGGCCTATGGCAGCGACGGCGATTATTTCTCCAAACCGAATGTAGAAGATGTGGTCGAAGTCGTTTACGCCTTGATGCATGAGGCTAATCCGAGGAAATATCCGCTTTTCTACAAATAGAGCCTTGATCACCCCAACGCCGAATCCTGCAACACCTCGCCCAGCGCCCACAACAGATGGTCGGCGTCGGCGCGGGTGAAGATGAGCGGCGGCTTGAACTTGAGCACGTTGTGAAACGGGCCGTCGGTGCTGATCAGCACGCCGTAATCGCGCATCCGGTTTGAGACGTAGGCCGCGTGGTCGCCCGCCGGCTCCATCGTCTCCGGGTCGAGCACCAATTCGGCGCCAATGTAAAGACCCAGCCCGCGCACATCGCCGATCAACGGGTGGCGCGTCTGTAGCTCGTGCAGCCCTGCCATCAAATAACCGCCCACGTCGAGCGCATTCGCCTGCAAGCCTTCCTGCTCGATCACGTCGAGCACCGCCAGCCCGATGGCGCAGGAAACCGCGTTGCCGCCAAACGTGTTGAAATACTCCATGCCATTGGCAAAGCGCTCTGCGATTGCAGGCGTAGTGGCGACGACCGCTAGCGGATGGCCGTTGCCGGCCGGCTTGCCCATCGTCACAATGTCAGGGGTGACGCCCTGCGTCTCGAAGCCCCAGAAGTGGCTCCCCACGCGGCCAAAGCCGACCTGCACCTCGTCGGCAATGCAGACGCCGCCCGCCGCGCGCACGTGACGAAAGGCCTCGGCCATGTAACTTTCGGGAAAGACGATCTGGCCGCCGCAGCCCATGAGGGACTCGCAGATCAAGGCCGCAACATTGCGTCCTTGCGCCTGCACCTGCGCCACGGCCTGCTGCACGTGGACGCCGTAACGCTGGCCGCTCTCCGCGCTGTAGCCAGTGTACGGCCCGCGATAAGGGTCAGGCATGATCACCTTCTGCACGTACGGTGGCCGGCCGCCGCCGCCGGGGCCGTCATGCTTGTACGGGCTGACTTCGATCAGCGCCTGTGTGTGGCCGTGATAGGCGACGTCGACCGCGATCACATCCTGCTGGCCGGTGACGGTGCGCGCCAGGCGCAGCGCCAGGTCGTTGGCTTCGCTGCCGGAGTTGACGAAGAAAAAGACGCTCAGTTCCGGGGGCAGCGTTGCGGCCAGGCGGCGTGCATAGTCGTTGATCGAGTCGTGCAGATAGCGCGTGTTGGTGTTGAGCACGGCCATCTGGCGCTGACCCGCGGCGACGACGTAGGGATGGCAATGGCCAACATGCGCCACGTTGTTGACGCCGTCGAGATAGGCGCGGCCGGCGTCGTCGTAGAGATATTGCGCCAGCCCGCGCACGACCTTGATCGGTTTGTGGTAGGAGATGCTCAGGCTGCGCCCGATGCGCGCGCGGCGTTCGCGTAACGTCACCTCTGGCGGCGGCGGCGACGCAGGGAAGCGTGCAGCGGGAATGCCAAGCAGCAGGTTCGGGTCGGGTGACAGGCTCGTCCAGAGCGCGGTCTGGCTCGGCGCGGCCACGCCCGGGAAATCGCAAGCCAGTTCGAGCAGGTCGGTGATGATCTGCAGATGCAGATGCGGCGGCCAGTCGCCGTTGTGGGGCGGCGCGCCGATCGTGGCAAAGGCTTCGCCCGCGGCAAGCGCTTGTCCGACGTGCAACCGGTTCAGACATTCGTTGCCCAGGTGACCGTAGAGGGTGAAGAAATCAAGCCCGTCATCGGTGCGATGGCGCAAGATCACCAGCGGACCATAATCGTGGCGCGCGGCGTTGTCGCGCAGCGCATGGACGACGCCTGCCAGCGGCGCGCGGACGGGCGTCCCCGCGGCAGCAAACAGATCGACGCCCAGGTGCAACGTGCGCCGTTCGTCAGTCGGGCTGGCGCTGAGCACAAACGCCGCGCCGGTGTAGAAGGGGCGCGCTTCTGCATAGCGACCGACGCCCAGCGTGACGTTGCGCGCCGCCATCTCCCCAAAGATCGCCGCGGCGAGCAGATCGGTGCGGTCGCTGTGCAGCATCGCCGCGGTGATCGTCGTGCTGCCCACGGAAAGGTCGAGGACGTGCAGCGGCGTCGCGCACAGATCAACGCCAACGACCGGTGCGAAAGGTGCGTCCTGGCGTGTAAGCCAGTCGGTAATCTGCGCGGTGTGCGGAGCCGCCGGCAAGTTGCACGCCGCGCGCAGCGTATAGTGCGCCAGCCGCGGATGGATTTCCGCCAACTTTTCCAGCGCGGCCCACGCGGGCCGTTCGCTGATCGAAAGATAGTCGTTGTCCGGCTGCAAGGCGCGTTGCTGCGCGGCGTGGCAGACGCTGGCGCAAAGCCTCATGCAGATCAAATCCCACAAGGCGGCGATCTCGGCCTCAGTGAGCGGGTTGGCCGCGTGATAGCCGGCCGTCACCTGCGCCACCGCCTGAAGCGGGTCGGGCTTGTCGAGCAGGACATAGGCGGCGGCGATCGCCAGGTCGGCCACGCGCAGGCTGTACACCATGTCGCCCAGGTCAAGCATGCCGGAGACGCGCCGGAAGCGCGCAAAGAGATCGCCGTCGCTCGCCACCAATACGTTGTAGTCGTTGGCGTCGCCGTGGATCACCTGGCGCGGCAGTGCATCCAACTGCGGGGCGGTGGCGGCTTCGAAGCGCGCCAGCAGGGTGTGCACCAGTGACTGGCGTGCGGGCGACGTAATCTCGGCGACATGGGCGTGCACAACCTCGGCCGCGTGCGCAAGATCCCAGTGAAAGCGGCGGTGCAGGGCGGGATGGTCGTAACCGGCCAACGCCTGGTCGATGCGCCCCAAGCAGCGCCCCAGGTCATCCAGCAGTTCGGGGGTATGGGGGCGGACGGTCGCCAGCGGCGCGCCGGGCACATAATTCAACAGCCGCACAAAATACGCCTGCCCGTCGTCGCTGCGGATCTGTGCGATGGCGTCGCCTGCGAGGGTGCGCATCACAGCGGGGCCGGGCCAGGGCATACCCGCTTGCGCCAACCGTTTGAGCGCGTGATTCTGCGCGTCAAGCAGCTCATACGACTCCTGCGCGTTGGCGATCTTGAGCACATAGCTGTCGCCGGACGCGGGTTCGATGCGGAAATTCTGGTCGCGTTCGCTCGGCAATGTACGGATGGCGCCGCTAATGCCAAAGTGGTTTTGGGCGATCTCGGCGGCTTGTTGCAGGTCGAAGCGTGGTGCGGATTGAACAATAGACATGGGCGTTTCCGGGTTGCTTTTAGCGACGCTGCGCGGCGCTGGTGATAACATCGTAGGGATAGGGCAGCGCCGGTTCGCTCACCTGCGTCAGCCGCGCCATCTGCTCCGCCGAGAGCGTCCAGCCGGTCGCGCCGAGGTTGTCGTCCAGGTGCTCCAGCGTGCGCACGCCAATGATCGGCGCGGTGACGCCGGGGCGTTGCAGCAGCCAGCGCAGCGCAACCTGGGCCGGCTGCTTGCCCGTCTCGGCGGCAACCGCGAAGAGTTCGTCGAGCACGCGCCAGGTGCGCTCGTTGGCATAGGCGCTCCACGACTCGCTCCAGCCCTCCTTTTCGGCCAGTTCGATGCGCGTGCCCTGCACCGGCGCTGCCATGCCGCGATGATACTTGCCGCTCAGCCAGCCGCCGCGCAGCGGACTCCACGGGACGATCCCCAACCCTTCGTGCTGGCAGACGTGCACCAGTTCCCATTCCAGGCTGCGGTCGAGCAGGTTGTAGAGCGGTTGAAGGGACGAAAATGGCTCCCAGTCCTGCTGTTTGCTGAGATCGACCGCCTTTTGCAGTTGCCAGCCGCTGTAGTTGCTGGCGCCGATATAGCGCACCTTGCCGCTGCGCACCAGCGTATCGAGCGTGCTCAGGGTTTCTTCGAGCGGCGTCGCCGGATCCCAGCAGTGCACCTGGTAGAGGTCGATGTAATCCGTGCCCAGCCGGCGCAGGCTGGAATCCACGCCGCTGAGGATGTGCTTGCGCGAGAGGCCAAGATCATTGGGGCCTTC